>Ga0314808_100032_pt1 | contig 15789 bp, 16 predicted proteins | sample STEome_6_FD_202335 | JGI IMG/M metagenome (GOLD analysis project Ga0314808, IMG submission 202335) | Metatranscriptome of soil surface biofilm microbial communities from soil inoculated with nitrogen-fixing consortium DG1, State College... ... | reverse complement strand
TTTATGTCTAATAGTTTACATAATTGGATAAATTTAGATACGGATTTGAGAGACTAAAACCAACTTTTTAATTTGGGTGACACCAAGCTCCAACAAACAAATTAAATGACTTTGAGGCATAAAGGTATTAGTTTATTTTTGACTAAGAGGAATAGTAATTACAAATTCAGCCCCACTCCCTAGCTGGGAAATGCATTCCAAGCTGCCGCAGTGCTTTTGTGAAATAATTTGGTAGCTGATAGATAAACCCATACCCGTACCTTTCCCAATGGGCTTAGTACTAAAGAACGGATCAAAAAGTCGCTGTTTCACTTCCTTCGGAATTCCTAATCCATTGTCAGCGATACGAATAACAACTTGTTTTTTGCTAGTGAGTTCAGTTTGAATGCGAATCGTTGGAATTAGACATAGGGTAGACAGTTCGGTTTTGGAGTTTCTCACAGTGGAGCAGCTGCTGTCATCGGGCATTGGGCATAGGGCGTGGGGAAGGGGGCAGAGGGGAAACATTCTTCTCCCCTGCCCCATCTCCCTTGTCCCCCTTGTCCACCATCTGCGTTATTTCTCCACGCCCAATGCCCCATCGTCTTTAAAAACCAACTGCCAAGAAGATTTGCTCAGGCGATCGCTGACAAAGGAATGCCAGTGGTGTAAGGTTGTTTGAAATTTTGGGTGTTGCAGGTCATTGAGCCAGAGAACGAGTGCATCTTCGCCGTTATCTTGGTAGTAGCCCCGACGGCGACCTGCTGTTTTGAAGCCAAATTTTTGATATAAAGATATAGCCCCTAAGTTGGAAGCTCGCACTTCCAGGGTGGCTCGCTCTAAGCCGCGATCGCTGGCTGTTTTAATGAGTGAATATAATAAAGCCTGTCCTAAACCTTGGCGCTGATATTGGGGATGAATCGCCAAAATTGTAATGTGAGCTTCTTCTAAAATTGACCAAAAGCAACCCATTCCCAGCAATGCGGGACTAGAAACAGAGGAAAATAAACCCAGCAAATCGCTGTTGGGACTGTCCAACTCTCGTTGGTAACCCTCCATTGTCCACAGACCACCAAAGCAAGCTCGATCTAGTTGCAGCAATGCATTTAGATGCTGTTTGTTGAGTAATTGAATTTCTAAATCTAATAAGCTCACATTATATTAAGAGGGAATAGGGAACGGGGAATAGGGAACAGGGATTGCGTATGATGGGGCAATGTCAATCGGCATCAACGCTTCTTGCGTGTAGGTGGGTGACTCAGACCCTGTTGAACAAAAGAGGAAATGAGCAACAAACCCCAGCCATCAACTTTTCTTGCTGTTGCTGCTTGCTCGTTCCCTGTTGCCTTTCCCAAGGGAGTTGAATAAGATTACAAACCCTTTGTAAACTGGGAAACGGGAGACTCACTCACCACGGTATTTTGAACAAGGACAATTAATTATAGTTATGGTATCGACTCACCCCACTGGGGTTCAACATTCTGGAAGTCAATATTTACCTCAAAGGCCCAGCAGCAACGCAAATTCCTCGCCTAATCAGGAACTTTTACCCTTAACAGCCAGAGTTCATAATCATGACTTCTTGGAAATTGGTGGGTGTGATGTCACAACCCTAGTTAAGCAGTTTGGTTCACCTTTGTATATTTTAGATGAAGAAACCCTGCGTTTGGGTTGTCAGCAATATCGAGATGCTTTTAAGCAATACTACAAAGGCGAATCTCAAGTATTGTATGCCTCAAAAGCTTGGAATTGTCTAGCTGTTTGTGCCATCGCTGCCTCTGAAGGTTTAGGAATCGATGTTGCATCAGGTGGTGAACTTTACACCGCCCTGCAAGCAGGGGTCAATCCTGAGAAAATCTATCTTCATAGCAACAATAAATCTCGTGAAGAATTGATTTTTGCCACAGAAGTCGGTTGCACTATTGTGGTGGATAACTGGCACGAGTTACGTACTTTGGTGGAAATTGTTGAGACAGCAAATTCTCCCGATCTACAGCCTAGATTTTTGTTGCGTCTAACGCCGGGTATTGAATGTCACACACATGAGTATATCCGCACTGGACAATTAGATAGTAAATTTGGCTTCCATCCCAATGAACTAGAGGAATTATTTACTTTTGTCAGTAAACAATCTGTCGTTAACTGCGTAGGGTTACATGCTCATATTGGCTCTCAAATTTTTGAGCGTCAACCCCATCGAGATTTAGCTGCTCTGATGGTGCAGTGGTTCAGTAATGCGGCGAAGTATGGTTTAAATTTAACAGAGTTAAATGTCGGTGGTGGTTTAGGAATTAAGTATATAGAATCAGACGATCCCCCTAGTATTGAAGAGTGGGTGAAGCCGATTTGCGAGGTGATTCAACAAGCTTGTGCAGCTGAAAATTTGCCTTTGCCGAAATTACTTTGCGAACCAGGGCGATCGCTAATTGCCACGGCTTGCGTAACAGCCTACACTATTGGTTCATCGAAGGTTATCCCAGAAATTCGTACCTACATAGCAATTGATGGAGGCATGTCTGACAATCCGCGTCCGATTACTTATCAATCAGTTTATCGCGCGGTAGTTGCCAATAAAATGTCCTCTGAGCTAACTCAAACAGTCACAATTGCTGGGAAACATTGTGAATCAGGAGATATTCTGATTAAAGATGCTCTACTCCCAAAGACAGAACCAGGAGATATTCTCGTAGTTATGGGAACTGGTGCGTACAATTACAGTATGGCATCTAACTACAACCGCTTGCCGCGATCGGCAGCAGTGGTAGTGGCGAATGGCGAAGCAAATTTAATTTTGCAACGTGAAACTTATCAAGACTTAATTCGGCAAGATCGCCTACCCCAAAGACTGAAAAATCAAGAGTTAGGAGTTAAGAGTTAAAAGTTAAGAGTTAAAAGTTAAGAATTAGAAGTTGAAAGTTATCAATTTGAAGTTTTGAGTTTTGAGTTTTGAATTAAAAGTTTTTTTCAGAACTCCTAACTCCTCACTCCTAACTCCTCACTCCTAACTCCTCACTCCTAACTCCTCACTCCTAATAACTGTAACTAGAGGCAAAAGTGTAATCCAGATGTCATGAGAGATTGGTGGAAGCAATGGCTGATAAACCTGGGATGGTCACAGTCCTTGCTGCTTGGGACTCTGGATATCGTATTAGTGCTGGCGCTGACGTACATGATACTGGTTATTATTAGCGAGCGTCGGACACTATGGATGGTGCGGGGATTCATTGTTTTGATGTTAGCCTCAGCACTAAGTAACAGATTCGGCCTACCTCTGTTAAATTTTGTCCTGGAAAAATTGGTGATTGGTTGTGCTGTGGCGATGGCAGTTGCTCTCCAGTCAGAGTTTCGGCGGTTTTTAGAGCAATTGGGGCGCGGCGAATTTCGTCAGCTCTTCCAACCCGATCGCTTGGCAATCCCCAAATCTGATAGTGTAATTGATGAAATTGTTGAAGCTGTTAAAGAATTGTCAAAAAAACCGCATCGGAGCTTTACTCATTTTGGAAACCACAGGCCCAATTGATGAACGGGATTTTTCTGTGCCAGGAGTAAAGCTGAACGCGGAAGTTTCTAAAGAACTGATCCAGACAATTTTTCAGCCAAAAACTTTGTTACACGATGGAGCAACATTAATCCGTGGTTCGCGGATTGTGGCATCGGGTATAATTTTACCACTTTCGGGACGCACAGCCTCGCGCCAGTTGGGAACACGCCACCGGGCGGCAATGGGAATTACTGAGCGGGTCGAAAATTGCATTTGTGTCGTTGTATCTGAAGAAACGGGTTCTATTTCCTTAGCGGAACGAGGAACTCTCAATAGACCACTGACAATTCGGAAGCTCAAAGAGTCGTTAGAGGCTCTGTTGTCCCCAACAGTAGATCGGGAAGCTGTTGCTCCTGGTCTTTTGAGCTTGGGTCGTCAGATAAGTGGAAAGGCACTAGCATTGGTTTCACGTTTACTCGGATTACCACGTCTTCGACGCGCTACGCGAACGACCGCTTCTCGAGATAAAAAATGACATTACAACAAACTAAATTCCAAGATTTGCCTGCGGATTTGAAACCAGAGTTATTGCCCCAGCACGTTGCAGTGATTATGGATGGCAATGGTCGGTGGGCTAAACGTCAAGGTCTACCACGCATTATGGGTCATAAGCGAGGAGTCGATGCTCTCAAGGATTTGCTTCGTTGTTGCAAGGATTGGGGAATCCAGGCACTAACAGCTTATGCTTTTTCCACCGAAAACTGGAAAAGACCCCAGGAAGAAGTAGATTTTTTAATGACTCTTTTCCAAAAAGTTTTACGTCAAGAACTGCGGGAAATGGTTGAAGAGAACGTGCAAATCAACTTTGTGGGAAATTTACAAGCCCTGCCACGAACGCTGCAAGAAGAAATTTCCCGTTCGATGGAAGAAACCAAAAATAACCGCGCCATTCGCTTTTCAATAGCAACTAATTATGGCGGACGCCAAGAGATTTTACAAGCTTGTCGAGCGATCGCTAAACAAGTCCAGCAAGGTCTATTGCAACCTGATGAAATTGACGAACAAATATTTGAAAGTCACTTGTATACAGCGGGAATTACTGACCCAGATTTGTTAATTCGCACTAGCGGAGAAATGCGTCTTTCTAATTTCCTCCTCTGGCAAATGGCTTATGGAGAAATTTACATCACTGATACTCTCTGGCCGGATTTCGATCGGGCTGAATTTCACCGCGCCTTGTGTGCTTATCAGCAACGGGAACGGCGATTTGGGAAAGTTTAAGTTAGTAGGGTGGGCATTGCTTTTGCTGCATTTTGAGGCGATTACTTACGGTGGAGCGTAGCCCATTTCACATTTTTGAAAATACCCACCTACAAGATAAGCGATCGCACTATTTTGTCAGTGGCTGTGACCAACCCTGTGCCCAAGTCAGGAGATTAGATTCCCACTTTCCTTGAGGCTGATGCTCCATAAATATCCAAGATTCAGTATCAAATCTGACATCTGCCAAACTCTCAACTCCCAAATCTTTGAGCCGTTTTGCCAAAGGACCACCGAGCTGTAAACCCTTGACCCCCGGTACTATCTGTGTCTTGATCCAGGCTGCCCACATATATAACTCTATCTTCACCGCCAGTGTCTGTGCACCTTCTAACTTGTTAATGTCACCTAAAGCTACAGTATCAAGATCCTTAAGGAGAGCGTTGTACTCAGCCACCTGAGTCTCATTGCTCCACTTTTCCCACTGATCCGGTGTCATGGTATCGTACTGTGTTGCGCGATTACTGAAGGCTGCCTCAAGCTTCTGGTTATGTGTCTCGATTGCTTCCATGTTGGATGCAAGGAAGGAGAGCGGGTCGCCTCCTCCTGTTCCGCCGCCGCCGCCTGCTGGCAGTGGTGCTGGCTGAGGGGCATTTGTAGTCCGATCCCCAGCGGCACTGGTGGTTGCTACATTTCCAGTCCCCGATATTGCGGCGTTAAGCGGGTTTTCCAGTTTCTCTACAGCTTTGCCAATGTTAACTTTGGCGATAGTCTGACTCGTTTTGCCCAGTAGTGGTTGGAGTTTGCCAAGACCACTGCTAAGAAAAGGTTCGAGGATTGCTGCTCCTCCAACCACCACCAGAGTTGCAGCTATTTGATCGATAACAGCGTCTCGAGCTGCCTGTTTGCCATGAGCACTCTGATATCCGGTCATAGCGCTTTGGAACGCTCCTGTAAGTCGATACACGATTTGTCTGTAAGTTGAGGTTTTTTCACCAAACAAAGCTCGATACTTCAGGTCAAGTTGAGTTGCAGCTGCTTTATTCTCCAATACCTTGGTTCGTGTTTCAAGATCTTTGAGTTGGTCTGATGTTTTGTCACGCTGGACTAGGTTAGTTGCCGCCTGATTTGCTTCCTGCTCATACTGGTCGTTTGGTTCTCCCACAGCCAGTTTTGCCTGGGGACGACGCAATGATATCCGACTAATGTCGTGACCAAAAGACGGTTGTTCACTGGCTTGTGATAACAAGGATTCCTCGTCAGCAGGCTGCACTTCTTCTTGGTTGGTTGATTCCTCTGTTGTTGTTTGAATTAGATTATTTGTTGGTAAACCAAAGCCGCGTGTTGGGTTTGCTAGCGTCGGAGTATGTGGTGAGACAAGGGAAGGATTGGACAAACTTGATGCGCCTGCTTTCTTCCGTCCAAAAGTGTAACTATTGCTCATCTCACCCTTCCTTCGTTGGTGGGTAAAGCCTTTATTTTTACTTTCAGGCATTTTTTACTAGCACATTTTACAATTTGCGGAAATGCCATCGCTATGGACTTTAGTCTATGATTCACGATGTGCTGTACTTAGTACTTAGCTTATGGGCCAGAAAACACCGCTTGTTCTATGTCTTCTCGACTCAGAGAATACTTAAATGAGCGTTGGATATCTTGCCCATTTTCTCCAGATTGGATATATCGTACTATGATTTGTTCAACATCAAGCCAAAGTTCAGCTTGCCAACTCGGCCGTTGCACGCGCCAGCAATGTCTTTGTGTTTCATCTTGTTGACAACCTTGCTCTTTTAGCCACTGCTCAATTTGTGGCAGCGGATGATTGTATAAGGGGGTATCTGCGGGAAGAAGAGACATAGGAATTTTGGATTTTAGATTTAGGATTTGGGATTCGCAAATTATTTAATTTTTAATATTTGATTACTATTCAGTTTAGTTACAGGAAATTTCCACAAGCGTCAAGTTCACAAACTAGGTTTAATACCAGACATTAAATCTGTTTTATTTCAGAATTCTGAGTTCTCAATTCTGAGTTCTGAATTCTGCTGTACAGGTACGTTTGGTTGCTGCAAATGCGTTTGCAAAGCAGTGTCACCACGAGTTAAGCCAATGCCAATTGCTAGTAACAGGCAACCTACAAATGTTAACACCAGCATAAATAAAGCGAAGATTTCGCCGGATGAGAGTGGGCGATCGCTCGCATCCAGATAAGCTGATTTTGAAAAGTCATGAGAACGTAACACTGGATGATTTAAATCAGCTGGTGATTGAATCACCCCAAAGCGAGAATAACCAATTTTTAAATCGTAACTTAACCTACGTTCTGGATGGCTCAAGGTGGCGTAGGCTTCGTTGAGTTGCTGAAATTTGGCAGTAGCTACAGCAGCAGGCAATTCTGTAGTATCAGGATGATAGCGTTTGCTCAGTTGCCGATAAGCCCGACGAATATCGATTACGGATGCCGAGGGATGCAGTCCTAGCAGGGAGTAATAAGTTGGTTCACTGCTTTGTGCCATTGTCCCTTTCTGATTCACGGCTGTTTGAGTCACTTTGCTCAAAGATATTTTTTATATTTTAAATCCTTAGCCAGCAATTAGCGATCGCTCCCACAAGCTTGAGTGAATTTGGATAGCTGACGGCAAGCTTTTGTAGTGGCCAATGCTGTACACATTGATTACACGCATGAAAAAGTAGAAGCTGAGAGGGTAGCCTACATGTCATCTTTTAAATCAAACAGTAACAATACCGTTCAAGTAGATGGAATTCAATTTGAAACGGTGATGCCTGAGCGTGTACTGCGAATTCCAGCAAAGCAGTCTGATGCTAAAACTCAGGTTCAGTTTGGCATTCGTATCACTAATAATACAGCAAATCCTTGTAATTTCTTACTCTTCGTAGCGCGTCCAGAATTCCTCCAAGCAAACAAGGAAAAGATGCCACAGTTTGGCCCTAATGCTAACACAAATGCATCTCCAGAATTATCTGATTTTAAATTATTGATGCCTGGAGAAAGTGTGACTTTCTTAGTTGAAGGATATTTTGAATGGTTTGAAAATGAACTGAAGTTTGCATTTATGAGAAAAGATGCTACCTACTGGTGGTATGGCAATTTTGAATCTGGTACATACTTGATTAATGTCATATATGAAAATCCTTATGCTGCATGGGAGCAAGCTAGTTGGGGGGATGGAATTATCTCTTTAATGCCAATGCAAAAGCAGCCAAGAAACAATTACCTACCACCTAAGATTATCAAAATAGAAAATGTCTGGGTGGGTGAGATATTTACATTCCCTCTTGAGTTCCGCCTCATCCAATAGTGAACTGAATTTTAGTTAGAATTTCGATTTATTTGGAACGCAGACAAGAGTGTTGTTTTGCGGCCAAGAACTTCTATCTCACTATTCGTCTCTAACCTATTAAGTCAGCACGGGGTTTAAAAGTTTCAATTTGTCTGATTTTTTCGTAAAGTTCTCGTTCTTCTTGACTAATATTTTTCGGGGTAACTATTTGAATTTCTACCAATTGATCGCCACGTTTGCCATCATCATTAGGGTAGCCTTTGTTACCTAGTCGGAATTTTTGACCAGACCTCACACCAGATGGAATGGTCATTTTTACTGGGCCATCGAGGGTGGGTGCTTCTACCTGTCCTCCTAAAACCGCTTCGCTGGGAGTCACAGGTACTTGACAAAGGATGTTGAAACCATCTAACTTAAACAACGCATGAGGCTCAACGGTAATTTTTAAGTATAAGTCGCCACCGCCAACCCCTTGGTTTCGCAAACGAATAGTTTGACCTGTAACCATTGCTGGAGGCATAGTAACTTCTAGCGATCGCCCATCTTCTAAGCGAATGCGTTCGTTACCACCTTGATAAGCTTTTTCTAATGGTATAGTCAATCTCGCTTCTATATCTCTACGCGCAGTGCGGGGTGGGGTGTTAACTTTGTAGGCAACTTTTGTTCTCGGCGAACGAAACGGATCGTCAGTGGTACTATTATTGGATTTACTTGCGCCATTTTGATTTCTGACGCCGATAACTTGATTGATAAAGCTTTCAAAATCGGAAAATTCGCTTGGATCTACATCTTGCTTATCATTGCGACCGTTAGCGCCTGGTTGCCAACTTTTAGCTTTTGGTGTTTTATTGCCTGCAAAGCCTTTTTGTTTCCAGTAGCGGCTAAACTGGTCGTATTGCGATCGCTTGGCTGAATCGGAAAGCACTTCATAAGCTTCACCGATATCTTTGAATTTTTCCTCGGCTGCTTTATTGCCAGGATTGAGATCGGGGTGATACTGTCTTGCTAACCGTCGATAAACCTTTTTAATTTCTTCGTTAGAGGCGTCTTTAGCTACTCCTAAAATTTCGTAGTAATCGCGAAAATTCTGCAAATTTTGCATAGTCAGCTATTTAAATTTTAGATTTGGGATTAATTAATTAAAAGTTAGGAGTGAGGAGTTTAAAGTGAGGAGTTAGTAGTTATAAGTGAGGAATGAGGAGTTGGTAATTAGGAGTTACAAGTTGAAAGATGTAATTTTTCACTTTTCAGTTTTTAGTTTTCACTCTTAACTCCTAACTCCTAACTCCTCACTCTTAACTCTTAACTCCTAACTTTTAAATCCTAACTCTTCACTCCTAACTTTTATCAAAAACTACAACCAATCATTATCGTCTTCATCATCCCAGTTATCTTGGTAACTTGGACGGGATTTGCGGGGAGGACGGTTGTCATAGGAGGAAGAACGATTATCTCGGCTATAGTCTCGGCTATAGTCTCTGCCATAATCTCTACCATAGGAGTCGCCGCGATCGCGATATGTATCTCTAAAAGAATCGCGTTCTCGTTCTTTTTCGCCACCTGTAAAGATATCGCGGATAGTACCAAGCAAGTCGTCGTCTTCGTCTTCAGCGTAATACTGGCGGACTTCTCGATTTAGTTCATATAAAGCATCTTGCAGGTCAGCGTAGGCTTGGTCAATACCGCGATCGTCGTTTTCCTTGAGACTTTCTCGTAATTCTTGGCAAATATTATCAATTCTTTGGCGACGGTTGCGGGCAAACTGCATACCAAATTCCAAGGCAACTTCTCTAAGTTGCCGTTCTGCTTGGAAAATCAACGCCTCGGAACGAGTCCGTTTTTCGACTCTTTCTTTACGTTCCCGGTCAACATCGGCGTATTTTTGAGCATCCTGAATCATGCGATTCACTTCTGATTCGCTTAAGGTAGAAGCGCCTTGAATGGTGATACTCTGTTCTCTACCAGTGGTTCTATCTAAAGCTGTGACCTGTAGAATGCCATTGGCATCGATATCAAAGGATACTTGAACTTGGGGAATACCCCGTGGGGCTGGTGGGATGCCGTACAGCTTAAACCGTCCTAAAGACTTGTTGTTTGCTGCCATGTCTCGTTCGCCTTGGACTACGTGAATTTCCACAGTATTTTGATTGTTTTCTGATGTGGAAAATATATCAGACCGCCGTACTGGGATAGTGGTATTGCGGGGAATCAGTTTTTTCATCACGCCGCCGATGGTTTCCAATCCCAAAGACAACGGTGTCACATCCAAAAGCAGCACATCTTTGAGCTCCCCTGCAAGAATCCCTGCTTGAATGGCTGCACCCACTCCCACCACTTCATCGGGGTTGACGTTTTCGTTGGGTTCGATGCCAATCAAGTCGCGTACCAACTGCTTCACCATTGGCATTCTTGTGGAACCGCCAACTAACACAACTTCTTCAATGTCTCTGGGTGTGAGTCCGGCATCTTTGAGGGCGCGTTTCACTGGCATCCGTAATCGCCCAATCAAATCACCGCATAAACCTTCAAATTGGGAACGAGTTAAACGAGTTTCCAGATGTTTGGGGCCTTCTTGGTCGGCAGCAATAAAAGGTAAATTAATATCAGTAACGCTGACAGCAGAAAGTTCGATTTTGGCTTTTTCCGCAGCTTCCATCAGACGTTGCAAAGCTTGGCGATCGCGTCTTAAGTCTACCCCTTCTGTTTCCAGAAATTGCTCTGCTAACCAATCTACTATTACTTTATCAAAATCATTTCCACCAAGTTGTGTGTCTCCACTGGTGGCTTTCACTTCAAAAATGCCATCGCCGACTTCTAGAATCGACACATCAAAGGTGCCACCACCCAAATCAAATACTAAGATCGTTTCCGTATCGCCCCGATCTAATCCATAGGCCAAAGATGCAGCAGTGGGTTCGTTGAGAATTCGCAGTACTTCTAAACCTGCAATCCTGCCAGCATCACGGGTTGCTTGCCGCTGAGAATCGTTAAAATAAGCGGGTACTGTAATGACTGCCCCTGTCACTGGTTCGCCCAAATAGCGACTAGCATCGTCAGCTAATTTTTTCAGCACCATTGCTGAAATTTCTTCTGGGGCAAAATCTTTATTCAGTCTGGGGCAAGCTATTTTAATATTACCTACTTCATCTTTGCGAATCGTGTAGGGTACACGCTTAGATTCTGGACTAAGTTCGCCATACTTGCGCCCAATAAAGCGCTTGACTGCGAAAAATGTGTTTTGAGGATTGAGGACGGTTTGTCGCCGTGCCATTTGCCCAACCACCCTTTCACCATCTTTGCTAAAACCAACTACGGAGGGGGTTGTTCGCATTCCTTCTGCATTGGCAATCACCACCGGCTTGCCACCCTCCATCACGGCGACTACTGAGTTGGTTGTACCCAAGTCGATGCCGACTACCTTGCCCATGCGTTACTCTTCTCCTAAAGTGTCTTATACATTTATTATGATTGGGTGGAACTACCTCTAGCTTTGTGCTACAGGGTGAAAACACCTCAATGGTATAATAGTCTTCATTAAGGTAGTAAGTTAAAAAGTCCAGCTAGACGAGATAGTTGCAAGACTAGGATAGCATTGACGATGCTTGGTGTGTCCAAGCAGCCTCAATTGTAGTTAGGGAACTCCAAAAAATAAACAGTAGCTTCAGGTTGTTGACTGTTGACTGTTAACAGTAGCAATGAAATACTTTTTTACTTGAAAGTCCCGGATCTAGCTAATGGTGTTTACAGTATCTATAAAATTAGCTAAATATTTCACAAAGCTTTGAATTTAATAGAACGATTACAAATTCACCTCAATGAAATATCGCGAGAACGCGATCCCTACATGGCAACAGCTGGGCATTTTTTTGTCCAAGAATATATTCGCCAGCAATTTTCCCAATGGGGAAGTGTGGAAATCCACACCTTTGAAGTTAGAGGTAAAGTTTGTAAGAACTTGATCTTAAATTTACCTCCCCAAGTCGGAGTACAAAAAAAAGATTTGCCGCCGATTTTAATTGGTGCGCACTATGACGCTGTTCCTGGAACACCAGGCGCTGATGATAACGCCACGGGTGTAGCAGTATTACTGGAATTAGCGAGACAGTTTGCTGCCGAACCAATCAGATATCCCTTGAGGCTGGTTGCTTTTGATATGGAAGAATATGGCTTATTGGGTAGTGCTGAGTATGCAACTTTGTTGCGCCAACAAAAGCAACAGTTACGTTTAATGATTTCACTAGAAATGTTGGGTTATATGGATCGTACACCAGGCTCTCAAAATTACCCGCCTTTTTTGGATCGCTTCTATCCTAACAGCGGCGATTTTATTGCTTTAATCGGCAATTGGCGGACAATTGGTGACTTAATTACCATGAGTCGTAATATTCGCCAAGCCGGCGTATCTAGTCAATGGTTACCCGTACCAAATAAAGGTTTAATAGTTCCGCAAACCAGACTTAGCGATCATGCATCTTTTTGGGATTTGGGTTATCCAGCGATGATGATCACAGATACAGCATTTTTAAGGAATCCAAATTATCACAAATCTAGTGATACGGTTGCTAGTTTGGATTTAGATTTTCTCTGTGGTGTATGTGAAGGTTTGGAAATGGCGATTAGGCGATTGTAGGGAACTCCAAAAAATAAATTATTGTAGTTAATGCGTTGACTGTTGACTGTTAACTGTTAACCGTCAACAGTCAACAACTTCAGTTACTCTTGCTGATTTGCTTGAGGTAAAGAGATATTTTGTAAGTAATTCACTAAATCATTTTGGTTGTTAAAATCTAACAGTGCCTCAGCTAAGTCTTCTAGTTGAGTGATGGATAAAGTACGAATTTGCTGTTCTATTTCTGACCCAATTGCAGCAAACCGACGGGTTAACAGACGCAAAATTAGTTGTAACGCCTCTTGTTTCTTTCCTCGTTCTTCTCCCTTTTGCAGAATGTCTTGGTAAATTACTGATTCTTGCATAATTTCCTCTGTGAAAAGCTGTTGGATCAAATTTTTATCAAACCGCAAACCAGCCAAAACCTGTACGCAAGCTGATATATTCTGTCGTTGGTCTGTTTCCTCAATCATATCCACAGCCGCAGCAACTTGAGTTAACAAATTCCTTGGTGAGTCGGTTTTGGCTAATGTCGCCAGTGGTAAAAGTGCGGGGTTGGCTAGCAGTGGTGTAGGGTCTTCTTCCCATAAACGAATCACTCGATATCTATGGGTGGTGTTAGTGTCTAGATATTGAGTTTGAAAAACAATTTCAGAAGATGTAGGTTGTAGGAAAATTAACACCTGTTGAATCTCACACCAGTATTCTCGCTTTAATCTGGTGTAGTAATCCAGCATCCGAAAGTCAAGGGGAGTTTTGGATTTGGGTGTGGTTTGAAACTCTAAATGTAAGATTTGGTTGGAGGTTTGCAGAAATGTTACTGAATCAGCGCGAATGGGTTCGAGGTTGAGTTCGGTTTTGAGAACTTGGATATCTTTTGTGTCAATTGAAAGCAACCATCTGGCAAAGTCGCCAGGATAGTTTTCGGCTAGGTATTTGCAGGTGTTATCGTAACTCAAGGCGATCGCTTACAATTGAAAAAATTTTTTATTGTTATTGTTGACTGTTGAGTGTCAACGGTTAACAGTCAACAGTCAACAATAGTAATGGAATACCTCTTTATTTGATTTTGTCATCAAGCTATCATTCTTCATCCGTTGCTTTCACAAGAGATTGACTAGATTGGGCTAGATAAATACCTACTAAAACTATGGCAAAAGTCACCCAATCAAACAAGCCCACCTGTTCTGAAAAAATGAACCAAGCAAAAATTGAAGCTAAAACTGGTTCGGCCAGAAGAGTGACAGCAACGACTCCTGAAGAGATTCTGCTGAGGCTGTAGGCTAAAAGTCCTTGACCTAAAACTTGGCAGAAAAGGGCTTGAAAAATAATGAAAAACCAACCCGTCCCAGAATACGGGAGTAGTCTATCTTCAAGGAATGGAACCACGGGTAGGAGAAACATGGTTGTGATTCCACAGCGCCACAACATGATGGTTGCGGTGCTAAATCGAGACCGGAGTTGTTCTATCAGCAACATACACGTTGCCATGAAAATCGCAGTTAGAAATGCTAAAGCATCACCAAGTATTTGGTCAGTGGCAAACTGCACTTTATTGATTTCAAATGCGATCGCTCCCCCTAAAGCGATGGCTAAACCAATCACGAATCTGTAATCGAAGCGCCTACCGAATAACAGATAGCCAGCTAAAGCGACGAATAAGGAATTCAAGTTAGACAGCAAAGCCACGTTGGCAACATTAGTTTGACTCAGCGACCAAGCCCACAACAATAGGTAGGTTGCAGCAGCAGTTCCCATTGCTAACAACAGACAAATTTCTTTTTTAGTTAAAGGCTTGTGTTCTGTTGGTTGTTTATTGGACTGTTGGTAGCGGAAAGCCTCAAGTCCATTCCACACACCAAAAACCACTGTAGCAATCCAACTGCGATGAAATACTACAGCATTTGCACCGATTTCTAGTTGACATAGTTTTGTCAGAGATGGGGCCAAAGATATGGGAATTAGGGCAAAAAATAATGACAAAGTTCCTACTAAAGCTGGTGTTAAGGGCAACTTTTGTTGTAGGAGTGCCTGTTTTGTCGTCATATTTTTAGCAAATTTTTAACAAAAATAGTATTGAATGAGTTTTGCAACTTTGATTTATCTGCAACCTGGCTAGATATGGCTAAGTATAGACCGATTAAAACTATAGCGAAACCCATGAAATTAAAAAAACTTAATTGTTCCGAAAAGATGAAGAAAGCAAAAATGGCACTAAATATTGGCTCTAACAGATGCACCAAGGAGACGACCACAGAGGAGAATCTAGCAAGGCTATAGGTCAAAAGCCCGTGACCGAGAACTTGGCAAATCGCTGCTTGGGAAATAACCCAAAGCCAGCCATTGGCTGAAGAAGGGAAAATCCGATCTTGAGTCAACAAAAGTATGGGCAATATAACCACCGCAGCCATCCCGCAGATCCACAACTGAATTATCTCCAAAGAAAACTTGGTTCGTAATTTTTCTACAGTTAGCAGGTATGCACCGAAGAAAATCGCTGAAACAATGGCAGCAAAGCTTCCTGTAACTTCGTTTGTGGAGGTTTGTAGTTCCTCAAATTCAATGGTAATCGTTCCCCCAAAGGCGATGGCCATCCCCAATAAAAATTTACTTTCAAAACCGTGACGAAATAACAGCCACGCCCCCAAACTAGTAAATATAGGGGCAAGATTATGCAAAACGCTGGAGATAGCGACATGAGTTTGAGTTAACGACCAAGCCAAAAACGCTAAAGTCGCAGCCCAACAAGTACCAGCACCTATCAATAGCAAAAAATCTTGACTGGTGTAAGATTGTTCTTCTACAGGTTTATCTGGGGAAAATTGCCCAGATATGGCCTTGTATCCATTCCAGAACCCGAAGATTGTACTAGCAAGCCACAAGCGATTAAATACAGTGGCGTTGGGGCTGATTTCAGCTTCACTCAATCTCACAAAAATAGAGCCAAAAGAAAGGGCACCCACACCTAAAAGTAATGCCGCAAGAGCTATCTTTGTCTGATTGGATATGTTCATTAAGGAAAATTAAATTCAAATGTTCAATAAATACAGTGACTGGGGATTGGGAGATGGGGGAGACAAGGGAGATGGGGAGGTAGGGGAAGCTTTTGAGGCAGGGGAAAAGGTTAATGGTTCGAAAAGCTCACCAACCGGGAAAAG
>Ga0314808_100029_pt1 | contig 16249 bp, 14 predicted proteins | sample STEome_6_FD_202335 | JGI IMG/M metagenome (GOLD analysis project Ga0314808, IMG submission 202335) | Metatranscriptome of soil surface biofilm microbial communities from soil inoculated with nitrogen-fixing consortium DG1, State College... ... | reverse complement strand
GGGGAATTGACGTCATGGCGACTGCCGCGCAGCGCGCGCAGAAGAAGGATCTGGGACCCGACTGGCGGGAGACGCTGGCGGCCTCGATCCGTGGATTTGTGCGCAAGACGTTCGGCCTGGCGCTGATCGGGCTATCGGTCGCGCTGGCCGTGGCGCTTGTCACCCATTCCAGCACGGATCCCAGCCTGTCGACCGCCGCCGGCGGCCCGCCGACCAATTGGCTTGGGCCATTCGGAGCCTATTCCAGCGATGCGTTGCTGTTCCTGTTCGGTCCCGCGTCCGCGCTGTTCCTCCCGCTTGTTGCACTGGCTGGCCTGCGCCTCGTTCGAGGAGTCGATACCGGCGCCGTCCGCCGCGCCATACTGGTCGCTGCAATCGGAGTGACGCTGATCGGCGTCGCGCTGGGCCTATATGCCGGTTCCGCCGTTTCGGGCCTTCCGGCCGGCTATGGCGGGGCGCTGGGGCTGGCCGGCGCCTATGGCGTCGATGCGGCGGTAAAGCTGATCGGCAACCCCTCCATTGAGGGGCCATTGCGCTTGTCGCTGATGGCGATCCTGGCACTGGCCGGTCTCGCTGTGGGCTGGCTTGCGCTCGGCATAAGGCCTGAAGAGAAACAATGGGCGGCCGATCGATTCCGGCGGGATCCGGCAGCTCCGGCGCCAAGGCCGCGCCGGACCCGCGAAGAATTGGCCGCCGACGAAGATGGGATCGCCGCCCCGCCGCGTTCCCGGCCGGCGGTCGCAGTCGCCGACCCGGCCAGGCCAATCACGCCTGCCGCCAAGCCCAACCCCAAGAAGAGCAAGGGAAGCGCCCCCGGCCAGGCAAGCCTTGCGCTGGGCGACAATTACCAGCTTCCGTCGATCGAGCTGCTCGCCGCCGCGCCTGAAAAGTCCAAGGGCCAGATCGACCGGGCCGGCCTGGAGCGCAACGCAAGGCTGCTGGAAAGCGTGCTCGAGGACTTCCACGTCCGCGGCGACATCGTCGAGGTGCGGCCCGGGCCCGTCGTCACCATGTACGAACTGGAACCGGCCAGCGGGATCAAGGCAAGCCGGGTCATCCAGCTGGCCGACGATATTGCCCGCAACATGTCGGCACTGTCCGCGCGCGTCGCCACCATCCCAGGCCGGAGCGTGATCGGGATCGAACTTCCCAACCAGAAGCGCGAGACGGTAGCCTTGAGCGAGCTGATCGGAAGCCAGGCGTTCGAGGACCAGAACATGGCGCTGCCTCTGATCCTTGGGAAGAATATCTCCGGCGATCCGGTCATTGCCGATTTGGCGCCTATGCCGCACCTGCTCGTCGCCGGTACGACCGGATCGGGCAAGTCGGTCGGTCTCAACTGTATGATCCTGTCGCTGCTCTACCGGATGAGCCCCGACGAATGCCGGCTGATCATGATCGATCCCAAGATGCTGGAGCTCAGCATCTATGACGATATTCCGCACCTGCTGGCGCCGGTCGTGACCGAGCCGGGCAAGGCGATCCGAGCGCTGAAATGGACCGTCGAGCAGATGGAAGAACGCTACCGGATGATGGCCAGCCTCGGCGTCCGCCAACTTGCCAGCTTCAACGCCAAGGTGCGCGATGCGAAAGCCAAGGGGTCGCGGCTCGGCCGGCGGGTTCAGACCGGATATGACGCCGATAGCGGGCAGCCGGTCTATGAGACTGAAGAGCTGGAATATGAGGTCCTGCCGCAGATCGTGGTCGTGGTCGACGAGCTCGCCGACCTGATGATGACCGCCGGCAAGGAGGTCGAATTCCTGATCCAGCGGCTGGCGCAAAAGGCGCGCGCGGCCGGAATCCACCTGATCATGGCGACGCAGAGGCCCTCGGTCGACGTCATCACTGGCGTCATCAAGGCGAACCTGCCGACCCGGATCAGCTTCCAGGTCACCAGCAAGATCGACAGCCGAACGATCCTCGGCGAGCAAGGCGCCGAGCAGCTGCTGGGCAAGGGCGACATGCTCTACATGCCGGGCGGAAAGCAGATCATCCGAGTTCACGGCCCGTTCGTTTCGGACGAGGAGGTGCGGCTGGTCGCCGAGCATTGGCGAAAGCAGGGCGTGCCGGATTACATCCAGGCGGTCACCGAAGAGCCGGAGGACGGCGGCTATCTGTTCGAGGGCCAGCCGGTCGGCGACGACGATCCCGAAACCCAGCTTTACCGCAAGGCCATCCAGATCGTAGCGGAAAGCCAGAAGGCCTCGACCAGCTATCTCCAGCGTCAGCTCAGGGTTGGCTACAACAGCGCAGCCCGGCTGATCGAGCGAATGGAAAAGGACGGGCTGGTCGGCCAGCCTGACCATGTCGGCCGCCGCGAGGTGTTGATCGACACCGATGGGCACCCGATCTAGCTGAACGAAACGGAACCTCGGGGTTCAGGGCGCATTCAAACCCCAAACGCCAAACCGGGCGAAAGATTTTCGGGAGTTTTGTAATGAATTTTGTCAGCAAATTCGCGCGCGCGCTGGTTCCCGTTGCGATTGCCGCGACGGCGGCCGCGGCGCCTGCCGCTACGTCGGGCGAACTGAAGTCGGTCGAGTCCAGCCTTGCCGCGACCCAGTCGATGACCGCCAATTTCCTCCAGACCGACGGCAAGGGCCGCCAGATGGCGGGAACGCTCAGCCTCAAGCGGCCGGGCAAGATCCGCTTCGCCTATGGCGGCGGGGTCAACATGCTGCTGGTCGCCAACGGGTCGACGCTGAACTTCATCGATTATGACGTCGGCCAGAAGTCGAGCTGGCCGATCGCGAAATCGCCGCTCGCGGTCCTGCTCTCGCCCAACCCGGATCTCGGGCGGATCGCGCGAATCGTGCCGAGCGAACATAAGAATGTCATTGTCGTCCGGGCCCGCGATGCCCGGCGGCCGGAGTTCGGAACGTTGATCATGGCGTTTGTGCGCGACGGCTCCGCTCCGGGCGGACTGAAGCTGGAAGGCTGGACCGCGATCGATGCCCAGAACAAGAAAACGACGGTCCGCCTGTCGAACCAGCGCTATAATGTCGGCGTCCCCGACAGCGCCTTCACCTTTGCCGAGCCGAAACGCAAAAAAGCGTAGCAAAGGAAAACTGTTAAGGTTGGCGACAGCTTTCCCAATATATACATTAGACTAGATCGTTGCATCGCCGGGGTTTCCCCCTGTTACCCGGGTTAGGTAGCGATCGCCTTGCGTGACAACGCTTGGTCGGCCCTTGCTCCATGCCCCCGGAGCAAGGGCCTTTTGGTTTCTGTGCCCCACGCAGACACCAAAAGGCCTTCCCTTACTTGGCAGCCGGGGGCTGCCATGCAAAAGGCCCTCCTTGAATCCGATTTCAAGGCCGCAGACATACCGCCCGTGACCAAGCTCAAAATCGCATCCTGGAACATCAATTCGGTGCGCGCGCGCGTACCCATCGTGGAACGCTTTCTTGATGAGGAGCAGCCGGACATCCTGTGCCTTCAGGAAACCAAGGCGATGGACAATGTCTTCCCGGCCGATCTGTTTCATTCGCGCGGCTACACCCACCACGAGCTCAACGGCCAGAAGATGCACCATGGCGTCGCGATCCTCAGCCGGGTGACGCTTCACGATTCAGGACGCCACGACTGGCAGGACAATGGCGAAGCCCGGCATGTCGGGGCACGGCTCGACTGCGGAATCCGGCTGGAGAATGTCTACATCCCGGCCGGAGGCGACATCCCCGATCGAAAGCTCAACCCCAAGTTCGGCCAGAAGCTGGACTTTATCGAGCGAATGACGCGCTGGTCCGAAAAGTTGGCTGAGCCGACTTTGATCGTCGGGGATTTCAACATCGCACCGCTGGAATGCGACGTCTGGAACCACAGGGCGCTACTCGACGTCGTCAGCCATACGCCGATCGAAGTGGAAACACTGGCGCGTCTGCAGCAGGCGCATGACTGGGTAGACATTGGGCGCAAGTTCATTCCGGCGCCCGAGCGTTGCTTCACCTGGTGGAGCTATCGCGCGCAGGATTGGACGGCCAGCGATCGCGGCCGCCGCCTCGATCATATGTGGTGCTCGCCCAGTCTCGCTCCGCAGGCTGTCGCGCATCGAGTAATGGAGCCCTGCCGCGGCTGGGAACGGCCGTCGGATCATGTTCCCCTGATCCTGGAACTGGACGTTTGAGCAACGGCCCGGCCCTCGATCGCGCGATTGCCGCGCTAAGGGCCGGCCGCACGGTCCGCGTCGGCGGCCTCGTCATTCTTCCGGTCGAAACGGCAACTCAGGCCATGCTCGACCTGCTCGACCCCAACGGCAGCGCGCCGATGCTGCTCAGCGGACCGCGGGCGATGGCGCTGGGCCTGGGCAACGCTCGCGAAGCCGCCGGCGAGGCCCAGCCGGTCGAAGTCAGGCATTGCGATTGGCTCGATCGGGAGGCTGCTCGGGCGCTTGCCGACCCGGCTCAAGATTTCGACCGGGCGCCGATCGGCCCCTTGAATGCAGTGCCGGTCGAGAAGCCGGAGTGCGCGAAGGCCGCATTGACCCTGGCGCGCCTGGCGGGCGTGCTCCCTGCTTTATGGCTGATCGAGGACGACCCCGCCGTTGGGATCGAGACCTCGGACATCTCGGCGGCCATGGAGGCGCAGTCGGCAATCATCGTCGCAAGAGCCAAGCTTCCGATCGACGACCTGCCGCCCAGCCAGATGGTCGCGTTCCGCGACCCTGCAAGCGGCGAAGAGCATGTGGCGCTGGTCGTCGGCGCCTTTGGCGGACAGCCGCCGCTCGTACGGCTGCACAGCGAATGCCTGACCGGCGATGTGTTCGGCAGCCTCAAATGCGATTGCGGCCCCCAGTTGAAGGAGGCGCTGCGCATCATCGGGGCCTCGGGTGGAGGAGTGCTCCTTTACCTCAGGCAGGAAGGGCGGGGTATCGGCCTCGCCAACAAGCTTCGCGCCTATGCGCTGCAGGACCGGGGCCTCGATACGGTCGACGCCAATCGACGGCTCGGCTTTGCCGACGACGAGCGCGGCTACGGGATGGCTGCAGCGATGCTGAGGGCGCTCGGAATCGAGTCCGTCAGGGTGCTGACCAACAATCCGAACAAGGTCGCCGGATTGGAGCGCGAGGGAATCGAGGTGGTCGAGCGGGTGGCCCATCACATGCCGGTCAACCCGCACAATGCCGACTATATTGCGACCAAGAAGAGGCGCAGCGGCCACCTCGACTGAGCAAGATTCAGTCTTCGAAGAGCGCCGATCCGATGCGAACTGCGGTCGCACCGAGCATGACCGCCGTCTGGTAATCCGCCGACATGCCCATGCTGAGGCCGGCGACGCCATGACGCCGCGCCAGTTCCGCCAATAGCGCAAAATAAGGACCGGCTTGCTGCCCAAGCGGCGGCATGGCCATCAGGCCCTCAAGCTTGAGCGGCGAGGCGCGGACCTGTTCGAGGAAAGGTGCCATCTCGTCGATCGCTATCCCGCCCTTCTGCTCCTCCCCGCCGACGTTCACCTGGACATAGACGCCGGGCGATCGACCGGTCTTTTCCGAAGCGGAAACAAGCGCATTGAGGAGCGACAGGCGGTCGAGCGAATGGATGATGTCGAACAGTTGGACCGCGTCGTCCGCCTTGTTGGATTGAAGCCGCCCGATCATGTGCAGCTTCAGTTCGGGATGTGCCGCCCGGAGGCCGGTCCATTTCTCGGCAGCGTCGGCGACCCGATTCTCGGCAAAATCCGTGACCCCGGCCGCGATCAGCGATTCAATCTCGGCCAAGCTTCGCTGTTTGGTGACCGCAACCAGCGTCACCTCGCCCGGGCTGCGCTTCGCCGACTTGGCGGCGCGCGCAATCTGGTCGCGAACGACGGACAGTCGGGTTGCGGTGCCGGTCATGACCCGCGCTATAGGAAGTGCGATGGCAGTGAACCAGCCCTCATGGCCGCGGCAATGGCTGATGACCGACGAACGGATCGACGACCGGTTGTGGGAAGCGATCGACCGGCTGCCGTTCGGGAATGGCGGTATCGTTTTTCGCCATTACAGCCTGGCTGGCGACGAGAGAACTAAGCTCGGCGAGAGAATCGCAACGGCAGCCGCCGAGCGGGAGCTGGTGCTTGCCGTGGCAGGCGGCGCCTTACTGGCAGAGCGATTGGACGCCGCCTTGCTCCACAATCCGGATAGGCCAACCAGACTGCCTGTTTCGCTCTCAGTACATGATGAAGCGGAAGTCGGAAAAGCGCACGAGCTTGCAGCCGCCCTCGCCTTCGTCTCGCCGGTGTATGGCACACGCTCTCACCCCGGCGCGCCGTATCTGGGCGTCGAACGCGCGGCAAGGCTTGCGCGGCAGTTCGGCGGTCCGGCAATTGCATTGGGGGGAATGAATGCGGCCAGGTTCGACGACCTGGAACAGGTCTATCCCGGCCTGTTCCACGGATTTGCTGGAATCGATTGCTGGCTAGACAGCTAGATTAAAATCGAACGGCGGTCCCGACGTAGACAGCCTTGCTGTCGCGATGATCCTCGGCCAGCGCCGGGATTTCGTCGCGCTCGACCTTGTAGCGGACGCCGCCGGTCAGAGCGATGTTGCGGCTGATATTGTAGGAGCCGCCAAGGTCGACCGACATGCTGTCCGGCCGGGCGAGGTTTGCGATGCGGCTGTCGTTGCGTTCGCTGCCGACCGCTACGCGGCCAGTGAATTTCTTGAGGTTGTAGCTGACCCCGACAATGGCCGTTTCGCGAGTTCCGATCACCGGATCCGGGCTGCTGGTCCGACCGACATCGCCCGAAACCGCGAAGCGCTTCCAGCCGACCGCGACGCCCAGATCATATTGGGCCGGCGCAAGGCTGCTGACCGGCGAGGCCACGGCAACTTCAACCGGGCGCGCCGGTGTCGCGACTCCGCTGGTCCGAACTGCGACTCGGACCTGCGACGGACGGCCCTTGGCGGCCGACGGCGTGAACTTGAAATCGCCCGCCGATAAATTGCGCCCGCCAAAAATGGCGGCTAACCGCGGATCCGCCCCGGCCGGCGTGAATCCCGAAATCTTGTCGAAACTCAAGGAGATGGCCGGCGGACGCTGCTTCGCGGCAGCGGCCAGGCCGATGGCTGGCGTCATGACGAGCGCCGACGCGGCAAGCAAGACCGCTGCGCGTCCCGATGTCATGGCCACCCTGTTGAACACGAGAAAACAGACTCCTGATGAGTCTCGGATATATGCCCTTCAAGCTGACTCTTCCATGACTCAATTCGATTCCCAGACCCGCTGTGGCACGGAGTCCACAAGAGTGTCTCGGAGCGGGCCAAGATTCTCGCGCTTGCCGAGACGCGACCAGCATCTATAACGCCGGTTGAAAGACCTTCGCGAAGAGAGAACCATGTCCCGCTTCACGCTTCCCCTAGTTGCCTTGATTGCCGTCGGTGCCGCCCTATCCGGCTGTTCGAAGAACCGGGATATCCCGACCGAGCTTGCGCCCTCCCGGATGACGCAGATCGGCGTCAATAGCTATCTGTGGCGCGCGGCGGTCGACACATTGTCCTTCGCTCCGCTGATCACGGCCGACTCCAATGGCGGCGTCATCGTGACCGACTGGTACGTCAATCCGTCAACGCCGACCGAGCGGGTCAAACTCACCGTTTCGATCATCGACCAGGATCTTCGCGCCGACGCCCTGAAGGTCGCGGCCAGCCGCCAGGTCAACCAGGGCGGTGTCTGGGTCGATGCGCCGGTCGCGGCGGCCACCGTCCAGAAGCTCGAGGACATCATCCTCACCCGCGCTCGCGACCTTCGCCGCACGACCGTCGGCGGGTAAGGCTATCGCACAGTGACAGACCGCTTCGAGCCGGCGGTTGCCGACCCGCGCTGGCAGCAGCGCTGGGCGGAAGCGCAAAGCTTTCGCGCCGACAGCAACTCGCCGAAGCCCAAGTCCTACGTCCTCGAGATGTTCCCCTATCCGTCGGGGCGCATCCACATGGGCCATGTCCGCAACTACACGATGGGCGACGTGCTTGCCCGGTTCCGGCGGATGCAGGGGTTCGAGGTGCTTCACCCGATGGGCTGGGACGCCTTCGGGATGCCGGCCGAGAATGCGGCGATGGAAAAGAAGGTCCATCCGGGCGCCTGGACCCGCGAGAATATCGCGACCATGCGGCGGCAGCTGCAGCGGATCGGCTTCGCGCTCGACTGGAGCCGCGAACTCGCGACTTGCGAGCCGGACTATTACGGCCATGAACAGGCGTTGTTCCTCGATCTGATGGAGGCCGGCCTCGTCACCCGCAAGGAAAGCGAGGTCAATTGGGACCCGGTCGACATGACCGTGCTTGCCAACGAGCAAGTGATCGACGGGCGCGGCTGGCGCTCGGGCGCGCCTGTCGAGCGCAAGAAGCTGTCGCAATGGTTCCTCAAGATCACCGATTTCGCAGAGGAGCTTCTGGAAGGCCTCGGATCGCTCGACGAGTGGCCCGATAAGGTCCGGCTGATGCAGGAAAACTGGATCGGGAAGAGTCAGGGCCTGCAATTCTGTTTCCGCCTGGCTACCAGCATGCCCGGCGGCGCCTGCGACATCGAGGTCTTCACCACCCGGCCCGACACCATCTTCGGAGCGAGCTTCGTCGCCATTTCACCGGGCCATCCGATTGCCGAGGAACTGGCCGCGGACCGGCCGGAAGTGGCCGAGTTCATCGCCAGGGCGCGCGCCGGAGGAACCAGCGCGGCGGAGATCGAAACGGCGGAGAAGCTGGGCTTCGACACCGGTCTGGAGGTCGTCCATCCGTTCGACGAGAACTGGCGGCTTCCGGTGTGGATCGCCAACTTCGTGCTCATGGAATATGGCACCGGCGCTCTTTACGGTGTCCCGGGACATGACGTCCGCGATTATGAGTTCGCACGGAAGTATCGACTACCCGTGCTTCGCGTCGTTGCCGACACGGCGGCCGGAGCGTCAGCGCCGGTTACCGAAGCCGATACTGCCCCGGGCGTGGCCGTCAATTCGCGGTTCCTCGATGGGATGCCGACGAGCCAAGCCTCGGCTGAGGTCATCCGCCGCGCAGAGACGGCGGGATGGGGCCAGGGCAAGACTCAGTACCGGCTGCGCGACTGGGGCGTATCGCGCCAGCGTTATTGGGGTACGCCGATCCCGGTGATTCATTGCGATTCGTGCGGTCCGGTTGGCGTTCCTCGCGACCAGCTTCCGGTGGTGCTTCCCGAAGATGTCAGCTTCGACATTCCCGGCAACCCGCTCGATCGCCATCCGGCCTGGAGCAAGGTCGATTGCCCGGCGTGCGGATCGCCGGCCCGGCGCGAAACCGACACGCTCGACACTTTCGTCGATTCTTCCTGGTACTTCATCCGGTTCGCGAGCCAGCCCGACAGCCAGCCGTTCGATCGGGCCGAGGCAGAGAAATGGCTTCCCGTCGGTCAATATATCGGCGGGGTGGAGCATGCGATCCTCCACCTCCTCTACGCGCGCTTCTGGACGCGCGCGCTGGAACGGATCGGCAAGCTTGCGGTAAAAGAGCCATTCAAGGGCCTGTTCACCCAGGGCATGGTGACCCACGAAACCTATGAAAGCGCGGATGGCCGCTGGCTCAATCCCGATGAAATCGAGATTCGCGAGGGCGCAACGCTGATCGAGCGCGCCACGGGCGCCGCTGTTCGCCGCGGACGGGTCGAGAAAATGTCCAAATCCAAGAAGAACACTGTCGACCCCGAGCCGATCCTCGACCGCTATGGGGCGGATGCGGTTCGCTGGTTCATGCTGTCCGATTCCCCGCCAGAACGCGATCTCGAATGGTCGGAAGGCGGCATCGAAGGCGCAGCTCGCTTCGTCCAGCGCGTTTGGCGCCTTGTCCAGTCGCCCGCCGGCAACGAGGGCGACGACAAGACGCTGGCGCGGAAAGTGCACCGCACGATTGCCGCGGTCGGCGAAGCGATTGAAGGGCTCCAGTTCAACAAGTCGGTCGCTGCACTTTACGAGCTGACCAGCGCGATCGAGCGGGCCCAGCCTTCAGCCACCCGGGACGAGGCCATTCGCACCCTTCTGCTGCTGGTTGCCCCAGGGGCTCCGCATCTCGCGGAAGAAGCTTGGGCAAGTCGCGGCGAGTCCGGCATGATCGCGGATGCGGCATGGCCATCCTTCGACCGTGCGATGCTGATCGACGACGAAGTCACGATTGCAGTGCAAGTCAACGGCAAGCTGCGTGAGACGATGGTGGCGCCGCGGGGAGCCAGCCGCGAGGATACGGAGGCGATGGCGCTTGCCTTGCCCAAGATTCAGGCCCAGCTCGGCGGCAACGATCCGCGCAAGGTCATTGTCGTTCCCGACCGGTTGGTGAATATCGTCGCATGATGCGCGGCTTCGCCCTCTCGCTTTGCCTGGCTTTGTCCGCTTGCGGCCTTCAGCCAATGTATGTGGGCGGATCGTCGGGCGCCGTCGCGGGGGGGCTCTCCACGGTACAGGTGGCTCCGATCCCCGAGCGGGCGGGATGGCTGGTGCGGAATGCGCTCGTCGACCGGATGGGCGGCGAATCGAATGATCCGGCCTATCGGCTGGAAGTCGAGCTTGACGATGATCTCACCGCATTCGGCATTCGCGGCGACTCCGCCGTTACGCGGGAGCGGAGGACCTTGCGTGCCCGTTATCGACTGGTCGACCTGAAAACCGGCGAGGTTGTGCTGGACGCTACTGCCGGCTCGGATGCGGGTATCGACATTGTCAGTTCGGAGTATGCGACCGTCGCGGCGGAGCAAACCGCTCAGGAGCGGCTCGCCGGCGTCGTTGCCGATCAGATGGTGGCGCGGATGGCATTGTTCATGAAGCGGACCAGGCCCCAATGAAGGCGGTCAAGGGCGGCCTGGCGGCATCGCTGGACCGGCCCGATCCCGTCATTCGCTTCTACCTGTTTCATGGTCCGGATGAAGCCGGGTCTAGAGGATTCGCCGATCGATTGCTGAAGGGCCTCGGTGCCGAGAAGTTTTCGGTGCCTGGCGGAGCGATCAAGTCGGATCCGGCCGTGCTTGTTGACGAGGCGGGTGCGATTTCGCTGTTTGGCGGCAAGCGGGCTATTTGGGTAGAGCCGGCCGGAGACGAGATTTCCGAAGGCGTAAGCGCGTTGCTCGAGGCGCCGGCTCTGGAAAGTCCGGTAATTGCGATCGCCGGATCGCTGCGCAAGACGTCCTCGCTGCTCAAGCTGGCCGAAGCCCATTCCTTCGCCCTTTCGCATATCAGCTATGTTCCGGAAGGAAGGGACCTTGAGCGACTTGTGGTGGAGCTTGGCCGCGATGTCGGATTGCGTGTCGCGCCGGAGATAGCCCAACGGATTGCGGCCGCATCGGCGGGCAACCAGGCAGTAGCACTGCAGGAATTGTCCAAATTCGCACTTTATCTTGGAGCGGATACGGAAAATTCCGGGGAGCTGGATCCGGAAACCGTCGACTTGTTGGGTGCGGATTCGGCGGAAACCGACTTGATGCGCCTGGGTGACCTGGCGCTGGCCGGGCGAATGAAGGATTTGCTGGACGAGCTGGGGCGGCTTCCGCACGGCGGTTCGGAAGCCATACCGGTGCTTCGCGCGCTTCAGCGGCGCTTGCTGATGCTGGCGCCATTGCGGGCCCGGATCGAGCGCGGGGAGAGCATTGACAGCGTCATGACGTCAATGGGTAAGGCATTGTTCTGGAAGGATAAGCCGTTGATCCAGCGGCTCCTGTCGGTCTGGCCGGCGGAGAGGCTCGCAGAAGCTGCAGCGCGCGTGTCACAGCTGGAACGGCAGATCATGCTCCGCCCGCTTGCGGATGACGCGGCACTTGGGGAAATCCTGGTAACCTTTGCTCGAGCCGCGGCCCGGAGCCGTTAGATCTGTTCGCCCGAAAGGCGCTGACAGATGAGGTCTAGCTGGTCGAGGGTGCTGTAGTGGACATTCACATTGCCGCCGCTTTTGCCGTGGCTGACCTTGACCCGAAGGCCGAGCAGATCGCCTAGCTGACGTTCGAGCGCCTCCAGATCCGCATCTACGGCACGTCGGGCGGTCCGCTCCGAAGCTCGGCCGATGTCGTGCCCCGGTTCAGGGCGAACTTTCTTTGCCAGATGCTCCGCCTGGCGGACGGAAAGGTCGCCTTCGACGATTTCATTGGCCAAGGCTTCGGGATCCGGAGCCGTCAAAATGGCTCGCGCATGCCCCATGCTGATATCGCCTCGCAGAAGCATTAGGCGCACCGAGTCCGGTAGGTCCAGCAGGCGAAGCAGGTTGGCCACATGGCTGCGCGACTTGCCCACCAGCTTGCCGACCACCTCCTGGCTGTGGCCATAGCGGTCCATCAGCTGGCGGTATGCGGTCGCTTCTTCGATCGCGTTCAGGTCTTCGCGCTGGATATTCTCGATCAGCGCGACTTCCGCGCTCGACTCCTCGTCGAAGTCCCGAATAATTGCTGGAATTTCATGAAGTTGTGCCTTTTGGGCAGCGCGCCAGCGACGCTCGCCGGCGACCAGCTCATAGCCGTCTTCAACGGCGCGAACGATGATCGGCTGGAGCACACCACGCTCAGCAATCGAGGCAGCCAACTCGTTGATCGGCTCATCATCGAACACTTGACGCGGTTGCGACGGGTTTGGCCGGATCCGAGCGATCTCGATCGTCCGGACACCACCCAGAGACACGGAATCGGAGCGAGGAACGGGCGGCGCTTCGCCAATCAGCGCGCTCAACCCTCGGCCAAGCCCCGTTGCCTTTTTCATGCAGCCTCCGCCGTTAGTTGCGGCAATCGCGCCATGATTTCCCGTGCGAGGCGGATATACGCCTCAGAACCGGGGCATTTAAGGTCGTAAATGAGGGCCGGAAGACCGTGACTCGGCGCTTCGGACAGGCGAACGTTGCGCGGGACGACCGTTTCGAACACCGCAGTGCCAAGGCAGGCGCGCACGTCCTCCGCTACCAGCTGGGAAAGATTATTGCGTCGATCGAACATGGTGAGCGCGACACCCAGGATGGAAAGCTCGGGGTTATAGGCCAGGCGGATGCGCTCGACCGTCTGGAGGAGCTGGCTAAGTCCCTCAAGTGCGAAGAACTCGCACTGGAGCGGCACCAGCAATTGGCGCGACGCTACCAAGGCATTGACTGTCAGGAGGCCAAGCGACGGCGGGCAATCAAGCAGGCAAATGTCCCACCGGGCGAGGGGAACCTCATCAAATGCCTGAGCCAGGCGGTGGGTCCGATCCTCCATCCCGACCATCTCAACTTCCGCGCCCGATAGGTCGACCGTTGCCGGAAGAATGTCGAGCCGAGGCACCTTGGTCGCAATGGCAGCTTCAGCGATGCTGGCCTCACCCATCAGCACGTCATAGGTCGAGAGCTCGCGGGCAGCGCGGCCGATACCGAGACCGGTCGACGCATTGCCTTGGGGATCCAGGTCAACCAGCAGGACTTTCCAGCCAATGGCCGCCAGTGCGGTCGCCAGGTTGATGGCCGTCGTGGTTTTCCCCACTCCGCCTTTTTGATTGGCGACTGCGACACGAATCATCGCTTCCCCCTCCGCTGGACATGCTCGGCGATGACAATTGCCGATCCGGGATGCGTCCGGCTCGAAACCAGACAAAAACCACCCTGCCATGTCGTGCGCGCTTCATCCAGTTCCGATTGCGCCTTTTCGCCTTTTGGAAGCACCCATTTCGTCTCGCTGTGGGCCAGATGACACGCCATGCCGAAAAGTTTGCCAAGTTGGGCCACGGCACGGGCGGTGATGAAGTCGAACTTTCCGGCGAGACGCTCGACCTTGCACTCGGCCACGGACACCCGTTCGAGGCCCAAATCGGCCACCACACGACGGAGGAATGCGGCCCTTAGCTTACGCGGCTCGTTCAGGGTCATGGGGCGGCCGCCGAGAATGGCAATGACTAGCCCAGGGAGCCCCGGCCCGGATCCAATGTCGCACCAACTCCCCTGCCTGCCCGCGAGTCCGTATAACTGTGCGCCGTCGAGGATGTGACGGGTCCATAGCTCTGGGATGCTTGCCGGAGAGATCAGATTCTGGCTTTGATTTTCCTCGATCAACAGTGCGGAGAAGCGTTCAAGCTGATCCAATGTTTCACGTGGAACATCGGATCGCAGTTTCTCCGGAAGGCAGTCGAGAACGGATTCCCACCGAGCCGAATTGGTCATGCGGCGTCGCGGATGAGCGCAAAGTGGAGGGCAGAGAGTGCTGCGGGCGTAATACCGGGCACACGCGAGGCCTGATCGAGGTCAGCGGGACCGGCCACTTCAAGCCGTTCTTTCATCTCGTTGGATAATCCGGGGACCAGGCCGAAGCTAAAGTCCAAGGGAATGGCAAGACTCCGGTCACGCGTGCGAGCCGTAAGTTCATTCCGCGCTCGTTCGAGATAAGGGGCGTAGATTGCATCGTCGATCGCCTCGTCGAGCGCCTCTCCTTCGGGCAGGCGAGCGCGCACAGCTGCCAACGCGTCCTCTCGGCGGACCCACTCTCCCAATGGGCGGCGAGCAACGTCGGGAATGCCGATTTCGGTGCCGGTCACGGACTGTCGAAGTAATTCCTCGGCTTCGCGCTTTGCCTCGAGATGCGCCTCGACCAAACGCTTCTGCTGCGGCCCCAACAAGCCTAGCTCGAGAACCATTGGCCCCAACCGCGCCACTGCGTTGTCCGCGCGGAGGTAAAGCCGATACTCCGATCGCGCTGTAAGCATTCGGTAAGGCTCGCTTACCCCCTGCAACGTCAGATCGTCGACCATCACGCCGGTATAGCTTTCACCCCGGTCAAAGCGGGCTTCTGAAATGCCCAACGCAGCCGCCGCCGCGTTCAGGCCCGCAACCACTCCTTGGGCTGCCGCTTCCTCATACCCCGTCGTCCCATTGACCTGTCCGGCCAGTAAGAGGCCCGCCACTTCGCGATGCTGGAGCGTTGGCTCCAATCGCCGTGGATCGGCATATTCATATTCTACTGCATAACCGGGCTGAACGATCTCAACCCGTTCGAGCCCTTCAATGCTGCGCACCATGTCGATCTGTACGTCCGTCGGGAGCGACGTCGAAATGCCGTTGGGGTAAACCAGATGCGTATCGAGGCCTTCGGGCTCCAGAAAGATCTGGTGGCCGTCGCGATCGCCGAATCGATGAACCTTGTCTTCGATCGACGGGCAGTAGCGCGGCCCCCTGCCCTCGATCGCACCGGCGAAGAGCGGTGACCGCCCGAGCCCGGCGCGAATGACGTCATGACTTCGTTCGTTCGTTCGTGTGATCGCGCAGCTAAGTTGGGGTTGCGGCGCCGGGTTGGCGGCCAATGCCAGCGTCCAGGCCTGCCCATCGCTAGGCTGCGCGACAGTGCGTGACCAGTCGATGGTGCGACCATCAAGGCGTGGAGGTGTGCCCGTCTTCAGACGCGTACTGGCAAGGCCGAGCTCGCGGATCTGATCCGCCAGCATCCCGGCGGCCTTCCCACCCAGGCGCCCGCCTGCCCAACGCTCCTCGCCGCGGAACATGACCGCACCAAGGAAGGTGCCGGTGGTTAGGACAACCGAGCGCGATGCGATCGTCGTGCCGTCCGCCAACTCAACTCCGCTGACCGCTCCGTGGGCCACGCAAAGCGCTACCGCTTCGCCCTCGATCACCTCAACGCCCGCTTCCAACACGAGTTGACGGACGGCATGCTTATAGAGTGTTCGGTCGGCCTGAACGCGGGGCCCTCGAACGGCGCTCCCCTTGCTGGCATTGAGCATGCGCCGATGGATGGCAGCCCGATCGCCGGCCAGGGCCATGATACCGCCGAGGGCATCGACCTCCCGAACCAGATGACCCTTCCCCACGCCACCAATGGACGGGTTGCAACTCATCTGCCCAAGATCGTCGGCCCGGAAGGTCAGCAGCGCAACGCTCGCGCCACGACGCGACGCAGCACAGGCGGCTTCGCATCCGGCGTGGCCGCCACCGATAACCAGGACATCAAACATCGACGCGCCCATACATGGGAGCGTCGATCGCTTCAACGAGCGGCGTTCCACGTGAAACAATATTGAGCCTATTTCCCCAGGCAGAAGCGCCCGAACAGCGCGTCAAGCAACTCCTCGACACCCGCACGTCCGGAGATTCTGTCGATCGCCAGCCGCGCGTTGCGAAGCTCCTCGGCCACCAGGACAGGATCGTCCAACTGAGCGCCTCGCTGCAGCGCTTCCTGTGCTTCTTCGAGCAGGTCATGCTGGCGGCGATCCAGTGCCAATTCGTCCGACTTGGGGAGAAGTTGACTGGCCCGTTCGACGAGCACGCGCGTCAGCTCGGCTAGACCGTGCCCCAACACGGCAGATACCGCCAAGCCG
>Ga0314808_100027_pt1 | contig 16576 bp, 19 predicted proteins | sample STEome_6_FD_202335 | JGI IMG/M metagenome (GOLD analysis project Ga0314808, IMG submission 202335) | Metatranscriptome of soil surface biofilm microbial communities from soil inoculated with nitrogen-fixing consortium DG1, State College... ... | reverse complement strand
GTAAGCGCAGGGGGGCGTACCCCTACGGGTAAGCAAGCTACGCGGTAGCGTCTCGTAGAAAACCCTATTCTGACTCCTGAATTCTGAATTCTGAATTCTGAATTTTTCCCTGGGGTAATTTGTGTTGAAATCTCTCACGAAACTTGACTATCTGCTCAAAGAAACTTTTCTCGGCTTACTCCGGGGGGGTTGGATGAATTGGGCAGCTGTCAGTACTGTGACGGTATTGTTATTTTTATTCGGTTTGAGTTTGCAAACTTCTTGGCAAGTAGAAAAGCTTCTCTATCAGTTCGGTAGTCAGCTAGAAGTATCAGTTTATCTCGAACCGGATATGCAAGGCCAAAGCATTGAGTCGTTGATAGCAAAAATCCCAGAGGTAGCAGCGATACAAACTATTACTAAGGAGGAAGCCTGGACTAAGTTAGTTAAGGAAATGAAAATTTCTGATATTGAAGGTGTTACCCAGCAGCTAGGGGAGAATCCTTTGGTTGATGAGATTAAAGTGAAAGCACGTAACTCTCAAGTTGTGCCAACTTTAGCAACCCAACTGGCTAAGTTACAGGGAGTTGATACGGTGCAGTATATCGATGAAGCAGTTAAACGCATTGCCCAGCTGCACCGGGGTTTGAACTGGATTACATTAACAATTACGATTATTTTGACTGTAACAGCGATCGCTGTGACTACTACCACAATTCGCTTGATTGTCATGGCGCGACGGCAGGAAATTGAAATTATGCAACTTGTGGGAGCAACTTCTGTTTGGATTTACCTACCGTTCATTTTACAAGGAATTACCTTTGGTTTCGTTGGTGGTGCGATCGCTTGGAGTTTCATTTCTCTAATTCAACAGTTTCTCAGCAAATTGCTAGCCAATCAACCAGAGTTTATCCAAGTAATCACCAACGGCATACAACTCACTCCAGCCCAAATTTTATTATTGCCCCTAATTCTCTTGAGCTTCGGTGGCACGGTAGGATTAATGGGAAGCTTATTTGCTGTCAGATGTTTTGCGAAAAGATAGGCATGGGGCACGGGTAAAGGAAAAAGGGTGAAATTGCTATGAAATCGCAATGGGAATGTTTTTTAGAAAATCTCGGTGTTTGGGAAGGTTCATTCACTAATTTTTCTCCCCAAGGTACGCTTGTTAACGATACTCCTAGCCGTCTTTGTCTGGAAAAATTAAACGGTAGCCAAACAGTGCGCCTGACTCTAACTCGTTCTGGACGAGATTTAGTTAGAGAATTTAATTCTGTGGGGGGAGGTTTGCTGTTTTTTGAAAATGGTTCGTTTTCTGAAGGTTTAATTCAGATTGGGCCGTTTTCTGAATTTGGTGGGGAACTGGCTTTTGTCCATGAAAATCGCCGCTTGCGTCTGGTGCAATTATTTGATAGAACAGGTAATCTCAGTGGATTAACTCTAATTCGAGAACATCTAGCCGGAACCCCAGCAGCAGAACGTCCACCTTTGCAGTTAAATGATTTGCTGGGAGAATGGCAAGGTGAGGCAGTGACAATATATCGAGATTTGCGATCGCCTGACACCTACTCTACAACTCTCAAATTACAATTAGATAACGCTGGGCGATTAATTCAAAGTACTTCTTTTGCAGAACGCACAATTACTTCAAGTGCTACTATCAAAGGTTCCATCGTTCTGTTTGATGAAAATCCTGAAAAGCAGATACAAGTATTATTCTTACCCGATGGCGCTTCTGCAACTTCACCACTCAAAGTGCAATTACGTCAACCTTTATTTTTAGAAGCCGGTTGGTTAATCGAACCTAACCTCCGCCAGCGAATGATTCGCAGCTATAACGACAAAGGGGAATGGGTTAGTCTGACATTAGTTACCGAACAAAGGGTGTAAGGAAACCTTAAATGGTACAAATCCCTACTAAACTTCTTACCGTCCAAGAATTCCTAAATTTGCCAGAGACAAAACCTGCAAGTGAATATATTGATGGGCGTATCATCCAAAAACCAATGCCACAAGGAGAACACAGCGCAATTCAAACTGAGTTAGCACCAGCAATTAATTTAATCGTAAAGCCCCAAAAAATTGCACGCGCTTTCTGCGAACTTCGCTGTACATTTGGAAATCGCTCGATTGTGCCTGACATTTCTGTATTTATGTGGGAGAGAATTCCTCGTCAAGAAAATGGTGGAATTACTAACGTCTTCTCAATTGCCCCAAATTGGACAATTGAAATTTTATCTCCCGACCAAAGTCAAACTAAAGTTATCAAAAATATTTTGCATTGTCTCAAGTATGGAACTCAGATGGGATGGCTGATAGATCCTAAAGAAAAATCTGTGTTTGTTTACTTGCCAAACCAAGCAACTAATGTCTACGAAGAACTAGAAGCAAAGTTACCAGTCCCAGAGTTTGCTCAAGATTTCAGCTTAACAGTAGAAGGTTTATTTAGCTGGTTGCTGGAGTGATTGTAGTTATGCTGTTTCCTGAGAATAGTCTTAATATATAAATTGGCGATCGCTACTAATGAAAAACAATCTTTCAGAGTTCATCTACCATATCTAAAATTTGATTGTATAGAACTGGAGAGACTCTAAACTCTGATGTAGAAATCAAGGCATCCATCAACGGTTTGACTGCAATGATGAGATTTTGGTGTTTCGCCTCAATCAAAAGACCCAGTAATCCAGTAATCCTCAACCCCAGGCGATGCGCTTCTGCTCGACCTCGACTCTCATCAATCAATAGCAAATCAGCACTTAGTTCTAGTGCGAGGGCAATTGCCTCAGACTCTCCAGGATCTAATCTTACTTCGTATCGCAGTCGTTCAATACTCTCACAATTTGTAACTTGTCGAACTTCCAACCAAGAAGCAGCTTGAACTTCAGAGGTTCCTGGAACGTCAGGATCGATATCGGTAAGCTCACGATATACTGCTTCTGGAATAATTACTTGAGTGTAGAGTTGAGGCAAAAGTTGCAAGTGTTGAATTGCTGCCAAATTTGTGATTGCTGATGTATCGCTGATAACAATCACAGTCTTCCAAGCTCTCGCAAGTTTTTCAAATCCAATTCAAAGTCTTCAACATCGTAGGAGTAAAGAGGAATGTTTCGTTGCTTGAGAAGTTGGCGAAAGGTATCGGGTTGCATATCTGCTAGCTGACTGGCATACCCTATGGTTAAGCGTCCTGTTTGGAAGAGGAACAGCGCAATTTCTTGACAAAACTCCCTTGGAGTAAGCTGAGATGCTTGTACAATTTCGTCTGAGATTACAATACTCATAACAAGGCTAATTTAACAATAATATCTTCAGGGTAGCCCAACAAATCTCAAAACAACAGATTGACTCAGTTTTTGTTCAATAGGTTTTTAAAGTGCGATCGCACTTTTCATAAATACAAGTGGTTAAGATTGAGAGTGGGAAAATATATTAGGTTTCCTAGCATCAACCTAACTGACAAGTTAGTGAGAATAAAAACTATATTTTCGATTTATAAGCCTGCCATCGGTGTTGAATAAGGGCATTTTTCAAATTACCAATCGCTGACTTCGACCACCCACTTAATGTACCGAAGATGATTCGCTCTTTCGGAAACCATGTTGTCTCAAAAAACTCACCATCTTCTCTGTTAAATCGTAATCGCCAAAATGAATCGCTTGAACTTACCAAAATCGCTTCAGAATACTCCTCATTCAGATGGACTACCTCTATACAATATATTTTCCATTTTGTCCGCCTAACTTCACCTGACCAAAGCAACTGACTGGGTAATGGATCTTGTTTAAGGCTCTCAGTAACCATAAAACAAAAGTATAGGAAAGCTATAGTATTATTTTGATTTTTACACAATATATAAAAACTATTTTAATAGGATTGCCATTCTTTATACCAAGTTACAATGACGGTGCAATGCTTTTTTGAGTAAACCTTGATATTCTTCATCCCCAACCCCATAAGCCCCAAACCTTTCTAAGTGCGGATTCATCATTTGGGCATCAAAAAATACAAATTTCCTCTGGCGCAATCTTTCTACCAACTTAACCATCGCTACCTTTGAACCATCAGGAATGCGGTAAAACATTGACTCGCCAATGAAAGCGCCACCAATCACAATTCCCAATATTCCCCCAGCTAATTCGTCGCCTTGCCAAGTTTCAAAACTATAAGCATAACCAGTCTGGTAAAGTAGCCAGTAAATCTCTTGCAATTCTGGTGAAATCCAAGTGACTTCGCGGTTAGCACAGCCAGCCACCACAGCTTGAAAATCCCGATTAACCGCTACACTAAAACGTTCTTGATTGAGGACGCGCTGCAAAGATTTGGGGTAGCGAAACCTCTCATCCAAGGGTATCAAAGTCCGATGGCGACTTCCGTACCAATTCAGGCGATCGCTTTCATCAGCCATGAGAAAATAGCCTTGAGCATAACCTTGAACAATAGCAGGGATATCATATTGCATAAATATAAAAAATACAAAAAGAACGCAATTTGATACTAACAGTCATTCTCTGCGTTCCTCTGCGATTTCCTTAGCGTTCCTTTGCGTTTAAAAAATATGACTGAACCAATTCCAGCAATTACCCTACCACGCCCTCAAAATCCGCAACTCGAAGGTGAATGGTTGCGAGAACGTCTGCTGCGGTGGCTAGATACAGAATTTATCCCAGAAGCAGTAAACCAAAAAATTGCTCAACGAGCCGCACAGATTTTTGTGCGCCAACGAATGGAAGGAGAAAACGACCTTGGTTCTCTGGTTATTGCCATAGTCACAGAGATGCAGTCCTATGATTTTTCCAATAGTTTTTATGGAGAGTTTGCGATCGCCAACGCCGTTAGCGATCTACTCTTAGAAAGTCTGGGTATTGATAAGTGTTGCGGTCAATAACAGCTGACAGTTAGTAGTTAGGAGTTAAAAGTTAGAAGTTAAGCTTGTCTTTATTCATAACTCATAACTCATCACTCATAACTTTTTACCAACTGGACTTCACTACTCCAGGTAAAAGACCTTCATGCGCCCATTCCCGCAGCACATTCCGAGACAGTCCAAAATCACGGTAAACACCTCTAGGACGACCAGTCAACCAGCAACGGTTACGGCGACGGCTGGGCGCACTATTGCGGGGTAACTGTTGAATTTTCCGATGGATTTCTAGCTTATCAAGGGGAGATTCTGTGCTTTTGAACTCTTCCAAGAGAGCTTCCCGCTTTTGGGCATACTTTTCTACCAATTTAGCGCGTTTTTTCTCGCGCTCAATCATGCTCTTTTTTGCCATATATTCTCTAACTTAATTTAAAGACAGCATTTTCCATTCTACCGTCTTGTTTTCAATTCTAGGTTATACCATTTTGGATTTTGAATACAAACAAAAGAGGAGGTAAGAACGCGCAAAAGGAATTTTTGCTTAACATCCCCGCGTCTCTCCTTACCCTACAACCACTGGCTTATTCGCAGCAGGACATAAATCGGCAAGTTCACAAGCAACGCAGACAGGAGAACGGGCTTTGCAAATAGCACGACCGTGATAGATTAGCCGAATTGACCAATTTTCCCAATCTGGTTGCGGTAATAAAAGCATTAAATCTTTTTCAATGCGGATGGGGTCTGTATGCTCAGTTAAACCCAAACGTTGACTGAGGCGACTAACGTGAGTATCTACGGTCACGCCAGCATTAATGCCATAAGCGTGAGCGAGGACTACATTTGCTGTTTTCCGCGCCACGCCTGGAAGTTTTAGTAACTGTTCCATTTGGTTGGGAACAACAGAGTTAAATTCAGTGACAATCATCCGACAGGCCGCTTGAATGTTCTTGGCTTTATTGCGATAAAATCCTGTGGAACGCACTAAATTTTCTAACTCTTCTAAGTCGGCGATCGCTAAACTCTCAGCATCAGGAAACCGACTAAATAATGCTGGTGTAACTTTATTTACTCGCTCATCAGTACACTGAGCGGAGAGAATAGTTGCCACCAACAACTGCACCGGTGTTGAGTAGTTCAAAGAGCAAGTTGCATCTGGATAAAGACGCTTCAAACGCAAGAGAATTTCTACCGCCCGTTGCTTTAAAGATAAAACTTGCTTTTTGCTACTCCCCACTGCCAATTCTCCACTTTCTACTTTTATTGGAGTAACTTTTGTACCCACTCTAATTGACTAGTTAATTGGGTAGTTTCTTTGACAATCAGAAAAATCCCTAGTCCTAAGAGTAGCACTAAACCCGTTTGCATTACGCCTTCTTGAATTCGAGCAGGCACAGGTCTACCGCGCAGACCTTCAATTAACAGAAAAGCCAGTTGTCCGCCATCCAAAGCAGGTAAAGGCAAAATGTTAATAATTGCCAAATTAATGCTAATAATTGCCGCGAAAGATAACAAATTTGTGCTATTATCAGCAGCCAATTGTGCCCCGATTTTGACAATATTAACTGGGCCCGAAACTTGTCCTACAGTTTGTTGAAAATTGGTAATTAACTGGCCAAAACCGCTGAGTGTTCCCACAAATAATTGTTGAAACCTGTTAGCAGCAATGCCGAAAATTTCAAAAGGACTATTAGGACGACGATAAACTGCTGTAGCATTTGGACTAAGTGCCACACCTACTACACCTTTGCCATCTGCTCCTAGTTTTGGTGTTAATTTCAGCGATTGTTGTTGATTCTGGCGTTGAATTTTGAGTTCGATTTGCTGATTGGGATGAGTTTGAATTTCCTTTGTCAGCAAAGCAGTTGATTTATCAGAAGCGGAGAGTTCCTGACCGTTGATGGCGGTGATAATATCTCCTTCCCGAATACCTGCTTGATAAGCAATGGATTCTTGATTAATAGGTTGTACGATGACACCAGGTTTATAGTTTAACTTCTCAGGAATACCCACAATACCCAATTGCAGAGCCAGTACTAAGTAGGCAAATATTAAATTCGCTATCACTCCAGCACTGATAACGATCGCCCTGTCTAAAATTGGACGGTTACGCAGCAGATTTGGGTCATTGGGTGGAATATCGCTATCAGGGTCATCATCCGGGAAGCCCACAAAGCCCCCCAAGGGAAAAGCGCGGATAGCATATTCAGTTTGCGATCCTTGATACTTCCAAAGAACTGGGCCAAAACCCAAAGAAAAACGGTTAACGAGAATGCCTTGAGAACGTGCTGCAACAAAATGTCCCAACTCGTGTACCAAGATCAGAACAGCCAAGACTGCGATCGCTGCTAAAACTGACATAAAGCAAATTAGTGAAGATATTAAGCTATGGTTATCTCCATTCTAATTGGGCATTGGGCATTGGGCATGAACCATGGGGCATGGGGCATTGGGCATTGGGTCATTGGGCATTGGCAGATGAGGGAGAAAAGGGGACAATAACTCCAAACTCCAAACTCCAAACTTCTAACTCCGCAGTGCCAATGACAAATTACAGCACTTCTCGCCCCAAGTATGGTTGCAGCGCTTCTGGTATCTTCACTGTTCCATCAAGTTGTTGGTAATTCTCCAAAATTGCTGCCATCGTTCGTCCCACTGCCAAGCCCGAACCGTTGAGAGTATGCACGAACTGGGTGCCTTTTTTCCCCGCTTCTTTGAAACGAATATCCGCCCGTCGTGCCTGAAAGTCTACAGTATTAGAGCAGCTGGAAATTTCACGATACTTGCCAGCAGAAGGCAACCAAACCTCTAAATCATATGTTTTAGCAGAAGCAAATCCCAAATCTCCAGTGCTGAGATTCATCACTCGATAAGGCAGTTGCAAAGCCTGTAAAATCGATTCTGCACTCCCCACCAATTTTTCTAGTTCATCAAAAGAACTGCTGGGTTCGACAAATTTCACTAGTTCCACTTTGTTGAATTGATGCAGACGAATTAAACCCCGCATATCCCGCCCATAACTACCAGCTTCGCGACGAAAACAAGGTGTATAAGCACAGTGGTAAATAGGCAAATCTTCAGCCGCCAGAATTTCGCCCCGATAGAGGTTAGTAACTGGAACTTCGGCTGTGGGAATTAGCCACAAGTCGTCATCAGCGCATTTAAAGCTTTCTTCGGCAAACTTGGGTAACTGACCGGTAGCCGTCAAGGAGTCGGTATTCACCAACAGTGGTGGACTAATTTCCACATATCCAGCTTGAGTATGAACACTCAGCATAAATTGAATTAATGCCCTCTCCAGTGCAGCGCCAGCACCTATCAATGTCACAAATCGACTTTGGGCAACTTTCACAGCTCGTTCAACGTTGAGAATGCCTAGCTTTTCAGCTAGTTCCCAATGAGGTAGGATATTTGGGTTTTGGGGAATATACTCATCACCCCAACGCCGCACTTCTACATTATCTTCCTCACTTTGACCAATCGGTGTAGAGTCGCTTGGTAAGTTGGGAAGTGCCAAAACAAGCTGAGCAATTTCAGCTTTGAGGTCTTTTTCCTGGGGTTCGAGTTCGCTCAATTTAGCTTTGACAGAATTACCTTCATCCCGCAAAGCTTGGATTTCTGGGTCTTGAGCATTGATACCAGATTTCAGCTTTTGCCCGACTATTTTACCAATTTCATTGCTACGGGCTTGGAGTTGACTCCGTGTCCCCTCTAATTCCCGTTGTTGTCGGTCTAACTGTAATATCGGTTCAATGTCGTATTTACCATTACGACTGTTCAATCGTTCTTGAACTAATTGCGGATTTTCCCGTATTTGCTTGATATCCAGCACAGATTTTTCTCAGTTTTTACCCTATTATCTTCCTGCCAACACCCCAGCATATACTGATTTTGCCTTGCCATGAACAGAAAAGCAAACATAAAAATTTTGTACTGCCAATCTGGCTAGGGTGAGAAATATTTAAAAGCAAAATCCCAAATTTAAAATCCCCAATCTTAAATCCAAATTGAGTATTTTAAAAATTTCGCAAAAGCACAAAGAAGAGATTTGAATTTACCCACAAAATCCATCAAAAGAAGTATAGATTTTTGGCTTCTTTTTTGCATTTATCTCATCTTTACTATGGCCTATTAATGCGATTAAGTAGCCAAAGGGACGCCACAAGTCCTGCAAAATGCGCTGAAACAGTGTTAGTGTTTGCCTGGACTACAAGCATATCTAGACCGCTAATAATTCGAGTTGGGTCAAAAAATTGTGTAGTTATCGCTTGCGGAGATATGGATCTTGCTACCAGCGTACCAACAATGGCCTGCGCCCCCAAAAGAGTCACCAAGGTTCCGCCTAAATTCACCCACAGTCCTAAGCGTAATACTTTTACAGTCTCGCTTTTACGAGGGCGGTTGCTGGGATTGGAAGATTCCAGCTGTCTACCAATTCTAGTGTAACGGTAAGCTAAGTAAATCCCCACACCTAAAATCACCAGTCCACAAACTGCTAAAAATACGCCAAAGCCAGTGCCAGGATTATTACTGGGGCTACCAGCTCTTTGACTAAAGATGCCAAATAACAGCACAATTATGCCAGAAACAACACCTAGTACTAGCTGAATCCAAAAGCTAATCCAACCTGTAAGGCGAAAGGTTTGGGCAATTGCCCGGAGATTAGAGGACGATGGGGCATCGGGAGTTTGTGACATATTAAATCACCAATGTGCTAGGTGCTTTTAAGGGAGATAGGGAGATGGGGAGATAGGGAGATGCAAGGACGCGGGGAATAAACCAATGCCCAATGCCCCATGCCCAATGCTCAATGCCCTAATTTTTTTGAGAAATTTACTATCACATTTACCAGATAGTACAAGAGGATCTCAAGCCTAAAAAATTATTAATAATTACTACCCAGGTATGTTTACAAACGTGGCAGTTTGAACTTCAACATATCCTTTAGCTTAAATTTTTAAAATTTACATTGGGAAAATCACTGTAAAAAAAAGTGTTTATTAAGTTCTACAGACAAAATAGCATTTTACTTGTAAAATTTCTTCGATGGCATCTTATTGCTTAAGCAGTTCTAATCAACTCGGCATTGATAACACCAAAACAGTGACTTCGGCACTGTCTGTTCCCTCCTCATTATTCCTGATTTAGTTTGGGTAGGAGCATACTATCCTTAACCCTAAAACTCACGAACTACTCCCACAACTCCAAAGGCGTGGGTAATCATTTGGTGTTTTCGCTTTGCAAATCTAGCTTAAGTAGCTTTATATGTTACTCGTTTAAGAGTAGCACTATATACTGACTACGAGAATTGTAGACCTTACCCTAAGGCATTTTTTTAGCCATTCCCCAACCATGAAACTTGAGGATATATATCAATTCTTTGAAAATCCTCCGCCAACTTACCTTTGTCAGGAATTAGCAGTTTGTTACATACTGTCTATTTTGTTAGAAGGTGAATCCTACGGCACTGAGTTAATCCAAAGATTAGAAACTGAATATCCTACCTATAGACTTTCGGATACCGTACTTTACAGTGCAATCAAGTTTCTGGAAGACGAAAGGGCAATTAATGGATATTGGAAAAAACTCGAAGGACGAGGACGCCCCAGGCGGATGTACCAAGTTTCTCCAGAATGGCAAGTTCAAGCACAGAATTTAGCTTTTCTTTGGCAAGACTACATCAACAAACGAGCAAAGTCATAAATCATTGATAATGAATAAGTCTCCTCCAGTTAAACAATAACAATCACTTATGGATACTCCTATTCTGCCATCTACGTTGCTACTCACCTTGTTGTTATCGGTGGGGCTGTTTTTCTTTATTCGTGCTTCGACTAAAGACCGCACAGAAACAGCACACTTGGTATCCGCACAAGATGAAGCCACTTTTATGTCTCAATTAAGAGAGTATTTTCGATCGCGGTCTTACCGAGTGGCAGCGGTAGACCGAGAACAAAACCAAGTGACTTTTGAAGGTTATGTTCGTCCTAGCTGGTTCTTAGCTATATTCCTCACCCTACTGGCAGCTACTGGTATAGTTTGTCTGTCATTGGTGGTCTACCTACTTTTTCCTAGCCTGAGTAGGTTGATTCTAGCTATGGTGCTGCTATCACCTTTGAGTGGTGTGTTTTATTGGAAAAAATCTGGAAGACTTGAGAAGGTGCTGCTCAAGGTGGAAACAACTCAGAGCGAACAAACCTCCTCAAGTAAGGTTACTGTAGTTGCCCATCGAGATGAACTCAGTGAGTTACGGAGGACTCTACAGTTAAAGGCTGGTGAATAAATAACTGTTGCTTGTTATGACCATCTCTTAACTTATGAGGTGTTCCCTTTTCCATCTCACCTAGTCTTCAAGTAATGAAAAGTAATAAGGAGGAAATCAAAACTATTGCTTTGCCAATTTTATCCATAACTTTTGTTGTCGGAAAAATCTGAATTGATTTCAATTCCTTGACAGAGCTTATCTTCCAATTTATCAGGATAAGAGCATAACTCCTCTAGCGCTTTTAAATGCGCTTGGCTCTGTATCCACTCCTTTGTGCATCTTTAGACACAAGTACCAAGCCATGCAAACTAGCGTGGTTTGACACATATTTACTTTTCAAGTACTTAGAGTAGGCGTACTGGCAAATCACCTACAAACTAAAAAAAAATTAAATTTTGCATAAACTTAGCAACTTTGCCAGTTAATTAATAGTCAGGGGGCACATTCAATGCGTGAGATGACCATTTTTTATCGAGCAGTTAAAGCAAGGGTTTCTTGACCTGTAGGAGCTTCTAAAGTCCTGAGGCTGGGAAACAAGAAATGGTTTTCCTCTACGTATTGGGCACCAAACAGTCCCTTTTCTGCCCAGAAATATCGGTCTGTAGTGTGTTCGTTTCGCTTTACGAGTAGCAGTGCCGGTGGCAAAATACCTTCAGCTTGAATGAACCTTCTCGCTGCTGTCACAGGTTTTTCTTCACCACTTTCGATGCTATATTGAGGCACATGCTCTAGAATACGCCGTCCTTCCTGACGACGACGACTTTTTCTTTTGCGTCTCCTTGCCAACCTATTGTCCTCCTCTTTCAAGCTATAGATTGTAGTGATAGCTACAAAATCCGTCGTCATTATAGAAGTTCTAGTTCAAAAAATCAATAGTTTTTTAACTTTTGATCCAATAAAATTAATATCTTTGGAGGTATGGATCGAACAAAGCTTGCTAACGAGAATAATCTGCTGGTAGAAAACATCACTCAGAAGATTTCAGTTAAGCTGTATTAAAAGAATGAGGTAAAAACTAACTATCCTTATTTAATCATGCCTTAAAATTTGTAATCTTGAGCAAGAACTAAAAATGTTAATGTCTGCCAGTTCTGATTTTCTTGCTCTGTGCCGAGAGCAAATAGCACTGCTGGCCCAAGGGCTAGGAGCAACGTTAAGTATTGTGTACCTAACACAAGAATTGGTAGAGACTCCTTCTGGTGAGGCAAAACTGATTCCTGTGATGATTTATCCGGAAACAGCTTTATTACCGCAAGCAGAAGAAAGCACCATCACATTACCGAAGCAGCTTCAAGTTGGTAATACTAATGTATTACCCAATCATCAGCAAAAACTATTAACACCGGGATCAAAAGCTGAAATACCGGATACATCTCAACCTCATTTACAAGAGGAATATCTACTCAGTGGTAACGAAATTGTTTTACCTTTGGTCTATGAAGGTGTGATGATGGGGTTACTAGTAACTGCTAGAAAAGACCGAGAATGGAATGAACACGAGCAAAGCCAGATTCAACACATAGCCCAAACACTGGCCATCGCTTGTATTTTAGATCAGCGACGAGCATGGTTACAACACCAACTCCACGAACAACAAATTCTTCAAGAAAAACAGCAGGATTTGTTAGATAATTTATTGCATCAGTTCCGTAATCCATTAACAGCATTACGGACTTTTGGTAAACTTTTATTAAAGCGATTGCGACCGGGAGATACTAATCGGGATGTAGCAAGTAGCATCGTGCGAGAAAGCGATCGCCTGCAAGAATTACTCCAACAATTTGAGCAAGTAATTGACTTGACAGAGCCAGATTTAACAGCAATACATCTACCCGAAAATGAAGTATTTGTAGAAGCAACTGTGCAAAAAGATGCTAAGCCGCCCCTATTATTGCCGGGAACCGGAGATAAAGCAGTAGACTGCTCCTTAGCAGATATATTAGAACCATTATTAATATCAGCTAAAGCCATAGCACAAGAGCGTAAGCTAAAACTAATAACTGAATTAAAGCAGAATTTACCCCTAGTACGTGCCAACATCAAAGCATTAAGAGAAGTCTTAAATAACATCATCGATAATGCATTGAAATACACTCCTAGTGGTGGTAAAATCTTGATTCAGGCTGGAGAACAAAAAGCTAATTTTCAAGGAATTGTCATCAGTGACAACGGCCCTGGTATTCCAACCGAAGATTTAAAGCATCTTGGAGAGCGCCATTATCGGGGCATACAAGCGCAAACAGAAATTCCTGGTACGGGTTTGGGGTTGGCGATCGCTAAACAGTTAATAGAACAAATGCAGGGCGAAATCGAAGTTTTCAGCCCTGCAATCAACTCTAAATTAACTTCACCCAATAGACCGGGAACTACGTTTATTATTTGGTTACCGGAAGTTGAGAGTTAGGAGTTAGGAGTTAGGAGTTGAGAATTAGGAGTTAGGAGTTGGGAGTTAGGAGTTAGGAGTTGAGAGTTAGGAGTTGAGAATTAGGAGTTGAGAGTTAGGAGTTAGGAGTTCAGAATTAAAACTTTGCTTTAATTGGTTCGTCAAAACTTTTAATTCCTAACTTTTTACTATCTTCAACTCATAACTCTTCACTCCTCAATCCTAACTATTTTAGTGAAACCAACAAGTTTTGATTGATGGTCATTTGTAAATCGGTATTTGGGTCAATTGCAATTAAGTCAACGCTATTTCTACCGAAGAATAGACCAATCAACGCACCGATACCAGCACCACCCAAGACTTCTTCTGTGGCAATGGCGCGATCGCCTGTGACGGCAGACACCGCAGCGGCGGCTCCTGCGCCCAAGACGGTGTTCTGAATGATCGATCCGGTACTAGCACCCTTTCTTACGGTTTCAGTCTTGGTAATCACTTCAGAAGTAGCGTTTAGTTGATATTCTTGACCTGTGGTCAAAACCAGTTTTTCAGCAATGAACTGAGAACCGCCTGTAGCAGGTTTGAGTTGACCAATAACTTGACTACCAGCAGGAATCACCACAGATCCTTCTTGGGTAACTACGTTTTGCGATACCGTCAGTGTCAAGGGTGCTGTTTCATCCTTGGTCACGAGAATTTTTTCTGCCTTGTCATACTTCACAGGAATAGCAGTTCCTTGGGGAATTGTCACAGATACAGGTGTGGGGGTAGTATTCCCAAGAGCTACGACGTAGGGCGAGTTAATTGCTGAGGCTTGATTAGTACTAACTAACGCTTGGTAAATAAAAGCTGCTACTTGGGCGCGAGTGGCGGTTGCAGTGGGATTGAGGAACTTCACATTTGGATAATTGACTACAATTTGCTTCTCGGTGGCCGCTGCAATGGGGCTACGGGCATAGCTAGCAATATTATAAGCATCGTTGAAGTATTGCAGAGTGCTTTCCGTATTACTACTTGCAGTATATTCCAGACCATTAGCCAGGGCAACTAAAACCTGTTGGCGGGGAATAGCTTGGTTAGGTTCAAAGCGATTGCCGGGATATCCTGATAAGAAACCAATGGTATATGCTTGCCCAATGGCGCTGTATGCCCAATAGTTGCTAGGTACGTCAATAAAACTAATTGGCGATCGCTGTTGTGCTTTTTGAAAAGCTTTGTTCACCATAGCGGCAAATTGAGCGCGTGTTACTGCTTCTTCAGGGCGGAAACTACCATCAGGAAATCCCGCAATCACACCTCGTTGTGATAATTCTTGAATAAATGGTGCTGCCCAATAATTAGATGAAACATCAACAAAAGTAGTTTGAGCAAAAGAAGGTGCAGCTGTCATCAAAGGTGCTACAGTGCCAACTGTGACGCTTAAAGCCATGAGTGCAGCTGTTCCAGATTGCCAACGATTTAAAGTAGACATTGTTTTTTACTTCCTTATATTTATGTTTTCTACTGTTAATTAATTAGACATTTTTTAAAATTTTCTGTTCCCAAAATTGAGCTTGTTTTTGTCATGAATATTTATGTAAATATCCGATTGAAATTAAAAAATACTGCCCAAATATCTAGAAAGTAGATAATAAGGCAATTAGCCTTTGACTATACTCAATAAAGCAAGCGAGTTTAAAGGCAGGTGAAGTACACAAGCCAAGTTTGACGTATGGATAGAAAGCTTTTTTGAATTCTAGAGCCTGAATGATGCTGTCATTATTACCAAAGCTCTAGTAGTTCACCACGCAAATATTGACAAGTTTAGATTGGGGAAAGGGAAAAGGTAAAAGGGGAAGGGTTTAAAGCCTTTACCCTTTTCCCCGCCTGTAAAAAAGACTTTGGCAGACTACTAAATATAGCAATAGCCAAGGTGGTTAGGATATTAATAGACCAGAAAACTGAGACATCAAAAGATTTTTCACCCAGTTTCTTGCTATACTTTTGAAGACGATGCAGAGATAGAATAGTTGCACAAAAATAGATAGATTTTTTGGGATTAAAAATGAAGGCGATCGCACACTATATTGAAAGTGGCGATCGCCTATTGAGTGATGATTAAATTCACGACTTAAATCAACTTAAACCTATTAGCGGTATACGGTTAAGTTAGAATTTAGAGTCAGTCTCAAATCTTGTGTAGGTCTGATAACGAAGGCATTAACTTCTTTTTTCCGCAACAGGACACTTGCTCCTGCACCCGCAGCCGCACCAATCACAGGTTTTAAATCATCAACTTTGCTATTTCCAGTAATTAGCGAACCCAAAAGACCAGCACCTGCACCAATACCTGCATCAGTTAAAACTTGACCTGTGCTAGGCCCTTGTGTGACTTTTTGGGTTGTGGTGTATGTCCGAGAAGTAGCATTAATTGACTGACGGCGACCATTAGAAAATTCTAATTCTTGGGCTACAAACCGCACGCCTTTTCCTTTGTTCTCATCATCTCTTGAATAACCATCTAGATCCACAGGTTCTAGGCGTCCAATGACTTTAGTACCAGCGGGAATTAAGACGTTTCTATTTCTGTCAGTGATGTTACTGGCAATTCTCAAGGTTATGGATTTACTTTCCCCTGGAACGATAGTTATTGTTTCTTTTTCGTAGTTAACAGGAAGATTTACTCCAGAAGGAATTGTTACACCTCCATATTGCCCAACATTGTATTGTGCATTAGCAGGGGCAAAAGGAATCATCGGGGTAACAACAGTGGTGGTCACGGCCATTGCCATGAGGGCAGCAGTTCCAGATTTCCATCGATGTAGACGAGTCATAGGTGAGTTGACCTTTATGTGATGTGATATGTGTGATGACGAGGGTTTACTGAGTTTGTTTCAAATGACTCTTGAACATTACTTTAGTCATATTCCGAAGGTAATGGTACTTATTTGACTGTAAGTATGTACGTAGGCTTAGCCGTTCGGAGATAGAGCTTGTCAGAATTTTTACTCTCCTAATCTGCGTTACTAAATAGGAGGCAAGATACTCTTGATGACGCTAAATTAGTTTAATTGTTTCCTGACTTTGTTTTATTGCTTACGTCCAGATACTTAACGCC
>Ga0314808_100026_pt1 | contig 16622 bp, 13 predicted proteins | sample STEome_6_FD_202335 | JGI IMG/M metagenome (GOLD analysis project Ga0314808, IMG submission 202335) | Metatranscriptome of soil surface biofilm microbial communities from soil inoculated with nitrogen-fixing consortium DG1, State College... ... | reverse complement strand
GTCGGAGACCACGTTCCTCGCCGCCGCCGGGGTCTCGCTCCCCACCGATGCACCACAGAGGCTCGGGAGGCAGGCCGATCGCCGCTGGTCGTACATCCGACGCGACACGTCCTCCGCCCGTTGGAGCTGGTCGGGGTGCTCGACAGATTCACGATCGTGACCGACGAGTAGCTCAGCCACGAGCCTGTTTACGTTGTATCCGTATCCTCGCGGCATGGGGGCTGAGCCAGCGTGACCGACGGCGGCACCGGCCCCGCGACGGAGCTCGAGGCGGCCCTCTCCAAGGTGGTGGAGCTGCAGGCGGCGCTGCAGTCCAGCCGGGAGATCGGCATGGCGATGGGCATCGTGATGGAGCGGCACCGCCTCACCCCCGACAGGGCATTCCTCGTGCTCCAGCGGATCAGCCAGCGTCGGAACCTGAAGCTGCGTGACGTCGCCGAGCACATCGTCCAGACCGGCGAAGAGCCTGCCTGAGCGGTTTCGATGATGGTCTGACGGGCACACCCGAACCGAGGTCTTCGCGGTTGACATGGGTCCCGCGCTGGCTGCGGCTCAGGCGGTCAAACAGTGGCCGCAGGAGTCCTCAGGGCGCCGCCACCGCGACCTCGACGCCCTCCCGGGATGCTCGAACGGCACCCGGTGACCGGGCGGGAGAACACGCAGGAGAACTCCGTCGTGCCGTACCGGGTCACGGGTGGCAGAGTTCCGAGAGTGAAGACGTGGCTCGACAGCTGGCCGGTCTACCGGCAGCTCACAGGCTCTGACCCGCTGGGCCGCGGCAAGGCCGCGCGCAGCAAGGCGACCGACGCCACGGTGTCGCGGACCGCGACCGCCGACCGCGTCGTGAAGAGCGTCTGCCCCTACTGCGCGGTCGGCTGCGCGCAGAACGTCTACGTGAAGGACGAAAAGATCGTCCAGATCGAGGGCGACCCGAACTCGCCGATCAACCGGGGCCGGCTGTGCCCCAAGGGCAGTGCGAGCAAGCAGCTGGTGACGAGCCCGACCCGGGTCACCACGGTCAGGTACCGCCGTCCGTTCGCGACGGACTGGGAAGACCTCGACCTCGACACGGCGATGGAGATGATCGCCGACCGCGTCCTCGAGGCCCGCCGCAAGGGCTGGCAGGAGGAGGACGGCGGCAAGCGCGTCAACCGCACCATGGGGATAGCGAGCCTCGGAGGGGCGACCCTCGACAACGAGGAGAACTACCTCATGAAGAAGCTCTACAGCGCGATGGGTGCGATCCAGATCGAGAACCAGGCCCGGATATAGCACTCCGCGACGGTGCCCGGTCTGGGTGCCTCGTTCGGCCGTGGTGGCGCAACCAACTTCCTGGAAGACCTCGCGAACTCCGACTGCATCGTCATCGAGGGTTCGAACATGGCCGAGTGCCACCCGGTGGGCTTCCAGTGGGTCGGTGAGGCCAAGGCGCGTGGCGCCAAGATCATCCACATCGACCCCCGGTTCACCCGCACCAGCGCGATCGCCGACCTGCACGTCCCGCTGCGCATCGGCACCGACATCGCGTTCCTCGGCGGGCTGATCCGGTACGTCCTCGACAACGAGCTGTACTTCAAGGACTACGTCGTCGCCTACACCAACGCCGCCGCCCTGGTGAGCGAGGAGTACGTCGACTCCGAGGACCTCGACGGCCTGTTCTCCGGCTACGACGCCGAGAACCGGATGTACGACGAGGAGAGCTGGCAGTACGACCCGGAGGAGCCGGAGCACTCGGGGGCCGAGCAGCCGGCCGAGGCCGCCGAGCAGGAGCGGACCGACGACCACCCGGACGTCAAGAAGTCCGACCGGGCCCAGGCAGCCGGCAGCGGCGGACCGACGATCCCGTCGAAGCCCAAGCGCGACGAGACCCTGCAGCACCCGCGCTCGGTGTTCCAGGTGCTGAAGCGGCACTTCGCCCGCTACACGCCGGAGATGGTGTCCGAGGTCTGCGGCATCGAGCCCGCGGTGTTCGAGCAGGTCGCGAAGTGGGTCACCGAGAACAGCAACCGCGACCGGACGACGGCGTGGGTGTACTCGGTGGGCTGGACGCAGCACAGCGTCGGCGCGCAGTACATCCGCACCTGCTCGATCCTGCAGACGCTGCTGGGCAACATCGGCCGCCCCGGCGGCGGGATCATGGCGCTGCGCGGGCACGCCAGCATCCAGGGCTCCACCGACGTCCCCACGCTCTACAACCTGCTGCCGGGCTACCTGCCGATGCCGCACGCCCTGCAGCACTCGACGCTCGACGAGTACGTGGCCGACGCCGCCGGCAAGGCGGGGTTCTGGGGCAACAAGCGGTCGTACATGACCAGCCTGCTCAAGGCGTGGTGGGGCGAGCACGCGACGGCGGAGAACGATTTCGCCTTCGACTACCTGCCCAAGATCAACGGCGACCACAGCTCCTACCGGACGATCGCCGACATGATCAAGGGGAAGGTGTCGGGCTACTTCCTCGTCGGCGAGAACCCGGCCGTCGGGCACCCCAACAGCCGGATGAACCGGTTCGGGCTGGCCAACCTCGACTGGCTGGTCGTCCGCGACCTCCAGATGATCGAGTCGGCGACCTTCTGGAGAGAGGGCCCCGAGCACGAGACCGGCGAGCTGTCGCCGGACTCGATCGGCACCGAGGTCTTCTTCATGCCGGCGGCCACGCACGTGGAGAAGGAGGGCACCTTCACCCAGACGCAGCGGGTGCTGCAGTGGCGGCACAAGGCCGTCGAGCCGCCGAACGACGCCCGCAGCGACCTGTGGTTCTACTTCCACCTCGGCCGCATGCTGCGTGAGCGGCTGAAGGACTCGACCGACCCGCGGGACCGCGGGCTGCTCGACCTCACCTGGGACTACCCGGTCGAGGGCGAGACGCAGGACCCCAGCGCCGAGGCCGTGCTGCGGGAGATCAACGGCGTCGGGCCCGACGGCCGGGCGCTGTCCTCCTACATGCAGATGAAGGACGACGGCTCGACGTCGGGCGGCTGCTGGATCTACTGCGGCGTCTACGCCGACGAGGTGAACCAGGCCGCGCGCCGCAAGCCCGCCAAGGAGCAGGGCGCCGTCGCCTCCGAGTGGGGCTGGGCGTGGCCGCTCAACCGGCGGATGCTCTACAACCGCGCCTCGGCCGACCCCGACGGCAACCCGTGGAGCGAGCGCAAGAAGTACGTGTGGTGGGACGAGGCCGCCGGTGAGTGGACCGGTCTCGACATCCCCGACTTCGAGAAGAACAAGCGCCCCGACTACGTGCCGCCGGACGGCGCCAAGGCGCAGGATGCGCTGGCCGGCAACGACCCGTTCGTCATGCAGGGCGACGGGAAGGCGTGGCTGTTCGCGCCCGCCGGCGTGGTCGACGGCCCGCTGCCGACGCACTACGAACCGGCCGAGTCGGTGGTCGAGAACGGCCTGTACAAGCAGCAGGCCAACCCGACCCTCGAGATCATCGAGGGCCGGTGGAACCGGGCCAACCCCGCGCAGAGCGAGGTCTTCCCGTTCCAGGTGACCACCTACCGGCTGACCGAGCACCACACGGCCGGCGCGATGAGCCGCACGCTGCCGTACCTGGCCGAGCTCCAGCCGGAGTTCTTCGTCGAGGTGAGCCCGGAGCTGGCGAAGCTGCGCGGCCTGAAGAACAACGAGTACGCGACGCTGGTCAGCGCGCGGACCGCGATCGAGGCGAAGGTGCTGGTGACCGAGCGGGTGCGGCCGATCAGGCTGCGCGACGGCCGGGTCGTGCACCAGATCGGGATGCCGTACCACTGGTCCTACGCCGGAATCTCCACCGGCGACGCCGCCAACGACCTGCTCGGCATCGTCCTGGACCCGAACACCCACATCCAGGAGTCGAAGGTCAGCAGCTGCGACATTCGCCCCGGACGGCGGCCCCGCGGGCCCGAGCTGGTCGACTTCGTCGAGGGCTACCGCCGCCGGGCCGGGGTGGCCTCTGGCCTGGTCGGCCTCAACGGCCGCGACCCGGTCGAGGCTTCCGCGGGCGAGGGGTCGACCCTTTGACGCTCACCACAGGGAGGAGGCCGGCATGACCACCATCAGTTCGGCGACTGCGGCCTTCACGGGCCGCGACCCGGGGAACCGGCTGTACGGGCCGGTGCCGGACGTGTCGGAGCAGGCCGGCTACGTAGAGGAGCACCCCAAGCGGGTCGGCTTCTTCACCGACACCTCCGTCTGCATCGGCTGCAAGGCCTGCGAGGTGGCGTGCAAGGAGTGGAACACGCTGCCGATGGACGACTCCCACGGCAAGCGGGACGCCCTGGGCCTGTCGGGGATGTCCTACGACAACACCGGGCAGCTGGGCGCCAACTCCTGGCGGCACGTGGCGTTCATCGAGCAGAGCCGCGCCGTCGACCTCCCGATGCCGACCTTCGGCCGGCCCGGCGACGACCGGCCGACGGTGGGGGACATGCCGGCGCCGGACACCGGCGACCTCGACAGCACCGCCAAGGCGCAGGCGAGCGTGCTCAACGCCGAGGCGCTCAGCGAGTTCGACCCGCAGACCGGCCAGACGGGCGCGGACAAGCAGATCCGCTGGCTGATGAGCTCCGACGTGTGCAAGCACTGCACGCACGCCGGCTGCCTCGACGTCTGCCCGACCGGGGCGCTGTTCCGGACGGAGTTCGGGACCGTGGTCGTGCAGGGCGACATCTGCAACGGCTGCGGCTACTGCGTGGCCGCCTGCCCCTACGGCGTCATCGACCAGCGGAAGGACGACGGCCGGGTCTTCAAGTGCACGATGTGCTACGACCGGCTGACCGACGGTCTGATGCCCGCCTGCGCGACGGCCTGCCCCACGCAGTCGATCCAGTTCGGCGACCTCGACGAGCTCCAGGCCCGCGCTGACGCGCGGCTGGAGACGCTGCAGTCGCAGGGTGTGGAGACGGCGCGGCTGTACGGGCGCGACGAGAGCGACGGCGTCGGTGGGGTCGGGGCCTTCTTCCTGCTCCTCGACGAGCCGGAGGTCTACGGGCTGCCGCCGGACCCGATCGTGACCACTCGGGACCTGCCCGCCATGTGGAAGGCCGCGGGCAAGGCGGCAGCGATGATGATCGGGGTCGCCGTCACGGCGGTCCTGAGTTCCCGGCGGAGGTGACATGACCGGCGGGATCACCAGCCCGGGTGCCGGCTGGCGGCAGGCCGACGGCGGGCCTTCGGTGCAGCGGACCGGCAAGCGCCGTCGTCGGGGCAGCCGGCGCGGGCGTGCCGAGATCGCGATGGTGGACGACGTCGAGTTCACCTCGTACTACGGCCGGCAGATCGTCAAGACGCCGGTGTGGAAGTCGCCGGACGTGCCGCTCTACCTGTTCCTCGGCGGGGCGGCGGGCTCCTCGTCGATCCTGGCCGCGGTCGCCGACCTGACCGACCGGCCGACGTTGACCCGGGTGGGCCGGCTGACCGCGGGCGGCGGCGCGATCCTCTCCGTCGTCGCCCTGGTGCACGACCTGGGGCGGCCGGAGCGGTTCCTGCACATGCTGCGGGTGTTCAAGCCGACGTCCCCGCTGTCGGTGGGCACCTACATCCTGTCGCCGTTCGGCGCGGCCGCCGGGGCGACGGCGGCGGTGGAGCTGCTGGGCTGGTTCCCGCGGCTGAAGCGGTTCGGGGGAGTGGTGGCCGCGGTCTTCGGCGGGCCGCTGGCCACCTACACCGGGGTGCTGCTGGCCAACACGGCCGTGCCGTCGTGGCACGCGGCGCACACGCAGCTGCCGTTCGTGTTCGGCGGCTCGGCGATGGCCGCCGGTGGTGGCATCTCGATGGCCTTCACGCCGGTGGAGGAGGCGGGCCCGGCCCGGAACATGGCCGTGATGGGTGCGGCGATCGAGCTGGTCGCGATGCACAAGGTGGAGAACGACCACGGGCTGCTCAGCGAGCCGTTCCACGAGGGCCGGCCGGGCGCGTTCATGCGGGCGGCGAAGACGTGCACCGCCGCGGGCGCGGGTCTGACGGTGCTGGCCGGGCGGAGGCGGTGGGGGGCGGTTGCGTCAGGGACGCTGCTCGCCGCAGGTTCGCTGCTGACGCGCTTTGGTGTCTTCGAGGCCGGGATCGCCAGCACCAAGGACCCGAAGTACGTCGTCATCCCGCAGCGCGAGCGCATGGCCAGGCGCGAGGCGGGCGAGCCGGCGGACGCCGGGGAAGCCCGGTCCGTCACGCTCTGAACGTTCGGCGCCGCTGGGCCTTGGGTCCCTCTGGCACAGGCGGCCTGCAATCACGGCCCTCGGACGAGGGTGGGATGCCCTCCCGACATGCTCACGGTCACTGGGCCAATTGCTCGTACACCCGCTCGATGTCCTTGGACACACGGGAGAACTGGAACTTTTGCTCGTACACCTGCCGGGCGTGACTGCCGGCGCGGTCGAGGGATCCGGGCGCTGCCAGGGCCTCGACGAGCAGGTCGGCAATTTCAGACGGCCGGGCGCTCGAGGGGTAGAGCCAGCCGTTGTGCCCCTGCCGAATCACGTCAGACATGCTCCCGACGTGCGGGGCGACCACGGCGCACCCGGCTGCCGCTGCCTCAATGACCGATAGGGGCAGGCCTTCGGTCGTCGAGGTCAGCAAGAATACATCGGCGTCCGACAATGCTGTTACGGCCGGCCGCCTGCCGCCGGGGAATTCGACTTTACTCGACAACGCAACTTCCTCGATCAGGCGCCGAGTGGGCTCGAGCAGTCGCCCATCTCCAATCCAGGTCGCGCGAAAGGGGATCTCCCGGTCATTGAGTTCAGCTAACACGTGGACGAAGCGTATTGGGTCCTTTTCCTCATCCACCCGGCCGATATTCAGGATACGGAGAGGGGTCTCGGCAGAGGTGTGCGGCATGCGCCGGACCCCATGGTCACGAACGCCATTCGGAACGGTGTGGACCTTGTGTGGATCTCGGCCATAATCCGAAATCAGCATCTGGGCGACCGCGCTTCCGCAGGCGATGAGTGCATCGCCGCGAAAAGAGCTGCGGCGGAACGACTGATCCGCGAATATGGCGTGCACGTGCTCGACATGAGCAAAGTCGATACCGTAGCGAGTGAGCCAGACGGCCGAAGAAACGCCCCGTTGATGGGTGTGAACGATGTCCCATCGTCTTGCTTTGAGTAGCCGGCGGACCACTGGTAGCAACACGCGTCGGCTTAGGCGCTCGCTGGAGTGCTCGTAACGGACGATCTCGGGAGCGAGCTCCGCCCAGAGTTCGCCGCTGCCAGCCGCGATCGCCACCCGGTGTCCTGCAGCCGCCTGTTGGTTCGCGAGGTCCACGAGCACCAACTGCGAGCCTCCGACCTTGAGATTGTCGGTGATGTGCAGGATCTGCATGCCTCTACTCTGCACGGACGCACTAGGTCAGTGCTACGGGGAGGTGGAGCAGGCCTGACTCACACGGATGAGGTCGACGTCGAGCCATCGTGCACCAACATGCGACTGACTAGCATGTGTGATCGGTATGAGTGGGGAAGAAGCAGTCGACGGGGCAAACGCGCACGCCAAACGACCCGGTGGGTCGGATGACGTGTGCGTAGTAATCCCAACACGTGGACGGCCAGATCTCGTGCTCCGCGCAGTAGGCAGCGCTCTGCGGCAGACAAGATCACCCAGTGAAGTGCTCGTCGTCGTCGACGGTCCAGATTCCGCAACAGAGGCCGCTCTGGACGCTGTCCCTGATCCGCGTCTCAAGGTGCTGGTTCTTGAGCGGAACGGTGGTGCCGCCGCCGCGCGAAATGCAGGTGTTCAAGCGTCCCGCTGCACTTGGATCGCCTTTCTGGACGATGACGACGAGTGGATGCCCGACAAGCTCGCTGCGCAGTGGGCCCACGTCGAGCGGTCGGCGGAGATTGAGTGCACCGTGTTTGCCACCGGCGTGGAGTGGCGGGCGGACAACTTCACCTTCCGCTACCCCGCCAGGAGCCCGCGACAGGGCGAGCGAGTCGCGGACTACCTCTTTGTGCGTTCCCGTCCGGGCGAGGGGATGCTGGCCGTCCCCACATTGCTCCTGCAGCGCGCCATTGCCGTATCCCACCCCATGCCGGAGGACTTGGAAACGCATGAGGAGTACAGCTGGTTCCTCGAACTGGAGGCCGCCGGCTTCACCTTCTCGGTGCTCCTAGAACCTCAGGTGATCGTTCATGCCCCGAGCATAAGGAACTCGGTAAGCGCCGGCGCCTCATGGATGAGCTCGTTGAGTTGGGCGCTGAAGACGCGGCCGGCGCTTGGAGAGCGGGCATTCAGTGCCTTCTGCCTCACTGACGTCGCTCGTGCCGCTCGTCAGCAAGGCGGCGCCCGAGCCCTGATCGCCGTCGTGGCCATGGCCCTTACAGGCAGCCCATCGCTGCTGGAACTCGCTCGGTTCGCGACGGTGTGGCTGCTACCCCAGCGTCTTCGCTGGCGCCTTTCCGGTCTGAGACGGCTATCGATAACGAGTCGTCCGTGACGCCAGCAGTGTCGCGACCCGGCGTCTCGTCCCGTAGCTTCTGGCGGCTCGGCCTGGGGGTCGCAGACGCCGCGGTCCCCAGCGTCGGAAATCTTGGTGTCAGCGTCCTCGCGGCGCATGTGATGACGCTGCCTGACTTTGGCGTCTTCTCCACGGTCTTGCTCAGCTTGATTCTGCTTGTGGGTGTTTCCCGCTCCCTCCACGGCGACGTCCTCGTCCTCACGGCCGCGGCCGATGCCGAGGGTCAAGCCGACCGCATCAGGCAGAGCCTGGCATCGGTCCTGCTGCTTGGGCTTGTAGTGGGTTTGCTGACGGCACTCGCCGGAGGGGCCACTCTCGTGTGGGCGTCCGACCAGTCGCCATGGGGGCCAGCGCTGGTCGTCGCAGGGGTTGTTCTGCCGATACTTCTCCTGCAGGACCATCATCGCTGGATCGCGTACACGCAGGGCCACATTCGGGACTCTGTGCTGAACAATATGGCATGGGTTACCGGTTCGATAACCGCGATGGTCGTCCTGGTGATCCTCGCTGACACGGACATCCCAGCGTTCGCAGGGGTGCTGATCTGGGGATTGGCCGCAGCCGGTGGCTGGGGAATCTCAACGCTGCAGAACCGCTATCTACCCTCGTTGAGGCGTGGCACGGCCTGGTTGCGTGAAAATCGCCGAATGGCCAGCGGTCTGGCCCAGGATTTCGGCCTGCTCCAGGCCTCGGCGCAAGGCGCCCTCATCCTCCTAGCGATATTGACATCGGCCGCCGACATCGGACTACTGCGCAAAGCCCAATTGTGGCTCGGCCCTGTCACCATGTTGACGACCGGCCTGCTTTCGGCTCTCCAGTCGATCCTTGCGCGCCGACACGACTCCGCGAGGCCAGGCGCCTCGACGCGAGTCACACTGTCCATAGGTTCGAGCGCCGCGGCCGGCACGCTTCTCTATGGAGCCATCGTCCTTCTTCTTCCGACCAGCATTGCCGCCTTGCTGGCGGGAGGTGATTGGGTCGCTGCACGGCCTTTCGTGTGGCCGCTGACAGTGCAGTTGGCGATGGGCCTGCTGGGGGGCTGTATAGGCATTGCATTGCGGGTGCGGGGCCAGATCGCGCAGCAGGTTCGCGCCCGTTGGGTGCTCGCCCCCGCGTCGCTGGCCATCGTGACGCTGGCGGCGACCACAAGTGGGGCGTTAGCGGCCACCTGGGGTTTGGCTGCTGTCTCGGTGCTGACAACCTGCCTCTGGTATCGCCTTCTCGTGCAGCGCATCCCAGCGGTAGCACCTGCTGTTGACGCTGCCAGCGCGCGAGAGGTGCGCTGATGCCGACGGTGGCTGTTAGACCGAGAACCCCCCGACGAGTCAACGCTTCGTCGCGTGGCCTGTTCGCCTGCTACCTCATCGCAGTCGCAGCCACCCCGTTCCCAGGCAACTACTGGGTCCTAGTGGTGCTATCGGCGATGGCAGTGCTCAACGTCACCTTCGCGGGGCACGCGTTGTTCATGAGTCGCTGGCTACTCGTGGTGCTCGGCTGGTTCGCGGTCAGCGGCATTTGGTCTGTTGCGCCCTCCCTGACCGCTAGGAACGGGTTGCTTATCGCCCTGATGAGCGCAGCGGCTTCGTTCATGGTCGCTGCACTAGGGCCAGTCCAAAGCCTTCGGGCGCTCCTTGTCGCGTGCCGTGTCCTACTCGTTGCGAGCTGGGCAGCATATTTGCTCGTGCCCTCGGTCGGTCGTACACAAGAGGTGTATCAGACAGGGGCTCTCGAGGGCATCTTCGTCCAGCGGAATGTTGCGGCCTTCTTCTGTGTGGTCGCAATCATTAGTTTTGTCATTGCTGCCGCAGTGCGTCTCGATGGGGTTGCACCTGGTCGCGCCTCCGCCTGGGCGGTCGCGGCCTTCTGCACGCTCCTCGCGACGTCGAGCAGCACGGGACTTGCGGTGCTGCTGGCGTGTGCAGGAGTTCTTGCACTTCTGGTGCTTGCGTCCCGCGCACAAAGCCCTCCTCGCAGACGCGCACTAGCCGCGACAGCGGTGCTTCCTATCGTCGGCCTGGCACTCTGGCTGCCCTACAACTTGGGCATAGTCAGCGAACTGTTCGGAAGAGATGCGACCCTCACCGGCCGAAGTGTCATCTGGGCTGTGGTCGAGAATGAAGTTGCGCTGGCGCCGTGGGGTGGCTACGGCTACGGGGCGCTCTGGACTGCGGGGGTGCCGCTGACGGAGCGCATGTGGAGCCAGGCCGGCTTTGCGTTCTATCACGCGCACAGTGCGTACTGGGACTACTTGGCCCAGATCGGCGTCGTGGGACTACTCCTGGTGCTTACCATCCTTTTGGCCACGACTTGGCGCGCGGTTAGGGCACTCATTCAGGAGCGCGCGCCCATCGCCACATGGCCCATCTCGATATGCATCTGCCTGCTCTTGTACGCCATCGATGAACAGTCGTTCGCCTCGCAGTTCGGTTGGGTGTTGTTGGTGATGGCCAGCACCATGATGCTGCCCGCCGCTAAGGAGAAGTCCCTGGTCGGGCCCTCGTGGACCAGGAGTGGGCATCGTCCTCGGAGCCGGGCCGGTGGCCCGATGACGCGGGCCGCGTCCCACCCAGCACCCCCTGCATTCCGCGGAAGCGGTCCCGGCAATGGTTGAGGAGCACAGGATGGAAGCCATCGAGACCATCGCCGTAGGGCCCTTCGCAGTAGCAGACGTCTCTCGAGCCCGACTCGTTGAGGCCCTGGTAGCGGACTGGGAGCTGGCGAAAGAGCCCGTCCGGGTCTTCGCGCTACACGTTGGAGGGCTCAACCGTCGACGTGACGAAAGCTTTGTGCAGCTGCTGAACGATGCCGAGTGGCTTTATGCGGACGGGGCAGCCGTCGTGCTCGTGGCGCGCGCCGCCGGGGCGAAGAGCATCCAGCGTGCGCCTACGACCGATCTGGCACACCTTATTCTCGAGGAGTTGGCGCGGCGGGCCCGACGAACTGTCCGGGTGGCGCTCGTGGGTGGGCCGCCTGGACTAGCGGGACGTGCCGCAGACCGCCTCGCGGAGCTGCACGATGTTGAGATCGTCCTGACTAGCGACGGATTCAAGGACGACTGGGTGCCCGTGTTGTCGGCGCTCCGGGCCCAGGAACCTGATGTCCTCATCGTGGGCATGGGGATGCCGCGGGAGGCTGCGTGGGTCTCGGAGCACCTTCTCAGCTTTCCAACCTCCTTGATCCTGACTTGTGGCGGATGGTTCGGTTTCTTGGCGGGGGAAGAGTCGCGTGCACCTGCCCTACTGCAGAGATTCGGGGCCGAATGGCTGTGGCGGATGCTGCAGTCTCCTCGCCTCATATCCAGATATGCGCAAGGTTTGGCAACGACTGCTCATCTCTTCGCCTCGACCAGGACAATGAGGTCTAAACAGTCGAGGCGCAGACGAGCGATATGAACGCGCAACGCCGAGCGCTCATTCAGCGCGACGAAACTCTGCATGACACCAGTGGACGGGAAGACTAATGGATCTGAGATCAGCGCTGAAGGCTGTGCGCTCACTGTGGTGGGTGGTCGCTCTCGGCGCCGTGCTCGGCGGCTTGGCCGCTGGCGCATTCAGCTTCGCCACAACCCCTCGTTACACGACGGACATGCAATTCTTTGTCAGTACCTCGGACTCGGTGTCCACGTCTGACGTCTTCGCGGGAAGTCAGTTCGCGCGGGAGAGGGTGGCCTCCTACTCAAGGTTGCTTGAGGGCGATGCGCTTGCAGAAGGCGTCATCTCGCGACTCGGACTGGATCTCGGTCCGGACGAACTCCAGAACGCTATCGAGGCATCGCCCGTACCTGAGACTGTTTTGATCGATGTCTCGGTCAGCGACACCTCCGCAGTCCGCGCCCAGCGGATTGCCGAGGCCCTCGCTGACGACTTCATCACTCTGGTCGGCCAGCTAGAGACACCGGCTAGCGGGTCGGAGTCTTCCGTGCGCGTGACTCTGACGGAGACGCCCAGAGTTCCTAATGGCCCGAGCGAGCCGAGGTTTGCGTTCAATGTGGTGCTCGGTATTGCTATAGGACTTGCGCTTGGCATCGCATTGGCGGTCGCCCGGGATCTTCTCGACCGATCCGTCAAGAGCGTCGAGGTGGCCACGGAGCTGTCCGATGCCCCTGTAGTCGGGATAGTGGCGAAGGATCGCGCACTCGCGCAGAGGCACGTGGCGGACTGGCGCGAGAGTGGAAATGTGACAGCTGAGTCCTTTAGGAGGATCAGGAACAACTTGCAATTCCTGAACGTCGATGAGCCACCGCGGGTCATCATGGTCTCGAGTGCCGTCCCTTCTGAGGGAAAAACCACCGCTGTCATCAACCTTGCCGTTGCGTTGGCGGAAGCCGGACGGCGGGTGACCATCGTCGAGGCTGACCTCCGCAAGCCGATGGTGACTCGCTACCTAGGAATGGTCGGTGGGACAGGACTGACCAACGTCCTGGCCGGGACCGCCGGGCTCGAAGACGTCCTCCAGGTGCACGGGGAAGGCGCCATTCAGGTGCTGGCGGCAGGTCCGACGCCTCCCAACCCTGGGGAGCTCCTCGCATCCGAGAGCATGCGGGCGCTGGTCGACAAGCTGCGTGCGCAGAACGACTTCGTCCTTATCGACTCGCCACCGCTCCTGCCGGTGTCGGACGCCTCTGGGCTCGCGGTCATCACCGATGGGGTCTTGCTGTCTGTCCGGCACGGCGGGACGACGCGTGAGGAACTTGCCCACGCTGCGACGACGCTGTCCCAGGTCGGCGCCAAGACCCTTGGCGTCATCCTCAACATCGTGCCGCCGAAGGCAGAACTCGCTTCCGTCTATGGGGGCGGGTACCGATACAGGTCGGAGGAGGGCAGGGGTGCACATCACGCCTGACCGCCGCCGCCTGTTGAAGGCGGCCCATGGAACGCCGGTGCAGCGATGGACTGGCTGCGTCCGGCGATCCAACTTGGCGCGAGTGGTTTGGCACACAGCCTCGCGCATCTCTCCCGTTCGGACTTAGGAACCTGTACGGTTTCCCCTGTCAGTTGAACTGTTGAGTTCCTGACAAAACACGGGGGGATTTTCCGGGCGCGTCGCTGCGCCCTGGCGCACGGGGGTACCCAAGATTTCGATGATCGACGTCCGCGACGGCTTGCCGCGTCACGACCAGCGATCCGTGACGCGCGGCTGGTACTCGTATGCCTCCCGATTTCGAGGCGAGGGCACCGAGGCCCGTCGCGCCTGGCGGGGGGCCTACGTCCGGCGCATCGTTGTCGGCGACATCCTGTGCGCGGCCCTCGCTGGTCTAGCCGGCTATATGGGCCGGTTCGGGCCTGAGGGCTCTGTACCCCATGCCTCCACGTGGGCTGCACTCTCCGTTCCTGTCATATGGGTCGGCTCCATGCTGATCGCGCGCAGCTACGAGGTGCGCTTCCTCTGGGTCGGGGCAGAGGAGTTCCGAAGAATCTTCTTCGCGGCCATGATGTTGCTCGCCACCCTCGGCACGGTCTCCTGGGCGTTTCAGCTCGACGTGGCCCGTGGTTTTGTAATTCTCGCAGTTCCACTGGCCGCCCTGCTCACTCTGGCCCAGCGGTACACACAGCGCCGTTTGCTGCACCGGGCGCGCAGTCGTGGGCAGCATCTACAGACGACCCTGCTCGTCGGCCATCGCAACGCCGTTGCGGCGCTTGATGAGCAGCTCGACCGCGAGGCCTTCCACGGCTACCGCGTCATCGGAACCTGCTTGCCCACCGACCAGTTCAACCCGAACGCAGACGCTTTCAACGGCCTTCCGGTTCTCGGCGGCCTCGACGAGGTCGCTGACGTCGTATCTCGGTACGAGGTCGACACAGTGGCCGTCCTGCCTTGCCCGGAGTTGGACGGTCCCGCACTGCGCCGCCTCGGGTGGGACCTCGAGAAGACTCGCGCTGAGCTGCTGCTGGCGCCCGCGATCACCGAGATCGTCGGGACCAGAGTGCGCATCCGGCCTGTCTGTGGACTTCCGCTCATGCACATGGAGCGGCCCGAGCTGACCGGCGTCCGACGGCTGGGCAAGGACCTCTTCGACAAGACATCCGCGACGCTGGGCGTGCTCTTCCTGTTGCCCGCCCTGCTCGGCATCGCGCTAGCGGTCAAGGTCACCAGTGCCGGGCCGGTCCTTTTCCGCCAGGAGCGCGTCGGGCGCGACGGCCAGACCTTCTCGATGCTCAAGTTCCGCAGCATGGTCACCGACGCTCACAGCATGGTCTCGGCCCTGGAGCCCGGCAGCGACGGCAACGGGGTGCTGTTCAAGAAGAAGGACGACCCGCGCGTCACCCGTGTCGGGAAGCTCCTTCGCCGTTATTCGCTCGACGAGCTGCCTCAGCTCTTCAACGTCATCCGCGGCGACATGTCCCTCGTTGGGCCCCGCCCGCCCTTGCCCTCTGAGGTCGAGCGGTACGGCTTCGACATGCACCGCCGGTTCCTGGTCAAGCCCGGCCTCACCGGCCTGTGGCAGGTCAGCGGACGGTCCGACCTCTCGTGGGACGACTCGGTGCGGATCGACGTACGGTATGTCGAGAACTGGTCACTGACGTTCGACTTCATGATCCTCTGGAAGACCGTTGGAGCGGTCTTGCGGGGTTCAGGGGCCTACTGACCGCACAATGTGCCAGTGAGCGGCCTCGGTAAACCTTCCCCGGCCTTCACGATCCTGCTGGTGTGCACAGGGAACATCTGCCGTTCGGCGATGGCCGAGCGGCTCGCCCGCGCGTACCTCGAAGATTGTCTCGGCGCCACGGCGGCCCAGATACATGTGTTGAGCGCCGGCACGCAGGCTGTGGTCGGTTCGGGGATGCATCCGCATAGCGCACTGGTTCTGAAGGGGTTCGGCGCCCAGCCGGGCGACTTTCGAGCCCAACAGCTGACCGAGGCTCATGCGGCACCCGCTGACCTGACTCTCACGATGACGCGAGGGCACCGGCGGCAGGTGCTGGCCCTCGCTCCTCGCGCTCTGGCCCGCACCTTCACCCTTCGGGAGGCGGCCGCCCTCCTCGACCTGGTGCCGACCGATGTCCAGACGCGTGGAGAGACGCTTCCCGAACGTGCTCGAAATCTCGTCGCTGCCATGGGCGCCGCACGCTCGCGCCGTCCAGCTGCGGATGACGACGATGTGCTCGACCCGATCGGGCACCCGGTCGAAGTGCACGAAGAGGTGGGCGAGATGGTTGCCGAGGCACTCGTGCCGCTGCTTGGCCGCATCGCCGACCTGCGGTGATCAGGACGTGCGTGATCATTCAGTTCTCGCAGTTACCACCGCGATGAGGTGCTCGGCGCGGTGTCGGGCGATTCACCCGAAGTAGCGAAAGTGTGACTGCATGGTCACAGCAGCTGCCGCGCCTGCCGATAACGGACAGGTGTGGGTGATGTGGCTTCTCGGCGGGCTCGTGGCGTGGACGGTGCTGTCCCTCGGGGCGGCTCTCGTGATCGGCAAGGGCATCCGCTTGGCGGACCGCCACACGGTCGCTGAGAACGTCGTTGCCCCCGCCGTATCGCCGTCGCGGCAGACTGCAGCCGCCCGGGTGCGCCGCCGCGCTGTCCCGGTGCCGCCGATCGGTATCGCCCTCTTTGCCATCGCCGTGGCGCTGGAGAGCATCGGCTATGCCAGTCGGCTTTCCGGGGCGACCGGCCCGACGGCCCAGTTCCTCTCCATGGACGCCCCGTGGTCCCTGCCGCGTATCTTCGTAGCTGCTCTGTTCGCTGCGGCCGCGCTTGCCGCGGTTGCCGGGGCAGGGGCCATTCCCGGTCGCCGCACGTGGTGGCTGACCGTCGGCCTCGTGGCCGGCGGGATCGCCGCCGTTAAGGCCGGCAGCACCGTTCACTCCGTCGCGGTCAGCTCTCTGGCTGACCGGGTCGGGTCGGTCGGGGCACTCGCTGTCAGCGTCCTGGCTGCAGCCGCCGTCGCCGGGGCGCTCTGGTTCCTCAGCCGCACGGAACGCCGTGACCGGCGGCGGGTGATCGGTGTCCTGGGGCTGTACGCCGTGGCGTCGGTGGGGCTCTCGGCGGTGTCGGCCGCGGTGGAGAGTGCATTCGGACACGCCAGCAGCTGGGCTGCGGGCGCGACCTTCATCGAGGAGTCGGGGGAGGCGCTCGCGGGCGTCTCGTTCCTGATCGCTGTCCTCATCGGTGTCGCGCCGCGCGTCGTGCTGCCTGCGACCTGGGCCCTCCGGCGCTCCGCCGACGCGCACAGCCTCGAGCTCCC
>Ga0314808_100025_pt1 | contig 17367 bp, 16 predicted proteins | sample STEome_6_FD_202335 | JGI IMG/M metagenome (GOLD analysis project Ga0314808, IMG submission 202335) | Metatranscriptome of soil surface biofilm microbial communities from soil inoculated with nitrogen-fixing consortium DG1, State College... ... | reverse complement strand
GTTTGAGGAAGTTCATGCAGATCCGCTTTGCCGACGCCCGCCCGACTGGCGAATTCGCACTTGTGCTTCCCTCCAGCGGAACCACCGCGCCAAGCCTGGACAGCCTGGGCGCGGCAAAGGCCGGCGTTGCGGCGGCGTTGAAGCGCAGCCGCTTCGAAGGCGACGCGGGAACGGTGGTCGAAATTTTCCTGGAAGGCGATGGCGGCCGTCGGCTGATCGTTGTCGGCACGGGCAACAAGGCCAACGACGGCGATGCGGTGGAGAAGTTCGCCGGGGCCGCGATCGCGCGCTTGCTGACGTCGGGAGAAACCCACGCGGTCATCGACCTTTCCGGATTGAAGCTTGATGCCGACGCCGCTGCTCGCATGGCGTTCGCCGCTGCTCTTCGCAGCTGGCGCTACGACCGGTACCGGACGCGCATCAAGGAAAAGCAGAAGGCGACGCTGACGACGGTCACCATCGTCGGAGCCGGGCAGGCGGCGGAAGAGCGTTATGCCACCCGTTACGCGGCAGTCGTCGAGGGCGTCGCACTGACCCGCGAGCTGGTCACGGAGCCGGCCAACATCATCTATCCGGAAAGCTTCGTCGAGCGGGTCACCGAAAGCGTGAAAGGCCTTGGCCTTGAAATCCAGGTCCTCGACCGCGCGGCCATGGAAAAGCTTGGAATGGGCGCCTTGCTAGGCGTTGCCCAGGGTTCAGTGCGCGAGCCGAAGATGCTTGTCATGAAGTGGAATGGCGGCAAGGCCGGCGAGGCGCCGGTCGCGCTCATCGGCAAGGGCGTCACCTTCGATACCGGCGGTATTTCGATAAAGCCTGCCCAGAACATGGAAGCGATGAAGTGGGATATGGGCGGCGCTGGCGCCGTTGCCGGCGCAATGAAGGCGATCGCCGGACGCAAGGCCAAGGCCAATGTGGTCGGGGTCTGCGGCCTGGTCGAAAACATGCCTGACGGTAACGCACAGCGCCCGGGCGACGTCGTCACGACCATGTCGGGCCAGACCGTCGAAGTGATCAACACGGACGCCGAGGGCCGGCTGGTCCTGTGCGACGCGATGACCTGGACCCAGCGTACCTTCAAGCCCAAGTCGATGATCGATCTCGCGACGCTGACCGGCGCGATGGTGATTACGCTGGGACATGAATATGCCGGCATCTTCTCGAACGACGAGAAGCTGGCAGGGCAACTGATCAAGGCTGCCGACGAAAGCGGCGACAAGCTGTGGCGCCAGCCGCTCGGGGATGCCTACGATCGCCTGATCGACTCGCCGATCGCCGACATGAAGAATGTCGGACCGCGCGAAGCAGGATCGATCACTGCGGCGCAGTTCCTGCTCCGCTATGTCGAAGACGGCGTTGCCTGGGCTCATCTCGACATTGCCGGCATGGCGTGGGCGGACAAGGCATCCGCCACGGCCGAAAAGGGCGCCACCGGCTACGGTGTGCGGCTCCTCGACCAATTCATCGCCGACACGGCCGAAGCCTGATCGGACAGGCCAGCGATGCGCGTCGATTTCTACCAACTCGGCGCGGCGCAGCCAGACAATGTCATTGCCGCTCTCGCCGGGCGTTCGCTCGGCGATGGCCAGCGCCTGCTGGTTGTTGCATCGGACGAGGCGCTGCTTGCGAGGCTTGACCGGCAATTGTGGGACCAGGGCGCGGCCAGTTTCCTGCCTCACGGCCTTGCCGGGGGCCCAGATGACGCGGCTGAGCCGATCCTGCTTTCAACCGGATCGGATGCCCCCAACCTGGCCCGCAATATCCTCATCGCTGACGGCGAATGGCGCGAATCGGCTTTGGCCTACGACCGGGCATTCTATTTGTTCGACGAAGCGACGTTGGAAGGAGCGCGGCTGTCGTGGAAGCTGCTCGCCGGACGCGATGGCGTTGAACGCAATTATTGGGCGCAAGAGGATGGGAAATGGGTGAAAAAGGCCTGAGCCTTGCCCTTGTCCCGCTGGACCGCTAGGGGCGCGGCCAATCCCAACCCCTGACATTCCGGAGCAATCAAATGGCGGTTACCCGCACCTTTTCGATCATCAAGCCCGACGCCACCCGCCGCAACCTGACCGGCGCAGTCACCAAGTCGCTGGAAGATGCCGGACTTCGCGTCGTCGCTTCGAAGCGCATCCACATGACCCGCGACCAGGCCGAAGGCTTCTACGCGGTTCATAAGGAGCGTCCCTTCTACAACGACCTCTGCACCTTCATGACCTCCGGCCCGGTGGTGGTTCAGGTCCTCGAGGGCGAGGATGCGGTGAAGCTCAACCGCGACGTGATGGGCGCAACCAACCCGGCCGATGCAGCCGAGGGCACCATCCGCAAGCTGTTCGCTGAATCGATCGAGGCCAACTCAGTCCATGGTTCCGACAGCGACGAGAATGCCGCGATCGAGATCGCCTTCTTCTTCAAGCCTGAAGAGATCGTCGGCTAACCACTGACGAATTCGAAACGCTTTAGAGGCCGCCGGGCAACCGGCGGCCTTTTTCATTGAGCTCCGGCGGTCCTGCGATAGCTCCAGCGATTGGACTTGCTGCCGTCGGCCAGCGACACTTCCGCGTCGAGCCCGGTGTCTGTCACGACGTAGCGGATGCGCTGCGGGTAATCGTGGTCCGGATTGGCGAATGTGATCGATTTCGCGTCGGCCTCAATGGCCTTGAAACCGACAGCTGCAGCGCCTTTGGGCGACCCGTAGAAGGTCAGCGAGCCATCGGCGCCGCGCTCGATCCGCATCCATTCCCAATGTCGGACCTGATCCCCCTTGCCGTCGCGGCCCGAGCCGATCATCAGGCCGCCACGCGTGTCGGTCCAGCATTCCTCGGTCCAGCGATCGTCAACGCGGCGCTGTTCCCAGCAACCGGACAGGAAAGCGGGCATGGCCTGGGGGGTGGTCGTTGCCTGAAACAGCATCAGCAAAGCGATCATCGTCGATCCCCCTTAGTTAGAAGTCCTCGGCCGCCCGCATCAATTTGGTGAGGCGAGGCGGGGCCGTCGCGAGCCAGCTGCGCTCCAGCCAATTGGCGACATGATCCCAGTCGACGCGCGGCCGGTCCAGCGCGATCCCGATCCAGTCTGAAGGGCCATAATAAGCCGGCCGGAAGTAGATGTCGGGCTCCGCCTCGATCAACTGCGCCATCTCGTCCTGGCCGCTGCATTTGACGAGAACGCCGATCGATTCCTCGCCGTGATGGCGGTTCCACATGATGGCGAAAAATTTGCTGCCGCTTTTGCTGCCCACCTTCCAGCCTGGCGAGCCGTGGCTGGTCTGGTAACTGGTTTCCTGAAGGGCCAGCGCCAGCTCGCCAACCTTGGCAGTAATCCAGTCGAAATCTTTGGTTCGGCCGAGATATTGGCTGACGACGTGCGGATAGAGCTGATGTTCGGCGATCAGGACGCGCTCGGCGAGTGTTTCGGCGGTGTCGTCCGCGAGTATCGCAACCTCGACCTGGCCCAACATGTCGCCGCTATCGAGTTCGGGCGTGACCAAATGCACGGTCGCGCCCGTGACTTTATCGCCTGCTTTCAAGCAAGCCTCGTGGGTATTCAGCCCCTTGTGCTTGGGCAGCAGCGAGGGGTGGATGTTGACGATGCGTCCTTCCCAGTGGGCCAGGAAATCGTCGGGAATGATGCGCATGAATCCGGCCAGCGCGACCAGGTCGACATCCGCCGACTTCAGTACTTCCTGCAGCCTGTCCCAATAGCCAGGGCCCAGCGCCTTGGCATCGAGCGCTTCAACCGCGATTCCTTCGGCCTTGGCGACCTCCAGCCCATGCGCGCCCGGCTTGTCGCCGGTCACCAGCGCGACCTCATAGGAGCAGCCGTCGGCGCGAGAGGCGTAAATCAGCGCGGCCAAGTTCGAGCCGCGACCGGAGATCAGGATCGCGATCCGGCTCCGCTCAGCCATGATGGGTCGCGGTCCAGGACTCGCGGGCGCTCCAGGTCTCGGCGCTGCCGCTTACCGTGCAGCCCGACTCGCCGGCTTCGACAAGGCCGATACGGAAAAGCGTCTCGCCGGCGGCTTCTAGCCGTTCAATGACTTGGGCGGCTTCGTCCTCGCGAACGATCGCGACCATCCCGATGCCGCAGTTGAATGTCCGCGCAAGTTCGGCGGGCTCGATCGATCCACCAGCCTGTAGGAAGGCGAACAAGCGGGGGAGGGGCCAGCTGTCGGCGTCGATGACCGCATGGGCGCCCTCTGGAAGCACCCTCGGCACATTTTCCAGCAGGCCGCCGCCGGTAATGTGGGCCAGCGCCTTGATCCTGCCCTCGCGGACCAGGGGGAGGAGGCTTTTCACATAGATCCGCGTCGGCTGGAGCAGGATGTCGCCAAGCAGCCGGTCCTGGTCGAACAGGGCGGGGCGATCGAGCTTCCAGCCGTTGACCTCGATCAGGCGGCGGACGAGCGAGAAGCCGTTGCTATGCACTCCGGAGCTTGCAAGCCCGATGACCAAATCGCCTGGCGCAACGCGGCTTCCGGTCAGCGCCTTGGCCCGGTCGACCGCACCGACGCAGAATCCGGCCAGGTCGTAATCGCCTTCGGAATACATGCCGGGCATTTCGGCCGTCTCGCCGCCGATCAATGCGCATCCGGCCTGACGGCAGCCTTCGGCGATCGAGGCGACCACTGCTGTGGCGGCTTCGTTGTCGAGCTTCCCGGTCGCATAATAGTCGAGGAAAAACAGCGGCTCGGCGCCCTGCACGATGAGATCGTTGACGCACATGGCGACCAAGTCGATTCCGACCCCGTCATGGTTGCCGGTGTCGATGGCCAGCTTGAGCTTGGTCCCGACGCCGTCATTGGCCGCAACGAGCAGCGGATCCTCATAACCGGCCGCCTTGAGGTCGAAGAATCCGCCAAATCCGCCCAACTCAGCATTGGCGCCGGGACGTGCAGTCGATTTGGCGAGCGGCCCAATGGCCTTCACCAGCGCGTTCCCGGCGGCGATCGAAACGCCGGCATCGGCATAGGTCAGCGGCTTTTTCGACAAATCATTGCTCATATGGCCAGCCGCCTAGCCATATCGCGCTTGGAATTCCACGCCATTGTCGCCAAAAGCGCCCTGATGCTGTTGCGCCGGCCTGCCGTTCTCCTGTCTGCCCTGTTCCTCGTCCTCGCCGGATTGGGCGGGGCGCTCGTCGCTCAAATGGAAAGCGGCGAGCGGGGAATCCTTCCCATCGACAGTAGCGGGACGCTGGAAATTACTGGAATCAAAGTGGATGTCGGCGGAAAGGACGCCGACACCGCGCGCTACGCCGGCTGGCGAATTGCCCAACGGCAGGGTTTCAAGGCGCTTTGGGCGCAAACGACCAAGCGGCCGATCAACCAGGCGCCGAACCTGACGGATTCGGTGCTGGATGGGCTCGTCAGCTCGATCGTGGTCGAGAATGAGCAGATCGGCCCCAATCGTTATATCGCCACGCTTGGAGTCTTGTTCGACCGCGCCCGCTCGGCGGAGCTGCTTGGAGTCGCCGGTGAAATCCGGCGTTCGGCGCCGATGCTCCTGATCCCGGTAATGGTCTCCGGCGGAACGGCGACCGGCGTGGAGCTTCGCAATCCGTGGCAAAGGGCGTGGGCCCAGTTCCGGACATCCCAAAGCCCGATCGATTATGTGCGCGTCAGCGGTCTTGGAGTGGATCCCCTGCTGGTCAACGCGGCGCAGTCGAGGCGGCCCGGGCGGGGCTGGTGGCGCAACGTGCTCGATCTTTATGGAGCCGCCAATATCCTGGTCGCTGAAGTCCGGCTTGACCGGCTCTATCCGGGCGGACCGGCGAAAGCGCAGTTCGTGGGGCGTTTCGGGCCAGACGGCGCGATCCTCGGGAGTTTCGAGCTGGTCGCCCGGAACAGCAATGACTTGCCGCGAATGATGTCCGAAGGCGTCCAGAAGATGGACCAGCTGTTCGTCCAGGCGCATTCCGCGGGGCTTGTGCGGGGCGACCCCGACCTCATCATTCAGCCTCCTCCTCCCGAAGTAGTAGAGCTGGTGGAAGAAGCAGGCCCGGCAATTGCGCTTCCGGCGCCAACCGTCGTGCAGGTGCTCGTCATCGAACGCGGCGATGCAAATGCGGTGGCCCAGTCCGTCGCACAGATCCGAGGACTGGCCGGCGTGGTTTGGGTGACGCAAGCGGCCCTGCCTAATGGCAATGCCAATTTGTCGGTCAATTTCCGCGGCGATGCGGCGTCGCTTGGGTCGGCCCTATCGTCGCGGGGCTGGGCCGTTACAAACCGTGGAGGCGTGCTGTACGTCACTCGGGGTGCCGCTCCAGGGATCGCGCCGGCGCCGTCACCCGCCCAGCCATGACCAAGAGCAAGGACCAGATCGCGCTACCGCTCGACTGGCCCCAGGCACAGGACGAAAGCCGCTTCATCCTGTCCGACGCCAATCGCGCGGCGTTCGAACATTTCCGGACCTGGAGCCTGTGGCCGGTGAAGGCGACGATGCTGACCGGCCCGCGCCGCTCGGGACGGTCGCTCCTTGCGCGCACGTTCATCGAACGGGTCGGAGGCCGCCTCTTCGAAAACGCCGACCGTCATGACGAGGAAGGGCTATTCCACGCCTGGAATGCCGCTCAGGATAGCGGCAGGCCGATCGTAATGATCGTCGACGAAGTGCCGCCTGCTTGGCAAATCAGGCTTCCGGACCTGCGAACCAGACTGGCAATTACCCCGATTGCCCGCATCGAGCAGCCGGACGATGCATTGTTCAAGGCGATCATCCAATTGCTGTTCGCGGACCGAGGCATGCACATCCCAGACGACGCATTGAAATATATCGGCGATAGGGTCGAGCGCAGCTACTGGATGGCGGAGAGGGTGGTCGATGCCATCGACCGCTTCGCGATCGCAGAGCGCTCTCGGCTGACACTGCCTACGATCCGGCGGGCGCTGGGCGAGGGCGGGATCATCGATTCGCGAGGCGCGGCATGAATGTTCGCCCAGATCTGACGAAAGCCCCGGCGCAACTCTTCAATCGCGAGCTGAGCTGGCTCGCGTTCAACCGACGTGTACTGGAAGAAGCCACCAACCCTGCGCACCCGCTCCTGGAACGCCTGCGCTTCCTTTCCATCTCCGGAACCAACCTCGACGAATTCTTCATGGTCCGCGTTGCTGGGCTCAAGGGCTATCAGCTGCAGGGGATTGAGGATTTGAGCGCGGATGGAATGACCGCGACCCAGCAGTTGGGGGACATCGCCGAGGAAGCGGATTCGCTGGTCGTCGCCCAGCAAGCCGAATGGATCATCCTTCGTCATGCGCTGGCGGACGAAGGCCTTGAAGTGTTGAACGAGGAGGACCTGAAACCGACCGAACTTCAATGGCTGGCAGATCATTTCCGTGAGCAGATTTTACCGGTCCTGACGCCTCAGGCGATCGACCCGTCGCATCCATTCCCGTTCATTCCCAATGGCGGATTCAGCCTGGTGTTCGATCTCCGGCGCGGCAAGACGCAGGAGCCGGTGGTCGAATTGCTGATGATCCCATCGACCTTGCCACGGTTTATACGGCTTCCCGGCGCCGACTTGCGGTTCATCGCGATCGAGAATGCGATCCGAGGCAATTTTGACCAGCTGTTTCCGGGATTCGAGAAGATCGGAGCTGGTGCCTTCCGCCTAATCCGCGACAGCGATATCGAAGTTCAGGAAGAGGCAGAGGATCTCGTTCGCTATTTCCGCAGCGCCATCAAGCGCCGTCGTCGGGGCCGGGCGATTCGACTGGAGTTTGCCGCCGATACGCCGCCGGAGCTCGAAGTGATGGTCCGGGAAGGCCTGAGCGCGGACACCGCGCTGGTCGCGGAAAGCGCGGGCTTCATCGGCATCGCCGATTTGGGCCAGCTGGTCGACGCCGACCGGCCTGATCTTAAATTCCCGCCCTATACGCCGCGCTTCCCGGAGCGCATTATGGAGCATGACGGCGACTGCTTCGCCGCGATCCGCGCGAAGGACTTCATCGTCCACCATCCCTACGAAAGCTTCGACGTCGTCGTGGCATTCTTGCGCCAGGCGGCGGAGGACCCCGACGTTGTCGCGATCAAGCAGACGCTGTACCGCGCGGGCAAGCAATCGGCGATCATCGACGCGCTGGTCGCCGCCGCGGAAGCAGGGAAATCAGTCACCGCGGTGGTCGAACTCAAGGCTCGGTTCGACGAGGAGCAGAATCTGCTTTGGGCGAGCAGGCTGGAGCGCGCCGGAGTCCAGGTGATCTACGGCTTCGTCGAGTGGAAGACCCACGCCAAAGTGTCGATGGTCATCCGCCGCGAGGGCAGCGTAATGCGCACCTACTGCCACTTCGGCACCGGCAATTATCATCCGACGACAGCCAAGATTTATACCGATCTCAGCTATTTCACGGCGTCGCGCCGAGCGGCGCGCGATGCGGCGAAGCTATTCAACCTCACCACGGGCTACGTGCCGCCGAAGAATCTGGAACTGCTAACGCTGAGCCCGATCGGCTTGCGCGACAAGATTCTGGCGCTGATCGATGCCGAAATCGCCAACTCCAAGGTAGGGAAGCCGTCGGCTGTCTGGGCGAAGATGAACAGCCTGGTCGACCAAAAGGTGATCGAGAAACTCTACGAGGCGAGCGAGGCTGGCGTTTCGATTGAACTGATCGTCCGCGGAGTTTGCTGCCTGAGGCCAGGCGTTCCGGGCATGTCGACGAATATCCGGGTCAAATCGATCGTCGGCCGGTTCCTCGAGCACAGCCGGATCTTCGTGTTCGCCAACGGCGCCCGGCTGCCCCACGGCAAGGCCAAGGTTTACATCAGCTCTGCCGACTGGATGCCCCGGAACTTCGACCGCCGCGTCGAGTATATGTTGCCGGTCGAAAATGCGACGGTACATGCACAGGTTCTGGACCAGGTGATGATCGCCAACCTGATCGACAATGAACAAAGCTGGGTACTGAATGCCGACGGTAGCTACACCCGGATGAAGCCGGGGAAGCGGCACTTCAATCTCCACCGCTATTTCATGACCAACCCCTCGCTTTCCGGCCGGGGACAGGCCTTGGCGGGCAAGGCCGTCCCCAAGCTTAGGCTGACACAGAGGGGATAGGGGTGGCGATAAAGCGCTTTGGCCCAGTCGGGATCATCGACATCGGTTCCAACAGCGTTCGTTTCGTCGCCTATGGCGGCGTCGAGCGCGTTCCGTCGGTGTTGTTCAACGAAAAGGTGATGGCGGCTCTCGGCCGGAGCGTCGCCAAGAACGGCAAGCTCGACCCGCAGGCAATGAACCTGACCCTCCGCGCGCTCGCCCGTTTCCGGCAGCTTGGTAAGGAGATGGGGCTGAAGCGGCTGCACACTGTCGCTACCGCGGCGGTGCGCGATGCGACAAACGGCAAGGCATTCCTCAAGCAGATTTCGGACCTTGGCCTGAAAGCCAGGGTGATTACCGGCGATGAAGAGGCCGAGCTGGCAGGGCTTGGCGTTATTTCGGCCATCCCGCAGGCCAAGGGAATTGTCGCGGATCTTGGCGGCGGAAGCCTCGAGCTGATCGGCGTTGCGCGCGGCGGAGTGGGAAGTGCGGCAACATTACCCCTTGGCGTCCTGCGGCTAGGGCCGGACCCGGAGAAGGGCGATATCGCCCATATCATTCGAAACGGGATCAAGAGCTCCCAGCTGAAGGACGCGGCCCGGGGAAACAGCCTGTACCTCGTCGGCGGTTCGTTTCGCGCGCTTGCGCTGCTGGATATGAAGACGGCGGACCATCCGCTTCCGATCGTTCATAGTCACCGTATTGCGCCGGAACGCTTGCCAGACCTTCGCCGCGCGCTCGGAAGCATGAGCAATGAAGAGCTCAAGGCTCACACGCAAATCAGCGGCGCCCGCATTCCGACGCTACCTGCCGTGGTGACCCTTCTCGAGGCGATGATCCCGGTGTTGGGGCCGAAAAAAAATCTATGTCTCGGCTTTCGGATTGCGTGAGGGCCTTCTCTATCGCGATCTCGACCCACTTACGCGCGCAGAAGACCCGCTGCTTGCGGCAGCCCTGGAAGTTGGCGATCGTCTCGGGCGCTTCGGCGACCATGGCACGGCGCTCGACATGTGGATGGACCCGCTGTTCCCCGACGAGCCGGGAGACCTGCAGCGGCTCAGGCTAGCAACATGCCTGCTGGGCGATATTGCCTGGAACGCCCACCCCGATTTTAGGGCAGAGCGCGCCGTCGACATGGCACTCCACGGCAATTGGGTAGGAATCAATTCGCATGGACGGGCGGTCCTCGGCCGGGCACTTTGCAGTGCCTTTGGCGGCGATAGCGGGTTCAGTTCGGAGGTGGCCGCCCTGCTGAAGCCGGGAGAGGTAGAGCGTCTCGTGGCATGGGGAAAGGCGTTGCGCCTCGCTCAGCGATTGAGCGGCGGCACCGAAGCCTTGCTACGGAAGACCAGCATCGCCCTCAAACCAGGCAAGGTGATCCTGTCCGTGCCCGAAAAGTACCGCGCGCTTTATTCGGAAGCCGTTGAGCGGCGCCTTCTGCAGCTGGCCCGAGCGATGGAGCGCAGACCAGAGGTCGTATTCAGTTAGCCGCAGTTGGCGGTTTCGACCCGATTTGACCCGTCAAGCTGGACGGTCAGCCGGTTCGGACTGAAATCCATCGTGACCATGCCGCCCTTCGGCACCCAGCGGATGATGCGCGCGCCCGATGCGGACAGCATCCGCCCGCCCAGATCCTGGCTCGCGGGCTGGCCGATGAACTGGCTTAGCGCCTCGCTTCGGCAATTGCCCTCAGGCAGACTTGGGACAGGATCGGATTCGACGATCGTGCAAGCCGTCAGCGCGAAAACAGCTGCGCCGGCGATGAAAAGCTGCATTTCGATACTCCCCACGACAAATTTGAGGAAAGAAGCGCTATTCGGCCTGCACGGTTCCTGAATCGATGCGGCTCATTTTCAGTTTGCCATTCTCGGTCGCGAAGGCGAGGCGGCCCTCCACCAGGTCGAGCGCATCGCTGCCGAACTCGTCGAACCGCCAGCCCGACAGAATGTTGAGCCCGTTGCGGACTCCCGCCGCGAGCGCCTCAAGTTCGTCGGAGCGGGCGATGAGCTTGGCGGCCACTCCCGCTTCCTTGCTGCGAATTTTCAGCAGCAGTTTCAGCAGGTCGCTGACCAGTGCGGCATCCTTGGTGAGGCCAGGTCGGGTCGGTTCGCGCTTGGGCAGCTCGTCGCCCTCCAGCGGCTTGGCCTGGGCCAGTGCGGCCATCAGGCGGGCGCCGATGTCGTTGCTTCTCCAGCCCGAAGACAGGCCACGCACCTTGGCGAGGTCATCCTGGGTCTTGGGCGGATGGCTGGCGAGTTCGTTCAGCGTGTCGTCCTTGACGATACGTCCGCGCGGCAGGTTCTTGGATCGGGCTTCAGTCTCGCGCCAGCCCGCCAATGCCTTGAGCCGCCCGAGGATCGCGGGATTGCGGCTTGGAAGCTTCAGGCGCTTCCAGGCATCTTCGGGTTCGAATGCGAAGCTGGACGGATCCGCGAGGCGTTCCATCTCCTCGTCGAGCCATTCTCCGCGGCCGGTCTTAATCAACTTCTTGACCAGCTTGGGGAAGATTTCGGCAAGGTGCGTGACGTCGGCGATTGCATAATCGATCTGGCGCTTGTCGAGCGGACGGCGCGACCAGTCGGTAAAGCGCGCGCCCTTGTCGAGCGAATGGCCGAGCATGCTTTCGACGAGGTTGGAGTAGCCGACCTGCTCGCCATAGCCGAGCGCCATTGCCGCAACCTGCGTGTCGAACAGCGGGTTGGGGACCTTGCCCGTCAGATTATGGATGATTTCCAGGTCTTGCCCGCCGGCGTGAAAGACCTTCAGCACGTCATGGTTTTCGACCAGCAGGTCGAGCAGCGGACCAAGATCGATTCCCTCGGCCTTGGGATCGATTGCGGCCGCTTCCTCCTCGGTGGCGATCTGAAGCAGGCAGAGATCCGGCCAGTAGGTGTTCTCCCGCATGAATTCGGTATCGACCACAACATAGTCATGGGCGCTCATTCGGGTGACAAGGGCGGAAAGCTCTTTTGAGGTCGTGATCAGTGGGTGAATCTTCATCTGCGCCGCGCCATAGCGGCATGCTCGCGCCTTGACAAAGGGAGCAGTGCCAGCGAAGCGGCGGCGCTAAATTTCGCGCCTACGCGCAGCCATTTCCTCAGCGAGCCAAATTCATGCACGCCTACCGTTCCCACAACTGCGCCGAGCTTCGTTCGAGCGATGTCGGTTCAACCGTCCGGCTGTCCGGCTGGATCCACCGCAAGCGTGACCATGGCGGCGTATTGTTCATCGATCTTCGCGATCACTACGGACTCACTCAGGTAGTCTGCGCCGCGGGCAGCGAAACGCTGAAGATCATCGATCACCTGCGCTCCGAGTCGGTAGTGACGATCACCGGCGAAGTGGTGATGCGCGAGGGCGGGGCCGTGAACTCCAAGCTCGCCACCGGCGACATCGAGGTCGTTGCCAAGGAAGTCGAAGTCCAGTCGTCGGCCGCCGAATTGCCGATGCCGGTCGCTGGAGAAGCCGAATATCCCGAGGATATCCGCCTCAAATACCGCTACCTCGATTTGAGGCGCGACCGGCTTCACGCCAACATCATCTTGCGATCGAAGGTCATCGCCTCGATCCGCCGGCGGATGATCGATCAGGGCTTCACCGAGTTCCAGACGCCGATCCTGACGGCCTCGTCGCCGGAAGGCGCGCGCGACTATCTGGTCCCGAGCCGAGTGCACCCGGGCAAATTCTACGCGCTCCCGCAGGCGCCGCAGATGTTCAAGCAGCTGTTGATGGTCGCCGGCTTCGACCGCTATTTCCAGATCGCGCCCTGCTTCCGCGACGAAGACGCCCGCGCCGATCGTAGCCCGGGCGAATTCTACCAGCTCGATTTCGAAATGAGCTTCGTCACTCAGGACGATGTGTTCGCGGCGATCGAGCCGGTGCTGTCGGGCGTCTTCGCCGAATTCGGCGAGGACAAGTATGTCACCCCGGCGGGTGAATATCCGCGCATTCCCTACAAGGAAGCGCTGCTCAAGTACGGCAGCGACAAGCCGGACCTCCGCAATCCGCTACTGATCAGCGATGTCGGCGAGCATTTTCGCGGATCGGGCTTCGGCCTGTTCGCTGGCCTCGTCGAAAAGGGCATGGTCGTGCGCGCGGTCGCGGCGCCGAACACTGCCGACAAGAGCCGCAAGTTCTTCGACGACATGAACGAGTGGGCGCGGGGCGAGGGATTCGCCGGTCTCGGCTACGCAACCCGCAAGGGCGGCGAATGGGGCGGACCCATTGCCAAGAACCATGGCACCGAGGGCATGGACAAGCTTGCCGAGGCAATGGGCCTCGGTCCTGACGACGGCATTTTCTTCGCAGCCGGCAAGGAAGACGAAGCGGCCAAGCTGGCTGGCCTCGCCCGGACCCGCGTTGCCGAGCAGCTCAGCCTCATCGAAAAAGGCGCCTTCCGCTTCTGCTGGATCGTCGATTTCCCGATGTTCGAATATAACGACGAGCAGAAGAAGATCGATTTCAGCCACAATCCCTTCTCGATGCCGCAGGGCGGGATGGAAGCGCTGGAGACGAAGGATCCGCTCGATATCCTCGCCTGGCAGTATGACATCGTCTGTAACGGCGTGGAGCTGAGCTCCGGCGCGATCCGGAACCACCGTCCGGACATCATGTACAAGGCGTTCGAAATCGCCGGTTACTCCCGCGAGGAGGTCGACACCGGCTTCCCGGGCATGATCGGCGCCTTCAAGTTCGGAGCCCCGCCGCACGGCGGTTCCGCGCCTGGCATCGACCGCATCGTCATGCTGCTCGCCGATGAGCCGAACATTCGCGAAGTCATCGTCTTCCCGATGAACCAGAAGGCGGAGGACCTGATGATGAATGCTCCGGCACCGGTGTTGGACAAGCAGCTGAAAGAGCTGTCGATCCGCATCGTCGCGGACGGTGCGCCCAAGTCCCAATAAATATTTCAACGGCTTATGGCGTTCGTGCCACGGCGGGACGTTTCGGATGTCCATCGGTCGACGAAAGGCGATTGCCGAGGCTAGCCCTTTAAGTTAGCCATCGCCCGTGCCGATCGAGTTAACAGAATTTGAACGGGGGGAACCGTTCGAGGGCGATGCCGGTGCAGCGATTGCCTCGCTGCAAGACCGTTTGGCGCGCCTGCAAACCTGCCAGATCGTGCATCGCAAGCGGGCGATCATCCTGTTCGAAGGGTGGATCGCGTCGGGAAAGCGGGCGGCGTTGAGGCGCCTGGCGGGCGCATGGGATCCCAGCCACTACCGCGTTCACACGGTCGGCGGGGCCGACGAGGGCGATGATGAGCGCCATTGGCTCGCGCCATTCTGGAGCCGGCTTCCCGCGGCAGGCGATACGGCCATCTTCTATAGGAGCTGGTACCGCCGGATCATCGAGCAACGCGTATTCGGTAAGGTCAGCGACAAGGTCTGGGCGCGGGCGTGCGACGAGGTCAATGAGTTTGAAGCCCAGCAGCGCGACCATGGAACATTGGTCATGAAGCTGTTCTTCCACGTTTCGGCCGAGCGCCAGCTGGAACGATTGAATGAGCGTCGCGAGGATCCTTGGGAGCGGCATTTGCTGACCCAGGAAGATGTTTCGGGCCTGGGCCACCGCGACAGGATCGCCGAAGTGGTGCACGAGACATTCCGCAACACGGACACGCGCTGGGCGCCGTGGCAGGTGATCGACGGCAACGACCTGACCAGCGGCACGATTGCAGCGCTTTCGGCCATTGTCGACGTCTATGAGAAAGCGATGCCGGCTGCGCCTCCCGAAGTGGGCGAGAAGATCGTGCAGTTTCGCCAGCCGAAGACTAGCGAGCCATCCCGAGCCTAATCGGGATAGCTGATCCTCATGATTTCGTAGCTTTTTTCGCCCGATGGCAGGCGGACAATGCGCTCATCGCCAACCTTCGCGCCGACCAATGCCCTGGCGATCGGCGCGGCCCAGCTGATCTGGCCTGACGACGCATCCGACTCATCCTCGCCGACTAGCGTGATGATCCGGCGATCATCTTGTTCGTCGGCAAGTTCGACGGTCGCCCCGAAGCGAACGGTGTCGCGATGTTCCTGTTGCGATGGGTCGACCACCTTGGCGGACTTCATCACCTTGGACAGGTAGGAGAGCCGTCGATCGATCTCGCGGAGCCGCTTCTTGCCGTACAGATAGTCTGCATTCTCGGACCGGTCGCCGAGTGAAGCCGCCCAGGAGACCGTCTCCACGATCTTGGGCCGTTCGACCGAGAACAGCTCTTCATATTCGGCGCGAATGCGCGCGAAACCATGCGGCGTGATGAACCGCGGCGGACGGTCTGACATTCGCTAAGCTTAGCCCGGACGCGACGACTTGCCGAGATAGGCCGAGATATGGACCGGCTGCGGCCCCGGCAGCGTCGTGTTGAGCCGATCGTAGACCACGCTGTTTTCCAGCACGCGCTGGACGTACCCGCGGGTCTCTTCGAACGGGATCTTTTCGATCCAGCTGACGATATCGACGTTACCGCGCGGGTCGCCATAGCTGTTGACCCATTTGCGAACGTTTCCGGCCCCGGCGTTATAGCTGGCGACCGCGAGCGGATAATTGCCGTCCCACATGTTCACGAGCCGCTGGAAGTAGGCGCTGCCCAGCATGACATTGTAGTTCGGATCGTTGGTCAGGCGGGCATAATCGTAGCCGAGGCCCATCTTCCCGGCCTGCTCGCGGGCCGTACCGGGCATCAGCTGCATCATGCCGCGGGCGCCCGCATGGCTGACGGCTGCCTTGTCGAAGCTGGATTCCTGGCGGGTGATGCCATGGACCAGCGACCAGCCGCGGCCGGATGGCACGCTTGCGTTATGGGTGGGGTAGGTTGCCTTGTAATAAAAGGCACTGCCGGCATTTCGCGCCGACCGTGCCGTCCAGACGGCCAGGTCGGGGCGCCAGATTTGGGTGCCAAGCTCCAACGCCAGCAGCCGATCTGAGTCCGTGTCGATGTCTTCGGACAAGGCCCGGACAAACAGGCTCTGCTCACTGTAGAGCCGCTGCTGCCCGAGCAACCGGACCGCGCGAACGAGACGCTTCTGGTAGAACGCCTGGCGCTGGGCAGTGGTGACCGCCAGCGAGGGGCTTCCAGTCGGCGCTGGAACAATCCGGCCAAGGCGCTCCAGTGCAAGCTGTCCGTAGAACAGCTCCGGGGTTGCCGAAGCGCGTTCGAAATAGCTTCGGCCGCGGAGCGCGTCGCCCGACTGGGAGGAAGCCCGGCCTGCCCAGTACCAGCCCTTGGTCTTTACCTGCAGCGATCGTCCGGCGCCGGCATATTTGTCGAACATCGCGATCGCGTCCCGGGCGCGGTTCATCCGCTCCAGCGCGACCGAGCCGGCAGTCCAGGTCAGCGTCGTATATTTGTCGCGGATCCCGTAATCCTTAAGGCTGATGTCGACACCGGGTCCAAAGGCGTCGTCGACTTGGCGCGCAATGTCATAGGAAAGCTGCCACTGCCGGTCGGAGGCGGCCTCCTTCGACAGAAGAACCATCATATCGAGGAAGCGGTCGGCGTCCGCGGGCTTGTGGACGAAATTGTGCGGCCTTGCGAACAGCTGGCGCGCTGCGAGCGTGTAACCGCTGTCCCGGAGGTAGCGGGCGCGGTCCATCATCAAGCCGGCGTCGCTCGTCACCTGGCCGATCACTGCCTGATAGCGCTGTTCGGCGTCGGACGAACGCGACAAAAGCGAAATTCGCGCTGTCAGCGCGGCCCGCCGGGCAGGGCTGGACCAGGGCAGCATGCGGTAGGCGTCGGTGGTTTTCTTGTCGAACAGCAGAGCGTCGATCCGCCTGTCATGATCCGCTGCCGTGAGCTGCTTGCTGTAGCGTGAAAAGATCAGCTGTTCGTCATATTGGCTAAGGTCGCTGGAAACCCATGCGCCGCGCGCCGCGGCCAGTGCCTCGGTAGGCTTTCCAGTCGCGAGATAGGCATCGGCAAGGCGAGCCCAGCCATTGCCGCTTTGCGGCTCGGCCGTGCGGTAGAATGCAAGCACGGTGTTCGCATTTTCGCCCGGCCGCATCTGCTTTTCCGCGCTTCGGCGAAGTCCGCTTTCACCCGGCCAGCCGGGGTTGGCGTTCACAAAGCGGGCATAGTCGGCGAAGGAGTAGCCGCTGCTCTGCCGGAGGCGGCGCCAGTCGGCGAGGGCATAGTTGATCTCATAAGCTGGGGCCTGGCTGCTCGCCTGCGTTGCGGCGGCGGCGGTCGCCGGGGTTGTGCCTGTCTGCTGAACCGAGGCGACGGCCACGGTTGAAAGCAGAATCGAACTGAATAGACCCACGCTCCTCATACTGGACATTATTACCCCCGAGTCCTTATCAGCCGCTGAACAACTGACTTAATTTCACGAACGCCGAACGCCTCCG
>Ga0314808_100021_pt1 | contig 18192 bp, 18 predicted proteins | sample STEome_6_FD_202335 | JGI IMG/M metagenome (GOLD analysis project Ga0314808, IMG submission 202335) | Metatranscriptome of soil surface biofilm microbial communities from soil inoculated with nitrogen-fixing consortium DG1, State College... ... | reverse complement strand
GTTGACGCCACGCACTCTCCCGACAATAGGCACCAAACCATCGGCCAGCCCAATATTTCCATCCCGGCCGACCCATGGAGATTTGATGGCTACCCAACGCCGACTCGCCAATGCCATTCGCGCCCTGGCGATGGATGCAGTCGAAGCTGCCAACAGCGGTCACCCCGGCATGCCAATGGGCATGGCGGACGCCGCTACCGCGCTGTTCACCAAGCATCTGAAATATGATCCGGCCGATCCGCACTGGCCCGACCGGGACCGTTTCGTGCTGTCCGCCGGCCATGGATCGATGCTGATCTACGCGCTACTGAACCTCACCGGACATGCGCGGCCGACGATCGAAGAAATTCGCAATTTCCGGCAGCTTTCCAGCCCCTGCGCGGGGCATCCCGAGAATTTCATGCTCCCGGGCATCGAAACGACGACCGGTCCGCTGGGCCAAGGTCTCGCATCCGCGGTCGGAATGGCGATCGCAGAGCGTCACCTCAACGCCATCTATGGTGACGATCTGGTCGATCACCGGACTTATGTGGTGGCCGGCGACGGCTGCCTGATGGAAGGCATCAACCATGAGGCAGTCGGACTTGCGGGGCACCTGAAGCTCGGCCGGCTGATCGTCCTGTGGGACGACAACAAGATCACCATCGACGGATCGACCGACCTTAGCCGCAAGGAAGATGTGATCGCCCGTCACGAGGCTATGGGCTGGCACACGGTCGAATGCGACGGCATGGATTCGGCCAAGGTTTCCAAGGCGATCGACGAAGCGGTTGCCGACCCGCGTCCGTCGCTGATCCGCTGCAAGACGATCATCGGCTATGGCGCGCCGAACAAGCAGGGCACCGCCGCGACCCATGGCTCGCCGCTTGGAGCGGATGAAGTCGCCGCTGCCCGCAAGGAGCTGGGTTGGGACCTTCCGCCATTCGAGATTCCAGGTGACGTTGCCAAGGCCTGGCGCGAGGCGGGCGCCCGTGGCGCCAGCGTTCGGATGGAATGGCTGCAGCGGCTTGAGGCAAGCGGACGGGCGCAGGAATTGCGCGACCAGCTCGCCGGCCGGATCAGCGATGCCTGGCTGAAGCCCTATCTCGATGAGCTGGTTGCCAATCCGCCCAAGGTTGCGACGCGCAAGGCCTCGGAAATGGCGCTGGAAGCAATCAACACGGCCTGCCCCTGGACGATCGGCGGCTCGGCCGACCTTACCGGGTCCAACAATACCAAGACCAAGGCGCTTCAGCCGCTGACGTCGGACAATTATGCGGGCCGTTACATCTATTACGGAATCCGCGAATTCGGCATGGCGGCGGCGATGAACGGGATGGCGCTGCACGGCGGCATCCTGCCCTATGGCGGCACCTTCCTGGTCTTTTCCGATTACAGCCGTCCGGCAATCCGCCTGGGCGCGCTGATGGGCGCCAAGGCGGTCCATGTCATGACCCATGACTCGATCGGCCTTGGCGAGGATGGGCCCACGCACCAGCCGATCGAGCATCTTCAGTCGCTGCGCGCGATGCCGGGGCTGCACGTCTATCGCCCGGCCGATGCGGTCGAGACGGCGGAATGCTGGGCGGCGGCGCTGGCCAATGACGGGCCCAGCCTGCTGGCTCTGTCACGACAGAACCTGGCGCCGGTGCGCACCGAGCGGTCAGATGAGAACCTTTCGGCCCGTGGTGCCTATCGCCTGAAATCGGCCATGGCGCCGCGTAAGGTGATCCTGATCGCCACCGGATCCGAAGTTGAAATCGCAGTTGAGGTCGCAGCCAACCTTGAACGAGAAGGGATCGGCGCCGACGTCGTATCCATGCCGTGCACAGAAATGTTCGACCTACAGCCCGACGCCTACCGCGAAGAAATCCTGCCTGACGTGTCGAACCGCGAGATTTTGCGCGTGTCGATCGAGGCGGGAACGACTTTCGGCTGGGAGCGATACACGGGCCTCCACGGCCTTCGCATCGGTATCGACCGGTTCGGCGCGTCCGCTCCGGCCACCGACCTATATGACCATTTCGGGATAACCGCGCCCAAGATCACCGAGCGCGTCCTTGCACATATCAACGTTAGGGAAATTGCATGACCAAAGTCGCTATCAATGGTTTCGGCCGCATCGGCCGCCTCGTCGCTCGCGCCATCCTTGAGCGCAATGATCACGACCTGGAACTGGTCGCGATCAACGACCTAGCCGATGCCAAGTCGAACGCCATGCTGTTCAAGCGCGACAGCGTCCATGGGCCGTTCCCGGGCGAGGTGAGCTCGGACGGCGACGCGATGATCGTCAACGGCAAGCGCATCAAGGTCACCGCCGAGCGCGACCCGGCCAAGCTTCCGCATGCCGAACTGGGCGTCGACATCGCGCTGGAATGCACAGGTTTCTTCGCCGACCGTGAAGGCGGACAGAGGCATCTCGACGCTGGCGCGAAGCGGGTGCTGATCTCGGCCCCGGCCAAGGGTGCGGACCTCACCGTTGTATATGGCGTGAACGACGACAAGCTGACCTCCGAACATACCATCGTGTCGAACGCCAGCTGCACCACCAACTGCCTGGCGCCGGTCGCCAAAGTGATGAACGACCTGGTCGGTATCGAGCGCGGCCTGATGACCACGATCCACGCCTACACCAACGACCAGAAGATCCTGGACCAGATCCACCCCGACATGCGCCGCGCTCGCGCCGCCGCCATGTCGATCATTCCGACCACCACCGGCGCTGCGCGTGCGGTTGGCGAGGTCCTTCCGGAACTCAAGGGCAAGCTCGACGGATCGGCGGTGCGCGTTCCGACGCCGAACGTCAGCCTGGTCGACCTGACCTTCACCCCCGGCCGCGATACGACCAAGGAAGAGATCAACGCTGCGCTCAAGGCTGCGTCGGAAAGCGGTCCGCTGAAGGGTATTCTGACCTACACCGACGAACCGCTGGTCTCGATCGACCTCAACCACAATCCGGCAAGCTCGACCGTCGACAGCCTGGAAACCGCGGTGATCGAAGGCAAGCTGGTCCGCGTCGTCAGCTGGTACGACAATGAATGGGGCTTCTCGAACCGGATGGTCGACACGGCCGGCGCGATCGCAAAGCTGATTTAGTTTTCCACTCCATCCGTTCGTCCTGAGGAGGGGCTGAGTAAGCGAAGCGCATCGAAGACCCGTCTCGAAGGACTGTCCTTCGAGACGCCGCTTCGACGAGCTCAGCAGCTCCTCAGGACGAACGGGGTAGGGATTGTTCGATGAGCAAAAGCTTCAAAACCCTCGACGACCTGCCGGCCGACCTGACCGGCAAGCGTGTGCTGGTTCGCGTCGACCTCAACGTTCCGATGCAGGAGGGAGCGGTCAGCGACGACACGCGCCTGCGCGCCGCGGTGCCGACGATCGCCGAGCTTTCCGACAAGGGCGCGATCGTGCTGCTGCTTTCGCACTTCGGCCGGCCGAAGGGGCAGAACCGGCCGGATATGTCGACAGCGCTGCTGGTGAAGCCGCTGGCCGAGCTGACCGGTCGGTCGGTCCGGTTCGTCGAGGATTGCGCCGGCAAAGAGGCCGCTCGCGCCATCTCGATCATGCTGCCCGGTTCGATCGGGATCCTTGAGAATACCCGCTTTCACCTGGGCGAGGAGAAGAACGACCCCGAATTGGCGAAGGGGATGGCGGCGCTTGGCGACTATTACGTCAATGACGCTTTTTCCGTGTCCCACCGGGCCCACGCCTCGACCGAGGGCGTCGCGCATCTGCTGCCGTCCTTCGCCGGCCGATCGATGGAAGCGGAACTGACCGCGCTCGAAAAGGCGCTGGGAAATCCCGAGCGGCCGGTGGCTGCGGTAGTCGGGGGCGCCAAGGTTTCGACCAAGCTCGCCGTGCTGGGCAATTTGGTCGGCAAGGTCGATCATCTGATCATCGGCGGCGGCATGGCCAATACTTTCTTGGCCGCGCGCGGGGTCGATGTGGGCAAGTCGCTGTGCGAGAAGGATCTGGTCAGCGAGGCGGAAAGCATCTTCGAGCGAGCCGATGTGGCGGGATGCACCATCCACTTGCCATACGACGTGGTGGTAGCGAAGGAGTTCACCCCCAATCCGCCGAGCTTGCGCACCGTCAATGTCCATGAGGTCGCTTCAGACGAGATGATCCTCGACGTCGGGCCCGCCGCGGTCGAGGCGCTTGCCGATGCGCTCAAGACCTGCCGGACGTTGGTTTGGAACGGACCGCTGGGCGCGTTCGAAACTCCGCCGTTCGATGAGGCCACCGTAGCCCTGGCAAAGACCGCGGCGGCGCTGACCCAGGACGGGAGCCTGGTTTCGGTAGCGGGAGGCGGCGATACGGTCGCTGCGCTCAACCATGCTGGCGTGGCGGGCGATTTCAACTTCGTATCGACAGCCGGCGGGGCCTTCCTCGAATGGATGGAGGGCAGAATATTGCCCGGTGTCGCCGCGCTTCAGGGCTAGCCCGGTTGCGACTCGATTCCGGCGGGTCTAGAGCCCGCCGCAAAGCCAAGCATCTCACGCGTAAGGGACTGAAATGACCGCCACCACGACCGCCATCCGCCACCCTGAAATGCTCGAGAAAATCGAGAAGGGTCAGGGCTTTATTGCCGCTCTCGACCAGAGCGGCGGTTCGACGCCGGGCGCGCTCAAGGCCTATGGGGTCGGCGAGGATGCATATTCCAACGAGGCGGAGATGTTCGACCTCGTGCATCAGATGCGCAGCCGCATCATTACCGCGCCGTCGTTCGGCGGCGGCAAGGTGATCGGCGCAATCCTGTTCGAAAAGACGATGGACGGCACCGCCAATGGCAAGCCGGTTCCGGAGCTTCTGTGGGAGCGCGGCGTGGTCCCCTTCCTGAAGGTGGACAAGGGTCTGGCCGACGAGACTGACGGTGTTCAGCTGATGAAGCCGAACCCCGACCTCGAGGCGTTGCTTGACCGCGCCAATACGAAGGGAATCTTCGGAACCAAGATGCGGTCGGTCATCAAGCTGGCCAACCCAGCCGGTATTGCCGCAGCCGTCGCCCAGCAATTCGACGAAGCCAAGCGCATCCTCGCCAAGGGCCTGATGCCGATCATCGAGCCGGAAGTTTCGATCAAGAGCCCTGAGCGCGATGCGGCCGACCGCATCATGCTGGCCGAGATTTCGAAGCAGCTCGATGCGCTACCCGAAGGCGAAAAGGTCATGCTGAAGCTGACCATCCCCGCTCAAGCCGGCCTGTTCCAGCCGCTCGTCGATCACCCCAAGGTGCTCCGCGTCGTCGCATTGTCCGGCGGTTTCAGCCGCGAGGAAGCATGTGTCGAGCTCGCCAAGAACCCGGGCATGATCGCAAGCTTCAGCCGCGCGCTGCTGTCGGACCTTCGTGCCGACCAAAGCGACGCGGAATTCGACCGCACGCTTGGCACTGCCATCGACGAAATCCACGCTGCTTCGGTAGCGTAAGGCGAAGGGCGCCGGCCGCCCCTCTAAAACCCGCGCTGGAAATCGAAGGTGAAACGATAAATGCGGGAGTCGATTTCGGCGCCCGCCTGCTTCGCTGGTTCGGCGGAAATCAACGTTACCCGATATTGATCTACCGCTTGGGGAACGCCGAGTTCGAAATCGCGAATCTGCGTCCACCCCGGACCGTTCATTCTTGCCCGCACTGTCAGTCTGCCCGCCCAAACGCAATTGACCGCCGCCGGGCAACGACTGTCTTCGACCACTTTGATCGGGCGGACCATCAAACCATTGCCTGAGGCTGTTTGCCCGAGACCGGCGGTCGGCCCGGACGGGGAGGGAGGCATAGTGGCGCATCCGGCGAGCGCCAAGGCAATCAATACGGTCACTGCTTTCATTGGACGAAGCCTCGCTGTTCGCTAATGAGCGCGCCATGAATGACGAATTCCAGACAGAAGATGAAGCCGACCTGTCAATCTTCCCGCCGCCTGTGCGCACGGATCCCTGCCAGCTTTACCTGATCAGCCCGCAGGACGTCGGCGGCAATTTTCCGGATCGGCTGAAGGCGGCGCTCGCTGGCGGACCGGTCGCGGCTTTCCAGCTGCGCGTGAAGGACGTGGACAGTCACGAACTGGCGAGATTGGCCGCTCCGTTGCAGCAAATCTGCGCCGACCAAGATGTCGCATTCATCGTCAACGACAGCGTCAGCCTGGCGAAGCGGCTTGACGCCGACGGTGTGCATCTTGGCCAATCGGACGGCGACGCCAGGGAAGCGCGCGCGATCCTGGGCCCGTCGAAGCAGATTGGTGTCACCTGCCATGCCAGCCGCCACCTCGCGATGGATGCGGGAGAGGCGGGCGCGGATTATGTCGCGTTCGGTGCCTTCTATCCGACACTCACTAAGCCGAGTGAGCATCGGCCTGACCCGCATATTCTCAGCTGGTGGGCAACTCTGTTCGAAATTCCCTGCGTCGCGATTGGCGGGATCACGCCGGATAATGCCAAACCCCTGGTCTATGCCGGGGCGGACTTTATCGCAGTCTGCAATGCGGTGTGGGGGCGCGACGATCCGGCCGGCGAAGTTTCCAAGTTCGCCGCGCTGTTCGCGTAAGGTCAAAAAGCAACCAGACCGATACGTCGGCGTTCTTGGTCAAAAGCCAAGGAGTAACCCGTGTCGCGTAAATCAGTTCTGGCGCTAGGCGCCGCATTTTTCCTAACCCCGTTAACAGCCTGCAGCTATCAGGATACCGGCGATGAGAAAGTCGCCCAGGCCCCCGAAGCCACCCCCAGGCTCGACTCGATGGTGTCGAACGACGATCCGGCCGCAAAATTGCCGCCGGAAGACCAGCCGCGGCCGTTGATGCAGGCCCAGGTGGTGCTTGACCGCCTCGGCTTCACGCCGGGCGTGGTCGACGGCAAAATGGGAATGTCGACCGTCAACGCCATCAAGGGCTTCCAGGAGGCCCGGGCATTGCCGATCACCGGCAAGCTGGACGAGGCGACCATCCAGGCATTGGCCGAGTGGAAGTATATCCCTGCAACCCGCGTCGTGACGATCAGCGAGGAATTCGCCAACGACCAGTTCGTCACCATTCCCAAGGATCGCAAGGAACAGGCGAAGCTGCCGGCAATGGGATACGCCTCGCTGGCCGAAAAAATCGCGGAGCGCTTTCATACGACCGACGAGGTCTTGGCCGAGCTGAACCCGCAACTTGCCGGTGGTCCGACACCGCCTGCGGCTGAAGCGCCTGATGGCAACGAAGCGACGCCCAAGCCGGCCATTGCCTATCAGACGGGGATGAAGCTTCGCGTCCCGAATATCGGGGCCGATCGCTTCGACCCTTCGGCGGTCAAGGACCCGAAATGGGCCGGCACGCTTCGTCTCCTCGGCGTCGGAACCGAACAACCCAAGGCCGCGAAGATCGAGGTCGACAAGTCCGACCAGGTACTCCGCGTTCTCGACGGGCAGGGCAAGCTTATCGCCCAGTACACGGCGACGATGGGGTCGAGTAAATTCCCGTTGCCGCTGGGTACGTGGAAGATCCTGAGCGTCGGTTATAATCCGCCGTGGCAGTATGACCCGGCGCTGCTCGCCAATGCTGACAAGTCGGATCCCAAGCTGGAAATCCCGCCCGGGCCGAACAGCCCGATCGGTGTCGTCTGGATCGACCTGTCGAAGGAGCATTACGGAATCCACGGCACCGACGAGCCAAGCCACATCGGCAGGGCGGAATCCAACGGGTGCATCCGGCTCACCAACTGGGATGCGGCTCGACTTGCCCAGATGGTAGGCAACGGCATCCAGGCAGTGTTCCGCGCGTGACGGCCCGGACGCTCATCAGCCGCATCGGATGGGTGGTGGTGGCCGCCGTGCTGGTGAGCGCCTTCTGGATTTTCTATTACAATATCGGCCTTGGCGGCGGCGCCGATGAGATCATGGTCGCGGGCGAAAAGCAGACCGTCGATCCCGTAGGCGCCCCGCCGGTGACCGTTGCCGAAGGCGTGGTCGTCGGGCCCGTCGGGCTGGCTATCCCGGTCGCCGGAGTAAAGCCGGGCCAGCTAGTCGACACTTACACCCAGGCGAGGGCAGGCGGGGCCCGGTCGCACGACGCGATCGACATCATGGCGGCCACCGGAACGCCGGTCGTCGCGGCGGCCCCCGGAAAAGTCGAGAAGCTCTTCTACAGCGAGGGCGGCGGCGGGATCACTGCCTATGTCCGGTCCGACGACGGGCGCTGGATGTATTATTACGCTCACCTCAGCGCCTATGCGCCCGGCTTGCATGAAGGGCAGCGGCTGATGCGCGGCGCCCCGGTCGGCTATGTCGGCGCGACGGGCAACGCCAATCCGGCCGGTCCGCACCTCCATTTCGCGATCAATCGCATGAACCCAGGCGAGAAGTGGTGGCAAGGGACGGCCATCAATCCCTATCCGATGCTTGCCGGAAAGCCCGTTAGAGGCTAGGGGCCGCGCCAGATTTGGGCGGGCTACCGCCTACGGCTCTTTTTCATCTCTCTGGCATATAGGCTTTTCCCATGAAGATCAGCGGCGTCGACATTCGTCCCGGCAACATCATCGAATATGAAGGCGGCATTTGGCGCGCCGTGAAGATTCAGCATACCCAGCCCGGCAAGGGCGGCGCCTATATGCAGGTCGAGATGAAGAACCTCATCGACGGCCGCAAGACGAACGTCCGCTTCCGCTCGGCGGAGACGGTCGAGCGCGTCCGCCTCGACACCAAGGATTTCCAGTTCCTATACCATGACGGCGACAGCCTCGTGTTCATGGACAAGGATACTTACGAGCAAGTCCAGCTGCCCGAGGACCTGATCGGCACGCCCGCCGCCTTCCTGCAGGACGGCATGGACGTAGTCATGGAGCTTCACGAGGAGCGCCCGATTTCGGTCCAGCTTCCCGACACGGTCGAAGCGACGATTGTCGAGGCCGACGCTGTGGTGAAGGGCCAGACCGCTAGCTCCAGCTACAAGCCCGCCGTGCTCGACAATGGCGTGCGCGTCATGGTGCCGCCGCACATCAGCTCCGGCACCCGCATCGTCGTCGACGTCTACGAGCAGACCTACGTCCGCAGGGCAGACTAATGGTCTCGCACTCCGGCCTGATCACCGTCATGACGCGCGCGGCCCGCAAAGCCGCGCCGCGCCTTCGCCGCGACTTCGGCGAGGTCGAGCAGCTGCAGGTGTCGAAAAAGGGCCCGGCCGACTTCGTCTCGATGGCCGACAAGCGGGCCGAGCAGACGATCATCGAAGAGCTCAAGAATGCGCGCCCTGACTGGGGCATCATCTGCGAAGAATCCGGCGAGATCGAAGGCAATCCGGCCAAGCCGCGCTGGATCGTCGATCCGCTGGATGGAACGACCAATTTCCTGCATGGCGTTCCGCACTTCGCCATTTCCATTGCGGTCGAGGACAAGACCCCGGCCGGTAAGCCGGAAATCACCCACGGCCTTATCTACCAGCCGCTGACCGACGAAAGCTTCTGGGCGGAGAAGGGAAGGGGCGCCTGGCTCCAGGATCGCCGCCTGCGCGTGTCGGCCCGCCGCAACCTCGACGAGGCGCTGATCGGTACCGGCGTGCCCCATTTCGGGCGCGGCAATGTCGCGGCCTGGTCGCGCATTTTCGGTGCGATCGCGCCGGAAGTGTGCGGGATTCGTCGCCTCGGCTCGGCCGCGCTCGATTTTGCCTGGGTTGCGGCTGGTCGGTTCGATGGGTTCTGGGAAGACGATCTCGACATTTGGGACACGGCGGCAGGCTTGTTGCTCGTGAAGGAAGCCGGCGGTTTCGTCAGCGACTATCGCGGGCAGGACCGGATGTTCGAACGCCGCGAATATCTCGCAGCGAGCGGGGATCTGCACAGCAAGCTGCACAAGCTGCTAGCCGGAGCTCTTCGCTAGTCGCCGGATCGACTATTTGCGAATCATTCTCACCGTTTCAGATGCTTGCCCCTAACAGGACAGCATCCTAAAGCGCCGCCAACTTAAGTCACCCTCGGGAGTCTCCACTCTTGGCCGAAGTCGCCGCCGGATACCTGCCGATCCTCCTGTTTCTCGCCATCGCGCTAGCGTTGTCGACGGCGTTCGTCGTCCTGCCGATGCTGGTCAGCCGCCTGACCGGAACGCACCGGCCGGATGCCGAGAAGCTTAGCGAATATGAATGCGGCTTTCCCGCATTCGACGACAGCCGCGCGCAGTTCGATGTGCGCTTCTACCTGGTCGCCATCCTGTTCATCGTCTTCGATCTGGAAGCGGCCTTCCTCTATCCCTGGGCGGTCAGTGTCGTCGGCACCGGTTGGGCCGCATGGATCGCGATGATGATCTTCCTCGTCGAGCTCGGCCTCGGCCTTGCCTACGCCTGGAAGAAGGGAGCGCTTGAATGGGAGTGATGCTTAGCCCCAAGGCGCCTCCGCCGTTCGAGCTTTCGCCTGAGGAGCAGGCGAAGTTCGAGGCGATGCGCGCCGAGTTGGACGAAAAGGGCTTCCTGGTCACCACGACCGAAGACCTGTTCACCTGGGCCCGTACCGGTTCCTTGTGGTGGATGACGTTCGGCCTCGCCTGCTGCGCGGTCGAGATGATCCATGTGAACATGCCCCGCTACGACCTTGAGCGGTTCGGCGCCGCGCCGCGCGCATCCCCGCGACAGTCGGACGTGATGATCGTGGCCGGAACGCTGTGCAACAAGATGGCGAGTGCTCTGCGCAAGGTTTACGACCAGATGTCGGAGCCGCGCTACGTCATCTCCATGGGCAGCTGCGCCAACGGCGGCGGCTATTACCACTACAGCTATTCGGTGGTTCGCGGCTGCGACCGCATCGTGCCGGTCGATATCTATGTCCCCGGCTGCCCGCCGACGGCCGAGGCGCTGCTCTACGGAATCATGCAGCTGCAGCGGAAGATCCGTCGTGAAGGGACGATCGAGCGGTGAACGTACCCTATCCCGTCATCAAGCCCCGCAAGGGCTTTGCCGACACGTTCAAGGCAGCGATCGGCAAGGCGCATGTCGCGACCAAAGACGCGGTCGACGAGTTGACGTTCACCGTCGCTCGCGAAGGTCTGGTCGACGCTTGCCGCACGGCCCGCGACGAATTCGGCTACCAGCAGCTGATGGAGATCGCTGGCTGCGACTATCCTGAGCGGCCCGAGCGGTTCGAGGTGAATTATCACCTGCTGTCGGTGACCCATAACCACCGCATCCGCATCAAGGTTTGCACCGACGAGGATACGCCGGTGCCTAGCGTCACTGCGCTGTGGCCGGTCGCCGGTTGGCTGGAGCGCGAAGTATTCGACATGTACGGCGTCACCTTCGCCGGCAATCCGGACCTCCGCCGTATTCTCACCGATTACGGTTTCGAGGGATATCCGCTGCGGAAGGACTTCCCGCAGACCGGCTATGTCGAACTGCGCTACTCCGAGGCCGAAAAGCGGGTGGTCTATGAGCCCGTCCAGCTTCCGCAGGATTTCCGCAACTTCGACTTCCTGATGCCGTGGGAAGGGCCGGAATATCGGCTTCCGGGCGACGAGAAGGCCGTTCCGGAAGCGCCAGGCGCGCCGAGCCCAGCTCCGGCGCCAAGCTCCCAGCCCAAGGTCGAGGCCAAGGTCGAGGCCAAGGCACCGCCGCCAACGCCGAAGACGACCGATACGCCTGCTCAGACAGGTGCGGGAGCGAAGGCCAACAAAGCGGCCGCGAAGAAGAGCAAGACTGCACCAAAGGCCAAAGGTGAAGGTCAGCCCAAGGGGAAGAAGGGATGACCGAGACCCTCGACATCATGGTCGGCGCACCGAGCGACAAGCCGACGGCAGGCGACCAGACGGTCAGCAATTACACGATCAACTTCGGCCCGCAGCATCCGGCCGCGCACGGCGTGCTTCGCCTGATCATGGAGCTGGACGGCGAGATCGTGGAACGTGTCGATCCGCATATCGGCCTGCTTCACCGCGGCACCGAAAAGCTGATTGAATATCGCACCTACGCGCAGAACATCCCTTACTTCGACCGGCTCGATTACTGCTCGCCGATGTGCATGGAGCATAGCTTCGTGCTGGCGATCGAGAAGCTGATGGGCCTCGAAGTGCCGCTTCGCGCGCAGTACATCCGCGTGCTGATGGCGGAGCTGACCCGCATCTCCAACCACATGCTGAACCTTGGCAGCCACATCATGGACGTGGGCGCGATGACGCCCAACCTGTGGCTGTTCGAAGTGCGCGAAGACACGCTGCAGCTGTACGAAGCGGTATCGGGCGCGCGGATGCACGCCAATTATTTCCGCGTCGGCGGGGTGCGGCAGGATATTCCGGAGAAGGTGCTGGCCGACATGGCCGAGTTCCTCGACAAGCGGATGCCGCTGTTCGAGGACGCGATCAGCCTTGTCGCCGACAACCGTATCTTCAAGCAGCGCAATGTCGACATCGGCACCGTAGCCAAGGAAGATGCGCTGGCGTGGGGCTTTTCCGGCCCGATGATCCGCGCCGCCGGCATCCCATGGGATCTCCGCAAATCGCAGCCCTATGAGGTCTACGACCGCATGGAGTTCGACATTCCCGTCGGGACCAAGGGCGACTGCTACGACCGCTTCATGATCCGCGTCGAGGAAGTCCGGCAGTCGGCGCGCATCATGCGACAGTGCCTGAGGGATATGCCGTCAGGGCCCGTTGGAAGCCTCGACCGCAAGGTCTTCCCGCCCAAGCGCGCGGAGATGAAGCAGTCGATGGAAGCGCTGATTCACCACTTCAAGCTGTTCACCGAGGGCTACCACGTCCCCGCGGGCGAGGTTTATGTCGCGACCGAAAGCCCCAAGGGCGAGTTCGGCGTCTATCTCGTCGCGGACGGCACCAACAAACCCTATCGCTGCAAGATCCGGCCGACTGCGTTCAGCCATCTCCAGGCGATGGATTTCATGATGAAGGGCCATATGCTCGCCGACACCACTGCGGTGCTTTCGGCCATCGACGTCGTGTTCGGGGAGTGCGACCGGTAATGGCTGAACGTAACTTCGCCCCTGACACGCCGGCGCTCCGCGAAAAGTGGGGCAATTTCGCCTGGGATGAGGCGCGCGCCAAGGCGGCGGCCGACATCCTCACCCGCTATCCGGCGGGCCGCCAAGCGTCGGCATCGATCCCCTTCCTCGACCTTGCCCAGCGTCAGGTTGGCGAGATGACCGGGACGCAGGGCTGGCTGCCGATCCCGGTGATCGAATTCGTCGCGCGAGAGCTCGACATGCCGCCGGTGCGAGTCATGGAAGTCGCCAGCTTCTACACCATGTTCAACCTGGCCCCCGTGGGCAAATTCCACGTCCAGGTATGCGGCACGACGCCCTGCATGCTGCGCGGATCGGACGCGGTCCTTTCGGCCTGCTTCAAGCGCGGCCTGAAAAAGGGACACACCACCGCAGACGGCCTGTTCACCCTGACCGAGGTCGAATGCCTTGGCGCCTGCACCAATGCGCCGATGGTCCAGATCAATGACGACAATTACGAGGACCTCACCGAGTCCAGCATGAAGGCGATCCTCGACGCCCTGGCGATGGGCCAGACGCCGAAGCCCGGCCCGCAAATTGCTCGCCAGACAAGCTGCCCCGAAGGCGGTCCGACCACGCTAAAGAAAATGGCGGAGCGCAACTACGACTATCGGGGACAGCAGTGATGAAGGACATCCTCAAGGTCATCGTCGGCCTGGTCATCATCGTGATCGCCTTCAAGATCATCACCGGGCTGTTGGGGTTGCTGATTGGAATCGCGCTCGCTGGCCTCGTCGTCTACGGCGGGATGAAGCTGCTTGAGGGTCCCAAGGCATGAGCGGGATCACCTCCCTTTCCGACAAGGACCGGATCTTCACCAACGTCTATGGCTTCCAGGGCGCGGACCTGAAGTCGGCGCAGGCGCGCGGCAATTGGGACAAGACCGCCGATCTCATGAAAATCGGCCAGGACGAGATCATCGAGATCGTCAAGGCGTCGGGCCTGCGCGGTCGCGGCGGGGCGGGCTTCCCGACCGGCATGAAGTGGAGCTTCATGCCCAAGGCGCCGACACCGGGACGGCCGAACTTCCTGGTCGTGAACGCCGATGAGTCCGAGCCGGGCAGTTGCAAGGACCGCGAAATCCTGCGCCACGATCCGCACACGCTCGTCGAAGGTTCGCTGCTCGCCGGTTTCGCGATGCGCGCGCGGGCGGGCTACATCTATGTCCGCGGCGAATTCATCCGCGAGACCGAAGCACTGCGCAAAGCGGTCGCCGAGGCCTATGAGGCTGGCCTGCTCGGCAAGAACGCCTGCGGCTCGGGCTACGACTTCGACCTGTTCGTCCATCGGGGCGCGGGCGCCTATATTTGCGGCGAAGAAACGGCGATGCTCGAAAGCCTGGAAGGCAAGATGGGCAAGCCGCGCCTGAAGCCGCCGTTCCCGGCTGGTGCGGGTCTCTACGGCTGCCCAACCACGGTCAACAATGTCGAGAGCATCGCGGTTGTCCCGACCATCCTTCGCCGCGGGGCGGAATGGTTCAAGAGCTTCGGGCGCGAGAATAATGCCGGCACCAAGCTTTTCCAGATCAGCGGCCATGTGAACAATCCGTGCGTGGTCGAGGAAGCGATGAGCATCCCGTTCAGGGAGCTCATTGAAAAGCACGCGGGCGGCATTCGCGGCGGCTGGGACAATCTGCTGGCCGTCATTCCCGGCGGCGCATCGGTTCCGCTGGTCCCGGCCGAGCAGATCATGGATACGCCGATGGACTTCGACGGTCTGAAGGCTGTCGGATCCGGTCTCGGCACGGCGGCGGTCATCGTCATGGACAAGTCGACCGACATCGTCCGCGCGATCAGCCGCATCAGCTATTTCTTCAAGCATGAGAGCTGCGGCCAGTGCACGCCCTGCCGCGAGGGCACCGGCTGGATGTGGCGGACGATGGAGCGGCTGCGCGAAGGCGATGCGCAGGTTGGGACCATCGACAAGCTGCTCGACGTCACCAAGCAGGTCGAAGGCCACACCATCTGCGCGCTTGGCGACGCCGCCGCATGGCCGATCCAGGGCCTGATCCGCCACTTCCGCCCGGAAATCGAGCGCCGCATCGCCGAGCGGCACGGGCATATCCAGGAGGCGGCGGAGTGAGTGTGCGTTCTTTTCAACCGTTCGCCCTGAGCCTGTCGAAGGGCTGCTTTTTTCTTACGCCGCAAGTGAAGTGCAGTGCTTCGACAAGCTCAGCACGAACGGAGTTTTCTAAAGTGGGTATTGCCCATGCCTAAAGTCACCGTCGACGGCGTAGAAATCGAGGTCCCGCAGGGCGCGACCGTGCTGCAGGCGTGCGAGCTTGCCGGCAAGGAAATCCCGCGCTTCTGCTATCACGAGCGGCTCTCGATCGCCGGCAACTGCCGCATGTGCCTGGTCGAAGTCGCGCCGGGGCCGCCCAAGCCGCAGGCGAGCTGCGCGCTGCCCGCCGCCGACGGCCAGACGATCAAGACCGACACGCCGATGGTCAAGAAGGCGCGCGAAGGGGTGATGGAGTTCCTGCTCATCAACCACCCGCTCGACTGCCCGATCTGCGACCAGGGCGGCGAATGCGACCTGCAGGATCAGGCCATCGCCTATGGCCGCGGACATTCGCGCTTCGATGAGAACAAGCGAGCGGTTGACGACAAATATTTCGGGCCGATCGTCAAGACGGCGATGACCCGCTGCATCCAGTGCACGCGCTGCGTTCGCTTCGCGGAGGAGGTGGCGGGCGTCCCGACCATCGGCATGATGTTCCGCGGCGAGGACGAGCAGATCACGACCTATCTGGAAGGCGCGTTCAATTCGGAGCTGGCCGGTAACCTGGTCGATTTGTGCCCGGTCGGCGCGCTGCTGTCGAAACCGTACAGCTTCGAAGCGCGTCCGTGGGAGCTTCGCAAGGTTCCCGGTATCGACGTGATGGACGCGGTCGGAACAAACATCCGCATGGATGTCCGCCAGCGCCAGGTGATGCGCATCCTGCCGCGCATCAACGATGCGGTGAACGAGGAATGGGCGCACGACAAGACGCGCCACCATGTCGACGCGCTGGTTCGCGGACGCCTGGACCGGCCGTGGGTGCGCGAAAAGGGCAAGCTTCGCGAGACGAGCTGGTCCGAAGCGCTCGATGTCTTCGCCAAGCAGTTCAAGAAGGCCGGCAGACAAGTCGCGGCAATCGCCGGCGACCTGCTCGATGCCGAGACCATGTATGCGGCCAGGGCGCTGCTCGCAGGTGCGGGTTCGAAGCTGCTCGAAGGGCGGCAAACGGGCCTGGACTATGACGTGACCAGCCTTTCGGCGGTGCGTTTCAACACGCCGATCGCCGACCTCGAAACCGCCGATGTCATCCTGCTGGTGGGATCGAACGTCCGCTGGGAAGCCCCGCTGGTCAACACGCGCCTGCGCAAGGCGGTTCGTCGCGGCGCGAAGGTGTTCGCGATCGGGCCGGAAACCGACCTGACCTACAAGGTCGAGTGGCTGGGCGACGATCTGTCGCTGCTCGGCAAGCTGCCGAAGGCTGCCGCCGACGCGATCAAGGGCGCCGAGCGGCCGGTGATGATCGTCGGTCCGGGCGCGCTTGGGGCAGGGGCGCTGGGCTCCGCGCTGGCGGCCTCCGGGCCATTCATCAAGGCGGGCTGGAACGGCTTTAACGTGCTGCACATCGCAGCGGCGCGGATGGCGAGCCTGCTGCTCGGCTATGGCCAGAAGTATGGCATCGCCGACATCGAGAAAGCCAAGCCGGAGCTGGTGATCCTGATGGGTGCCGACGAGGTTCCTGCGGCCAATTTCAGCCGGGCATTCAAGGTTTATATCGGCCATCACGGCGACAAGGGCGCGGCTCAAGCCGACCTCGTCTTGCCGGGCGCGACCTATGCCGAGAAGCATGGCACATACGTCAACATTGAGGGACGGGTTCAGCGCAGCGAACGCGCGGCCTTCGCGCCGGGCGATGCACGCGAGGACTGGACGATCTTCCGCGCGCTTTCCGACCTCATCGGCAAGCCGCTTCCGTTCGACCGCTTCGACCAGCTGCGCGCGGCGATGGTCGCCGACGTGCCCGAGCTGGGCCAGGATGGCATCATCGACATGAAGTGGGCGCCGCCAAAGCTTGACGCCAAGGCGTCAGGGCCGGTCGGCTACGCGATTAAGGATTTCTACCTGACCAACGCCATCTGCCGGGCCAGCCCGACGATGCGCCGCTGCTCGGAAGAGCTGGTGCAAGGCGTCCAGTACATGGAGGCGGCGGAATGACCTCCATTTCCATCCGTCATCCCAGCGAAGGCTGGGATCCATGTCTGGGAAATTTGTCCATACCGTCGAGAAGCGGGAAGAACTGGGCCCCAGCCTTCGCTGGGGCGACGGGTGAGGGGGCGGTGCAATGACCGCCACCTTCCAATCCTGGGGCATGACCTACGACTGGGCGTGGTTCACCGCGACGATCATCGGCATCCTCGTCATCGCCCTGCCGCTGATGCTGGCGGTGGCGATGATCATCTATGCCGAGCGCAAGATCTGGGCGGCCATCGCGCTTCGCCGTGGCCCGAACGTGGTCGGCCCGTGGGGCCTGCTGCAAAGCTTCGCCGACGGCCTCAAGGTCTTCCTCAAGGAAACGATCATCCCGACCAGCGCCAACAAGGGCCTGTTCCTGATCGCGCCGATCATCACCTTCACCGTGGCGCTGATCGTGTGGGCGGTGGTGCCGTTCGACGTCGGCGTGGTGCTGACCGACATCAACGTCGGCCTGCTCTACATCTTCGCGGCGAGCTCATTAGGCGTTTACGGGGTGATCATTGCCGGCTGGGCGTCCAACTCGAAATATCCCTTCTTCTCCGCCCTCCGCGCCGCGGCGCAGATGGTGAGTTATGAGGTTTCGATCGGTTTCGTGCTGATCTGCGTCGTGCTCTATGCCGGTACGTTCAACCTCACGGAAATCGTGATGGCGCAGAAGGGCAATATCTTCGGCATTGTCAGCGCTTATGGGCTCAATCCGCTGCTGTTCCCGATGGCAGTGGTGTTCCTGATTAGCTCGATGGCTGAGACATTCCGCACGCCGTTCGACCTGGTCGAGGCGGAGAGCGAATTGGTCGCCGGGCACCAGACCGAATATTCGTCGATGAGCTTCGCGCTCTTCTGGCTCGGCGAATATGCCAACGTCATCTTAATGTGCGCGCTGAACGCCATCCTGTTCTGGGGCGGGTTCCTGCCGCCCATCGACTGGGCGCCGCTTTACTGGATTCCGGGCATCGTCTGGCTGTTCATCAAGATGAGCTTTTTCTTCTTCGTCTTCGGCTGGGTAAAGGCGAC
>Ga0314808_100020_pt1 | contig 18694 bp, 13 predicted proteins | sample STEome_6_FD_202335 | JGI IMG/M metagenome (GOLD analysis project Ga0314808, IMG submission 202335) | Metatranscriptome of soil surface biofilm microbial communities from soil inoculated with nitrogen-fixing consortium DG1, State College... ... | reverse complement strand
GTAAACTTAAGTTTAGTTTTGTTTGATTTAAGTTACGTACAATGGCGGGATTTATACTTACAAAAATTTCCCCAAATTGTCCAGATTTATGACCCAATCAAAGGTATTGAAACGCATCGAGACACAAAAAAATATTTACAAACCTTAGATGCATTAGAAGAACAAGTCAGCCAAACAGGATTACAATCCCCTGAGGTAAAAAACCAGCTAGAGGAAATAACTCGTTTGAGCAACGAGATGATTGATACTAATCCATTTGCGGGAGCGAATAAGAGTGGTACTCTAGAAAAAATCAAAAATCGGATGCGCGATCGCGTCAACAACGAATCTGCAAAACAGTCCTTTGCCATTTTTTGGAGTCAACCCTACCTAACCCAAAAAGGCTGGCTGCAAGAAATTAATTTTTTCAACCAAAGAATCCGCCCTTTAATTGCTACTAACTACTACCGTAGAATTGCAGAAAGTGGGGAATTTATCAATAATTTCTGGATTATTGACTCAGTATTTGTAATTTTATTTGCTCTAGAATTGCTGGGGCGTACCTTTTTTATCAAACGCCAACATGTCGGTTTAAGCTGGCTAGAAGCACTGTTGTGGCGTTGGTATGATTTGTTCTTATTATTACCATTTTTTCGTTGGCTACGAATTATACCCGTATTGGTGCGCCTCGACCAAGCAAAATTATTGAATCTACATCCAGTGCGCCGACAAATTAATCAGGGGATCGTGGCCAATTTTGCCGAAGAATTGACAGAAATTGTAGTGGTGAGAGTAATCAACCAAGTCCAGGCTTCAATTAAGCGGGGTGAATTGATCCGTTGGTTATCGCAACAAGAAAATGTGCGCTCTTACATAGATATTAATAATGTCAATGAAATAGAAGCGATCGCAGGTTTATTGGTAAAAACAGTGGTGTATCAAGTGCTACCGGAAATCCAACCAGCGATCGTTGCCCTTTTGCGTCACAACATCGAAACCGTCATCCATCAAGTTCCCGTCTACCGCAACCTCCAGAACCTCCCAGGCATCGGACAAGCCCAAAGCCAACTCAGTGAACAATTAGCAACCCAAATCACAACAAATCTTTACAAAACTTTAGTTAGTGCTGTTGAAGACCCTGTTGGTGCAAAACTCACTAGTCAACTAATACAAAGTTTCAGCGACGCCTTAACAGGACAAATCAAAAAAAAGCATTTACTTACAGAAATCGAGAGTTTACTTTCTGACTTCTTAGAAGAAATTAAAATTAACTACGTTCAGCGTTTGTCCCAGGAAGATATCGAGCAAATCATCGAGCAAACCAGACAGCTACGAACACAAGCATCACTTCCAGCAGTAGTTGATAAAGGTACTAGTTTTACAGGGAGATGAGGGAGACAAGGGAGAAAATTTTCCCCTCTGCCCCTGCCCCCTGCCCCTCTGCCCCATGCCCTGTTTGCCCAATGCCCCACTACAGAATAAATGCGCTAAACTCGAATTAGGGCGAACCAGCATTGGTTCGTCACAAGACTTCTTGGAAGATATCCCTATCGCAGGAAGTGGGTCGATGCCCACTTTTTTTATTGAATTTTCTCATGGCTCATCCCTTAGTACCAAAAATTATTGATTTGGCAACACCAGTGGCACAAGAACTGGGATTAGAACTAGTGGGCGTGGTTTTTCACACTAACCAAAGTCCACCAGTATTGCGGGTAGATATTCGCAATCCTCAGCAAGACACTGGATTAAATGATTGTGAGAAAATGAGCCGTGCTTTAGAAACCTCCCTAGATGCTGCGGAAATCTTTCCAGATGCTTATGTCTTGGAAGTGTCCAGTCCTGGTATTTCGCGGCAATTGGTCACCGACAGGGAGTTTATCTCTTTTAAAGGATTTCCTGTCATTATCTCCACTTCCCCACCTTATGAGGGACAACAAGAGTGGACTGGTCAGCTGATTCGCCGGGATGAGACAGCAGTTTACTTAAATCAAAAAGGTCGTGTAGTCGAAATTCAGCGCTCTCTAATTACTAGGGTGCAGCTAGACGAAGGCCGATAAACAAATGACTAGGGACTGGGAACTGGGCACTGGGAATTAGAAATTAGGGAATAGAAACTGGGGGAATACAAGAGTAGAGGAGCAGGGGAGCAGAAGAGCTTCAGTGCAGACGGGAAGTTGCAGTCAGTCTTTCCCATCTGCCCCACTTTCTCCGCCCCCCTGTGTCTTACCATGCCCCATGCTCCATGCCCCATTCCCTAATCCCCAATCCCCAGTCCCTAATTTTTACAGGAGATTGCTTATGTCAATGGTTACTTTACCTGGATTAAAAGAACTAATTGAAAGTATTAGTCGGGAGCGCAATTTACCTCGTCTTGCAGTTCAATCAGCTATTAGAGAAGCGCTACTTAAGGGTTACGAACGTTATCGTCGCGCCCAAAATCTAGAACGCAAACAGTTTGACGAAGATTATTTTGATAATTTTGAAGTAGAACTGGATATAGAAGAAGAAGGATTTCGCGTTCTTTCTACTAAAATTATTGTTGAAAAAGAAAAACTCAGTAATACAGACCATCAAATTTCTCTAGATGAAGTTCAACTAGTAGCTCCAGAAGCACAGTTAGGCGACTCTGTGGTGCTGGATGTGACACCAGATCAAGGAGAATTTGGGCGCATGGCTGCTATGCAAACCAAGCAAGTACTAGCGCAAAAACTCCGGGATCAGCAGCGTCAAATGGTGCAAGAAGAGTTCCAAGATTTAGAAGGAACTGTTTTGCAAGCAAGAGTTTTACGGTTTGAACGTCAATCGGTAATTTTGGCAGTTAGCAGTGGCTTTGGTCAGCCAGAAGTAGAAGCAGAATTACCCAAACGCGAACAGCTACCAAACGATAATTATCGAGCAAACGCCACCTTTAAGGTATATCTCAAAAAAGTTTCCCAAGGTCAGCAACGAGGGCCGCAGTTACTAGTATCAAGAGCCGATGCTGGTTTAGTAGTTTATCTATTTGCTAATGAAGTCCCAGAAATCGAAGACGAAGTGGTACGGATTGTTGCCGTAGCAAGGGAGGCAAACCCCCCTTCCCGTTATGTAGGCCCCAGGACTAAAATAGCAGTAGATACTCTCGATCGCGATGTAGACCCAGTGGGTGCATGTATCGGAGCTAGGGGTTCGCGAATTCAAGTGGTAGTCAACGAATTACGGGGTGAAAAAATAGATGTAATTCGTTGGTCGCCAGACCCAGCAACATATATTGCCAATGCCCTGAGTCCAGCACGAGTGGATGAAGTCCGCCTCATGGATCCAGAAACTCGGCAAACTCACGTGCTAGTGGCTGAAGACCAACTGAGTTTGGCCATCGGCAAAGAAGGACAAAATGTCCGTTTGGCAGCGCGTTTGACAGGGTGGAAAATTGATATAAAAGACAAAGCTAAGTACGACCATGCCGGAGAAGATGCTAAATTTATAGCTTCTAGAGCTAAATATCAAGCAGAGCAAGAAGAGGATGATGTTGATTTTGAAGAATTAGACACCGAAAATCAAGACGAATTAGAAGAAGAATTAGATAATGATACTTTTGATGCTGAGGATGAAGAATAACTTATCAATTTTGTTAAATTTTGTTACTGTTGATTTAAGTCTCAATCTCAAAGATTTTTTGCAGCAAAACGAGTTGGTATAAGTAAAAAATAGTAATAGCGACCTTCTTTCTACACCCAAAATGCTGAACTGAGATCCTAACAAAACTAATGAAACCAAATTATCGGCGCTGTATTAGCTGCCGCAAACTAGGTTTAAAAGAAGAGTTTTGGCGGATTGTACGCGTCTTTCCATCTGGAAAGGTACAATTAGATCGAGGCATGGGGCGTTCTGCCTACATTTGTCCGCAAGCGAGTTGCCTACAAGCAGCTCAAAAGAAAAATCGACTAGGGCGATCGCTACACGCATCAGTGCCAGAAACACTGTACCAAAGCTTGTCGCAACGTCTAGCCAGCAATAATAGCCAAAATCAACAAATTTAATTAATTGGAACAACTTAGTAGCGTTATCAGCAGAGAAATTATGCAAAAGCCGAACTAATCGCACCTTTTTCATATCCTCTGTCGAATGCTAGGGTTAGTGCCAAAATAGTAAATGGGTGTAGAAAGCATTCGGCTCTTCCATTAAAAGAGGAGCGGGGTAACACTCCCAAAGCAAAATGTACTCGATTGTGTTGTGGAAGACTCAGAATCAGCAAAACAAAAAACTACAACTTCATGGCAACCTGGTAGCGCTCAGGCGCAGTTCGGCGTCAAGGGTGACCATAAAAATCTTTAAAAAATTTTTATGGGCATCTCTCAACCATCATTCCTGGTGGGGATGCCATTAAACCGAAACATCTCTCTTTCCTGATTGGAGGCACCGGCAAAATCACCAAGGGCAACCTAAAAACAGTAATCAAAGGATGGAGATGTCGCACTCCCAGGCAGCCATCCGCTAAAACTGTAAATTAAAGGGGAAGAGTGGATGAACAACGGCAAAGTTAGAATCTATGAATTATCAAAGGAATTGAATTTGGATAACAAAGAGCTATTAGCAATTTGCGACCAGCTCAACATCGCGGTCAAAAGCCATAGCAGCACGATTTCAGAATCCGAGGCAGAACAGATTCGTACTGCTGCACAAAAACTCGCAGCGACAAATGTGACGCCTAAAAAGGAACCAGGTACAACCAGCCATAAATCAAATTCACTACCAAACGGCGGACGTAACCGACCTGCTGCACCCCACAAACAGCAAATTTTGGAAATACGCAAACCGAAAATATTGAGAAATACTACCTCCAACGCCCCAGAGGCGTCAGTTGCTACCAATACCCAAGCTGCTTTGTCTGAAGCTAATCCTCCCTCACCTCCACGGCCTTTCGCTACACCAGTCTCACCCATGAAGCCGACGGCACCAATTCGACCCGTACCCCGGAATCAATCTGAGACCCCAGAGCAACCTCCTGTAAAAAACTTGGAACAAGCACCTAGTCCAAATCAGCCACAGGAAAAACCAGTTGCCCAAAAACCAGAAAAAGTAATTCCACCCAGACCGAAACCGGAAAAGCCTCAAAAACCGCAATTAGTTGCCCCACCGGCAAGACCAGCAGCGGAACAACCACAGGTATCCGAGCCGCAAACTCCCACAGATAAACCGATTCTCAAACGGGAACGTCCGCGGACAGCAGAAGGCGATCGCGACCATCAAATCATTAAGCCAAAAGTCGCTAAGCTGCCAGCAGACCAGACCCCGTCGGCTGCACCACAAAAACAGCCTCGTCCCACCACTTCACCAGGCAAACCAGAGCCAAGAGGAAATCGACCATCAGCTCCATCACCAATAGGAGACGGGCAACGACCCAGGCCTGCACGTTCTGGCGAAGCTGTAGCAGCAGCAATGCCAATTGCTACTCCGCCAAGACATCTGTCAGCAATAGCAGCAAAAACTGAGGTGTTGGGTGACGAGCCAATAGCTCCGGAACTGCTCGATTTGAAGCGCCCAACTCCACCTCGGCTAGCCAAAGGTGGCAAAAAGTGGGTAGAAGAAGAAATCATTGATGAAGTTAAAGAAAAGGCTGGTAAAGCCGGCGTTAAAGGCAAACGAAACAAGCCAATACTTCTAGATGATGACGAATTTGAAGAGGATTTGCTGGATGATGACGATTCAGACACACCAGCCACCATCCAAGTAAGTCTTTCTATTGTCCGTCCCCCAAAACCCAAATCGACCAAACCAGCACAAACCTCAGCGGCAGCTTTGGCCACCGCACCAACAGCAAAAACTAAAAAATCTAGTTCCAACCGCGACCAAAACCGTCGCCAAGAAGTAGAAACCAAACGCGAACGTCCGGAAAAAGTCGTGGTCACAGGGCCAATGACTGTCCAAGAATTGGCTGACCTTCTAGTTGTTGCCGATACAGAGATTGTAAAAATCCTGTTTCTCAAAGGCATGGCAGTCAGTATCACTCAAAATCTAGATATTCCGACAATTACGTTGGTAGGAAAAGAACTAGAGATAGAAGTTGAAACCGCCGAACCAGAAGCAGAAGCTCGCAAGGTTACGGAAATGGTCAGCGCCGAAGACCTAGAAAATCTCCATCGGCGTCCGCCTGTGGTGACAATTATGGGTCACGTAGACCACGGTAAAACAACTCTGCTCGACTCAATTCGTAAAACCAAAGTCGCTGCTGGGGAAGCTGGTGGTATTACCCAACACATCGGCGCATACCACGTGGATGTGGTGCATGAGGATAAACCACAGCAGATAGTCTTCCTAGATACTCCAGGTCACGAAGCTTTTACAGCCATGCGGGCACGAGGAGCGCGGGTAACAGATATTGCTGTGTTAGTAGTAGCTGCCGATGACGGCGTTCGTCCTCAAACCATTGAAGCCATTAGCCACGCTCAAGCAGCAGAAGTACCAATTGTTGTTGCCATCAACAAAATTGACAAAGAAGCCGCACAGCCAGACCGGGTGAAACAAGAACTCACCCAATATGGTCTGACACCAGAGGAATGGGGCGGCGACACAATTATGGTACCGGTGAGTGCCATCAAAGGCGAAAACCTGGATACGCTCTTAGAAATGATCCTGTTGGTGGCAGAAGTAGCAGAACTATCCGCTAACCCAGACCGGGCAGCAAGAGGAACCGTTATTGAAGCACATCTGGATAAAGCCAAGGGAGCAGTTGCTACTTTGCTAATTCAGAATGGCACATTGCATGTAGGTGATATGCTTGTAGCCGGCTCCGCCTTTGGCAAAGTGCGGGCAATGGTGAACGACAGAGGTGCTAGAGTCGAAGCTGCCTCCCCATCCTTTGCGGTTGAGGTGTTGGGCTTGAGTGATGTCCCAGCAGCCGGCGACGAGTTCGAGGTCTTCGAGAACGAAAAAGAAGCCCGAAACCTAGCAAGCGATCGCGCCGACAAACAACGCCTATCCCGCTTGTTACAAGGACGCGTCACCCTCACCACCCTCTCAGCTCAAGCACAAGAAGGCGAGTTGAAAGAACTCAACTTGATCTTGAAGGGAGACGTACAAGGTTCCGTGGAAGCCATTGTGGGAGCGCTCAAGCAAATCCCCCAAAACGAAGTCCAAATTCGGATGTTATTGGCTACTGCTGGGGAAATTACCGAAACAGATATCGACTTAGCATCTGCTAGTAACGCTGTAATTATTGGCTTCAATACTACCTTCGCTAGTGGTGCAAGACAAGCCGCTGATGAAGCTGGTGTAGATGTCCGGGAATACAACGTCATCTACAAACTCTTGGAAGATATCCAAGATGCTTTGGAAGGTCTTCTCGAACCAGAGTTGGTGGAAGAACCCTTGGGTCAAACCGAAGTCCGTGCCGTCTTCCCAGTTGGCCGTGGTGCGGTTGCCGGTTGTTACGTTCAATCTGGCAAACTAATCCGCAACTGTAAAGTACGGGTACGACGTAGCGGAAAAGTGGTTTATGAAGGCGTGCTTGATTCCCTCAAACGGATGAAAGAAGATGCCCGCGAAGTCAACGCTGGTTATGAATGCGGTGTCGGCATCGATAAATTCAATGATTGGGTTGAAGGTGACATCATCGAAGCCTATCAAATGGTTACTAAGCGCCGTACTCTCACCTTAACCAGATAGTGCTGGGGGTAAAATGGTTAGAAGTAGGAGTTAGGAGTTGTGAGTTAAAAGCTCTTAACTCCTAACTCCTAACTTTTAACTCATAAATTTAATATATGGCTTCATTTCGCTCTGAACCAATTTTGTGGATTCATATCGCTGGATTAGCGACATTACCTATTTTTTCAATACTCTGTTTATTGTTCCTATCCGTAGGCGAACCTTTTTTGCCCGTCTGGATGGAATTATTTCTAGTAGCTGCCATTGGTGTTTTGCCACTGCTATGGATGCAGCTGCGTCGCCCCTTTTATATATTTGGTCTTTTGGGAATAGCCTTAAAACCAGAAAACTTGACTGAACGGCAGCGCAAAATTCTTTGTTTAACGAATACAAGGTTAAATCGGATCTTAACCCTAGTGACAGCAGTATTGTCGATTTGGGCGTTGTGGCATATATATCAAATTGCCCCATCAGTAGCAAATACGGCTAAATTTTTACCACAATGGCGCAGCCTTGGTTTAATACTTGCTGCCTTAGCCTTTTTAGCCAGTAATCTATTTTTACAAATACCCGTTAGTGTCATGCGAGTTTTAGTGACTAATGACACAGAATTTGCGGCCATAGAACCGTTATCTTTAGACAAGATTAAACAAGATTTTACAATTTTAGGTGTGCGGGTTAATCAAATGTTGCCCCGATTGTTTGAATCTTTGCTCTCACAAAACAAAGATTCACACCAGCCCCCAGAGTAAATATTATTTTCTTTGAAGAGGCTAGGAGCAGACACGGGGAGTCAGGGATGAGGGAGACAAATTAATAGCCAATACCCAATGACGGCAGTTGCTCCACTTGGGGAGACCCCAAGACCGCACTGCCTCCCCCATGCCCAATTACTAATAACAGAGGAATGAGGAATTATGGCTCAAATTCCAGCTTATAGCGATCGCCAATTTTCTGCTGATAGTGAAATTTGGTATAGCCTCAAATGTGCTATCTCTAATAGTTCAGGTTTTCAACGCTGGCAACTAGAACGAGATGCTCAATTACAGGGACTCCGCTTAGAACAGCAGGTACAACGATATTTACGAGAAACTTTAGAAACTTTAGCTTATTAGATATCTAGTGAACTAAGTTAATGCGCGCTAAAAAAGTATAACCAACAAAAGTGGCTGTTGACTGTCAACTATCAACGGTGAACAGCCTAGTTGAATCAATGTGCAAGTTAAATGCAAAACAATTTACCTATACCTTTGTGTTAGGTAGGTGTAACTTCGCAATTCATCTCATGCTCTCCTTCGGGTGATGTGTGAGATGAATTACTGTTTTAGGTAAAATTTTCTGAATTAAAGTATATAACTTATGTATAAGTTCTGTGATCTATCTCAGGAATTTAGCTGAATCAGTGCTAATCATTCGGTATAGTTTTGCATGGGTTTTATGCCAGCTGACAAGATTGCTAGCTTTAACCTTGTTCGACATACCGTAATTCAGCACATCACAGACTCAAAAATGAAACATCAGAGTTTTAAGACTGCTTCAGCAAAAAATTTTCGCTTTCTTTCTCGCAATTATTTGAGACACACTGTACGCATCACAGCCGGACTAACGGCTTTGTTAGTAGTCTCTGGTGGTTCAATAGTACTATCTGGTGAGGTAAATGCTGGTGCCACTCACTCACAAAATATCGCTCCAACTCTCACAGCCCAAGTTCCCACCACTGCAACAGTAATTTACGTTAATCCTACAACTGGTGCAGACACGGCTGGTGCTGGTACTACAGCCAACGCACCTTACAAAAGCATAACTTTTGCCCTTAGTCAGGCCCAACCAGGGACAACAATTCAACTTGCACCGGGAAATTATACCCAGGAAAGTGGAGAAACCTTTCCCATCTTGCTCAAACCAGGGGTGACACTCCAGGGTGATGAAGCTAGCAGAGGTCAGGGAATATTAATTTCAGGTGGAGGTTTTTACACCAGTCGCACCTTTGCCAGACAGGATATTACCATCCTTGCCGAGCAAAATACCACCATTACAGGAGTTACTATTACCAACCCAAATCAACGGGGAACTGGTATTTGGATAGAATCTACAAATCCCACCATCAAAAACAGTACCTTTATTAACAGCATCAGAGAGGGCGTTTTTGTCACTGGTACAGGCAACCCCAAAATCGAAAGTAACATTTTTGTACAAAATAAAGGCAACGGAGTTTCTATTGCTAAATCTGCTCAAGGAGAAATTCGCAGTAACTTATTTCAAGATACTGGTTTTGGTATAGCGATCGGCGGCACTTCTACACCTTTAGTTGTAGAAAACCAAATCATTGAAAACCAAGACGGTCTTTTTATCTCAGAGTCAGCTAAACCCGTATTACGTAAGAATGTCATTCAAAACAATAAGCGGGATGGCGTTGTGGCAACTGTTAGCGCATTACCTGACCTTGGCACCAATGAAAATCCTGGTGGTAATCTGATTCGTAATAATGTTCGTTATGATGTCAACAATGCTACTAAAACTGGTACAATTCTCGCTGTTGGCAACGATATCGATCAAAAACGAATTGCTGGTTCAGTAGATTTTGTTGCCGCAGTTGTTGATGTACCTCCTGGAGGAGCTGTCGCCTTTAAAGATGTGCCAGCAAATTATTGGGCAAAAGTCTACATTGAAGCCTTAGCTTCCCAAAATATTATTGCTGGGTTTCCTGATGGTACCTTTAAACCCAATGAACCCGTAACCCGCGCTCAATTCGCTACTATTATCACTAAAGCTCTGACACCGCCAACCAAGCGCCCAGCTATTCAATTTAAAGACGTAGCAAGCAATTTTTGGGCTTACGCTGCTATTCAATCTGCTTATCAGAGTCAATTTGTTTCTGGTTATCCTGATGGTACTTTTAAACCACAGCAACAAATTCCAAGAGTGCAGGCCTTGGTTGCTTTAGCAAATGGTTTGGGCTTAACTGCTAACAATCAAAGTGTTATTTCGTTTTATGTTGATGCGGCGCAAATTCCTGACTATGCCATCGCCCCTGTTGCTGCTGCAACTGTACGGCAACTAGTAATCAATTACCCGACTGCTAAACAACTCAATCCTAATCGTCAGGCGACTAGAGCCGAAGTTGCAGCCTTTGTTTACCAAGCACTCGTTAATACTGGACGCGCGCAACCAATTCCTTCATCGTATTTGGTAACTGTTCAATAAAATGTGCTGAAGCTTTGAGTATGTACCAATAGATTAATTGCAATGGCCAGACTAATAAATTATTAGTCTGGCCATTGCAACATTGTAAATTTTATTAAATTTAAGATGCGATTTATAAAATTTGGGGTCTTCAAATATAAAAATTGACCCCATCTCAACCTGATTGAGTTTATGGTCAGGGTCTTTATATATGCTGACCCCGTTTTAACGACTTTCAGTCTCTCAGAAATTTTTACTTTTTGAGCTTTTCTAATAATTTCTTTATTTTTTCTTTCCTGATATGTTAATTCTTATCAAAACATTGAAGAATATCAACATATGTAAAAATACAAATAAAAAAATTAACAATTTAAATTGATTCAGGAATTATTATTTTTACCAGATTTACGGTTTTGTTGTCGGCGTTGTTCCCAACGCCAAAGAAAAACCATCAAGGTAACGATTCCTATTTGTAGAGCTAAGTTAGGCAAAGCGGTGTCAATATCGCGTCCAGCAAGGACTCGGAAAAAAAAGATGAACGCCCCAATTAAACCAGAAGCACCAAAAGCAATATAAAGAAATTGTCGCAACCCTCGATAAGGAGTTGCTATTTCTGCTTTCAGACGAGTATATTGTTCGGGGTTGAGGCGATTTTTGGGATTTGGATTTACCATCAGTGAATCATGCTATACTATTCGATTGTGTACGCCGATGTGGCTCAGTGGTAGAGCAGCTGATTCGTAATCAGCAGGCCACGGGTTCAAATCCCGTCATCGGCTTTTATCGAGTATTACTTGAATTCAGTTTGGCAGAAGGCTTTTAATAAATCAATACAATGAGCGATCGCTCCTAGATGAGCAATTTCATAACCGTGAGTATTTTGAGTAGGAAACGCTAAACAAGCAGCACGTCCAACATGTCCAAATTTCATGGCAATTGACGCATCACTCCCAAATCCACTCAGAGTTGTAAACTGAATTGGTACATCCAACTGCTTAGCGCATTGGCGTATTTGTGCATTTAATCCCTCATCATATATTCCATAAGCATCTTGGGATAAAAGTACAGGAATTTCCCCATCTTTAACAGGATATTCCTCAGATAATGGACAAATTTCTAAAGCAATCAAGGCATCTAAAGGCTGATTTTGAGTAAAAAATAATGCGCCGATTGCTCCTACTTCTTCTTTTGCTGAAGCCACCAGATAAACATCGACGGCTGGCTGTTTTAGGCCTTCAGCTAAAGCTAGCAAAATCGCAACAGAGGCTTTGTTATCTAAAGTGTAACTGGCAATGTGATCCTTTAATCTAATTGGCAATTTGCGATGTTTGCCAATTACCATTCTCGTTCCAGGTCGAATTCCAGCGGCTTCTAGTTCTGCGGTAGTGCGTTTGGTTTCAATCCAAGTATTTTCCCACTTGACGCTAGTATCTTCCTGCTGGACTTTTTGCGGAGATTCGTGGGAAACGTGCCGAGAACCAAAGCTGAGAATTCCGCTGATGGTTTCATTGTCTCCCAGTAAATCTACCACACCTTCACCGTAAATCCACGGAAAAGAACCGCCGAGTTTGCGGACTTCAACACGACCTTCATCACCGAGAGTTTTGACTATTGCCCCAATTTCATCCTTATGAGCTGTAATAGCAATGGCTCGGTCTGGACTTTGCCCAGAGATTTTTGCAATAATGTTGTCGGCGCGATCGCACCAAACTTCTACACCAAGTGCTGTAAATCGTTGGATTAACAACTGATTAATTTCGGCTTCTGCACCACTAGGAGAATGATGCATCACCAACTCTGCAATAATTTGAAATAAGCGATCGTAATCCCACATCAATAATACTTCTTGTCAACTGTATGAGACGATTGTGCGCTAGAAACCAGATCCGCAGTCGTAAGTGCCGACCTTTTTTGCTGGCGCTTGAGTACTCCTACTGCACCGAAAGTACCAACTGCCAACAATGTCCCCACCTGTGTCGGAGGTTTCGGAACAGACTTAGCCTCAATCGCCGCCAGTGCAGTGTCCGCTATAATCTGATGAGCAACGGTGGTTGGGTGGTAATCGTCCCAGATGAGAAACTTGTTGTTGATGGGGTTACGTATATCTAGCTTTATGACAATCAATTTTAGCTGCTGGCCGGTGTCTTGGATCTGTTGCATGAAAAACAAAAATATTTTTCCTACCGACTTCTACCAAAGTATTTCACACCAAGCCTAACAACTTTAACTTTGCTTTAATTTCAATGCATCAGCCGCCGAGACACCCTCACCCTGAGTTCCGAAGTACCACAAAGCTGTAGCAGCCTCAGCACGAGTTACTGGTTTTTTGGGTTGAAACAAAGTCGTATAGCCAAACACCCGCCGAATATTCGATTGTTCTCCATTTTGGAAATCAGCCAACACTGCTCTTAAAGCCTTAGAATCAATTCGGGCTACGTCTTGAAAACCCCAGGTTTGTTTGACAGCATCCAAGGTAGCAGAGGGTAAGCCTTGGCGAGTATCTAGGGGTAATTTCCACAGCAGTAACACCTCCCGTGTTAAGGGAGCATCAGGACGAAACAAAACAGCAACAGAATCTCCAGATAAAGGACTGGGAATTAACCCGGCCTCAGCTAGTCCCTGAATTGCTGGAAAATCAGGGTCTTTTGAGGATACATCACTAAAAGTTGGTTGAGTAGTTTCTGGTGCCAAGCGAATTTGTTTAGCTGGATTGTTGGCATACATAGCATTATTAGCAGCAATTAGCCAACGAGCGTATTCGCGACGTGTAACAATTTTACCGGGTTCAAATTGGTTAGTTGTGGTAACAGAATTACTCTTAGTTGTCTTTGGTTCTAGGGACAAAACACCCAAAGCAGCTAAATCTTCAATGTGTTGTCGCCATTCTTGTGGTGCTTTATTGAGATCGTTGAATGTCTGTGGTTCGCGTGTGGCTGCGGGAGTTGTTTGGTTATTAGTGGTGGTTGGTGGCTGTGATGCCGAGTTTGCTGGTTGTACAGGGCCGATAAACTGCGGATCTCCGGCTTGAGGAACGTTGTTGTTACTAGAAGTGTTGTTAGGATTTGCACTAGGAGTAGGTTGTGCTGTGGCAGTACTACTATTTGGTAGGTACTCAATCAATAATTCAGTGGCTGTTTGGGGTTGATTAGGTGTAGCGTTGGTAACTGATTGAGGCTGAATCGAAACTTTCAGTAGGGAATTATCACGGCGTGCTTCAAAGACACCTACTCCATCATCTGTTGGCTGTTGCGAAATTTGCCAGTTATTTGTTTGCAACTGGCTGCGATAAAAACTAGCAATCAAGTTGCTAGGATCGGAACTCAACCAACGAGTTGAGACTTTGTTTTCTGAATCGTTAGCAGGTGTTACTTCCTGTAGTTTGGCATTGGAGTATAGTGGAATGTCTTTAGGGAAATCAGCTGGTAACTGGAGTGTTGAGTCGTTTGGCTGTGCTTGTGGTTGGTTTGTCTGAGATTCTCCAAAGACAACCGGATTATTTTGCAGTTTAGGATCTGCTGCCAAAGACTCCTCCAGATTTTTGGCCACTGGAGTGTTAGCACAGGCTGTTAACGAAGTTAATAAAACAGCCAAACTCAGAAATACAGCTGGACGTTTAGCAGGAAGCACAGGAAATCACAAATTGAGTTTCAGTTCCTACCCTAGCGCAAACTGTTTATGAAATGGCTACTGGTTATTGGAGAGAAATTTTCCCAGTTTCTCGCGCAGCGCTATTTAATGATGTCTCAGAAAATTAGTAAACGGTAGCAGAAGCTACCGTGTTGTCTTCGTTTTACAGCCATTAGGTTTTGATAATTCCCATGCTTATTTATAGATTTCCCTAAAATTCAGCGAAAGTAACATTTTTGAGAAAAAAACATCAATAAACCCACAAGTGACACTTAACAGCCGACACGATGAATGTTCTTGGCAGCTGAACAATCTAGCAAACACAATCTTGAGGCTACGCCTAAATGCATTGATTTGGTGCGATCGCCAAGCAACTGAAGTGATAGACTATGAATAAAGCCCCCCTTAGCCTCATCAAAAGAGGGGAACCAATGAAATTGGCTAACGTTGGCTTAAATATGGATATCTGAAGATTATTCATCTGACGATGGTAAGCTGGATAATGAAATGTCCGAAGAATGCCAGTGTTGAGTAATTCCAGGAACTTAGCGTAAGTTTTTAGTTCTTGAGGTTAGGGCTTATGTAAAGCAGTTAACTGGTTTTGAATTTTTGATGGCAACACATTGCGAAACTACCACGCTACTGAGGATTTTGGATTTATTTCACTGACTAAAAGTCAGGTATGTAGCTTGCCAAAAAGCAGCATTGCCCAAAAATCTAAAATTCCTAGTCAAATGTCGCAGTGGTTTACGTCATATCTATCAATGATTCCTGACCAAGATTACTACCTGTTCTCTAGTCAGAGTTTATTGGTAGCGCTACATAGGCGGCACACCGCACTATGAAACAAATACTATCTGCTCTACCACTCCCGATGTTTCTTAAAACCCTCAAAAGTAGTGAGTGCTTGCTCTTCAAAGTGCGATCGCTGGTATCTTATCCATAGCGTTAGGTTGCGGTGAGGAGTCGTCAACTAATTAAAAATCTGCTTGGGGAGAAATGCCTCTCTCTAACTGGGTATTAGGGATTGGGAAAATGTTTTTACGGGATTTACACACTTTGTCTAGATAGTTAACACATACCTAATAGATTCAGATACAATTAGCATCTACGTTTGGTTCAGTGTTTCCTTGTTCAAAGTGACTCATCATATTCACATAATGCTGTACTAGCCAATTTGACATAGTATTAAACTTTTTACGTGCTGACTCTGCCAAAAATTTTGATTTAGGGCAAATTAAGGCTTATATTCAAGTAACTTGAGTGTTTCTTGGAAATAAAGTCACCTTGGAGAAAGCAAAAGGCTCAAAAAGCTGTATCTTATGTCAAAAATGCAGATCTGATATGAGTATGAAAAATCTAAAATAGATATTAAATTGAAGAAAAACGAACGACCATCGACAACCATTAGTCCATTTTACTTTTTGTAAAGCGTCGCCAGGTTGTTACCAGTGCTGAAACACGATTACATGCAAGTTTCCCAGGATCAGCCTATTCATTCTGAGGCCCCACTCCAGCTGCTACTTTTTGTCGATGGACGCCCAAAGTCCCGACAGCAAGTGCAGCGAATACGTGCTTACTTAAAAGAGTTGCAGGCTGAGTATAGTTTTGAACTGCAAATAATCGATGTTGGTCAACAACCTTACTTAGCAGAACACTTTAAATTGGTAGCAACACCAGCTTTAATCAAAATTCATCCAGAACCACAACAGATTCTAGCTGGGAGCAATATAGTAGCGCAATTGAAAAACTGGTGGCCTCGCTGGCAAACCGCCGTAGACACCTACTTAAAATTACAGGAAGACTTACAAGAGCGTATAGACGATAATGGTCGGGTGAACTCTGCCAAATCTACAATTCGTTCGGTCGCGGTTTCTGCTGAACTTATCCGCCTGTCAGACGAAATTTTTCGCTTAAAACAGGAAAAAGAAAACCTTCAGGAACAGTTACAGTTTAAAGACCGAGTGATTGCTATGTTGGCACATGACCTCCGCAATCCCCTAACTGCTGCTGCCATCGCCATAGAAACTCTTCAATCTAACTACAATGTAGAAACAGGGGAATTTCAGCGCCTCAAACCGTCGATGACGGCACATTTATTAAAGCAAGCTCGCGGTCAAACTAAAATTATTGACCGCATGATTGCCGATCTTTTGCAAGTAGGTCGTGGAAAAGACACAGAAATACCAATACTACCACAAAAGGTAGAGCTAGGTAAACTTTGTTTCGATGTATTAGAAGAATTGCGCGATCGCTACACTGCCAAATCCCAAGAGGTAGACACAGATATTCCCAAAGACTTGCCCTGCGTATATGCTGACCCAGAACGCATCCGACAAGTGTTAGTAAATCTCTTGGATAACGCCATCAAATATACACCCAAAGGCGGGAAGATTAGCATTGCTGGATTACACCGCACCACCCAAAAAGTTCAGTTCAGTATTGGCGATACTGGGCCTGGTATTCCTATAGAAAATCGCGATCGCATCTTTGAAAACCACTTCCGTCTGCAACGGGATGAAGGTACAGAAGGTTACGGCATCGGCCTGTGTTTATGCCAACGCATCATCCGAGCGCATTACGGTCAAATTTGGGTAGACTCTGCCCCCAATAGCGGGGCATGGTTCCACTTCACACTACCGGTTTATCCTTCTTGATCCTTAGCCAAACAGGGCATTGGGCATTAAATATGTTGACAGTTGACAGTTGACAGTTGACTGGTGACACAAGAGTTATTATTCTCTCCTGCCCCTCTGCCCCATCTCCCTCCGGAACCCTCATCCGTTAATCTCTACTCGTGCCCAATGCCCAATGACTAATGACTACTTGATACAAAGCGATCGCGTCCTTTAGCTTTGGCTTGGTAAAGTGCTTTATCTGCCTGCACGATCAAATCCAAAGGTGACGATTCCCAAGTGGGGACAACAGTTGCTACGCCCATACTTAGGGTGACATGCTGACTCACCGCAGAACCGTCATGAACAATTTGCAAATCTCTGACTGCTGCTTGCATTCCTGCGGCCACATGAATTGCACCAGAGGCATGTGTATATGGCATAATCACCGCAAATTCTTCACCACCATAACGGGCTACTAAATCTTGATGTTTTTGTGCTTTTTGGCTTAAGACAGTACCTACCTTTTGTAAACAGACATCGCCAGCAGGATGACCATATTTATCGTTGTAAAATTTAAAATAGTCAATATCACATAAAATAAGAGACAAAGGGGATTCTTCTTGTGCTAAGTTAATCCACTGAGTATTAAGATAATCGTCAAAACGACGACGATTCGGTAACCCAGTTAAGCCATCAACATTGGCGAGGTGCTGCAAAGCTTGGTTTGCTGCCTCTAGTTGTTTGTATACTTGTGCTTGCTGTAGTAGTCGGCGTAGTCGTTGGCGCAATACAGGCCAGTGAATTGGCTTGGTAACATAATCAGTTGCTCCCGCCTCAAAAGCACGGTCTACAGATTCTTCATCGTCTAAGCATGTGATCATCAAGATGGGAGTCCGCTCCCATATCTTGGAAATTACAGTATTACCAAGCACGGAATCAGTATCGAAGGTTGCCAGTGCTGAAATCAGATTATTTCTAGCAATCTGAAGCAATTGTTTACAGCAAGTAAAACCATCCATCACAGGCATTACAGCATCCAGCAAAACTATATCTGGTTTGATAGTCTCGTAAGCATCTAAACATTGCTTACCATCATTGACCTCCACCACTCGGTAACCTTCTTGCTCCATAGCTTTACGCAATAACACTCGAATGGTCTTGTCGTCATCAGCCACTAGAATCAGTGGTGGTTGCTTAGAAAGAGAAAATGGGCTTATGCCTGACATGAGTTACATTCTACTTGCGAGACTATCCTGAAAAAGGCTGAGTAATCAGATCGCATGGGAGCGATCGCTATTTCCATCGATGCCAGCATATGTGGCAAGGGTGCCTTTGTCCTGACAATCAACTGTTTTTTGAGAATAGACTGCTCAATATTATTGAGCCAAGCAAGCGGTAGATAACTAATTTGCATATACAGTCTATAATTGGAACTCAAAGGCAATAACCACTTTTTTATTGCCCTATGATTATGGAAGGAAATGTTACTGTTATATTTCCCCATTATTAATGTCAAATTACAATTCTCTTGAGAATTGTAAATTCACATCTAATTCACAGCTTAATTATTGAATTTTGTGATTCTTTTAAAAAGTTATCTTAAATACATCAAACTAATTAGTAAACAGTACTGAGTGTATAGCTAATACTAAATACTAATGTCACTT
>Ga0314808_100017_pt1 | contig 20116 bp, 15 predicted proteins | sample STEome_6_FD_202335 | JGI IMG/M metagenome (GOLD analysis project Ga0314808, IMG submission 202335) | Metatranscriptome of soil surface biofilm microbial communities from soil inoculated with nitrogen-fixing consortium DG1, State College... ... | reverse complement strand
CGGCGAAGTAGTCCTTACGCTCAACAAAGCGCCCGATTTTATCCACGATTGCAATTGCACATTGTGCACCAAGACCGGCGCCCACTGGGGTTATTTCCACCCATCCGACATATCCGTGGAGGGCGCCACTAAAGGCTATTGCCGCGGCGACAAGGATGACCCAAGCGCCCAAGTCCGCTTCTGCCTCGACTGCGGTGCGACCACCCATTTCGTGTTGACCGAGAGTGCCGTTTCCAAGTTCGGGAACAGCGTCATGGGGGTTAATATGTGGCTCGCGGATTCAAAGGATCTGGCGGGGATTGAGTTACGCTTTCCCGACGGAAAGAGCTGGGCCGGTCAGGGCGAATTTTCCTATGTCCGCGAAGCCCGGATCTTGGATTGAGGCGCAGCCGGACTGCGCCGAATAGATAAACTATTGTAGTAAAACAGTTTTCATAAGAAGCTGAGCCAGTAGAGAGGGGGCAGTCCGAGTCGCCCGGTCCGGCGAAATCGCGATCCATTCCTTACGCTGACCGTGACCGATTGATGACCCGCGCTGCGTCGGTTCCTCGAGTAGGAGGGCGTAATGGCGTACAGTGGCGTATATATATTCGGTGACAGCCTGGTCGATGGCGGCAATGCGCTGAAGTTGGCCGAGACCTATGATTATTTCCCGTTCACATCGCTTCCGAACGGTGCTCCGACTAGCGCAAAAGGCTATCACAGCGGCAACTTCACCAATGGCTGGACCTATGCTGATTTGATCAGCAACAAGTTCTTGTCGGTCACGACCAAAACGGTCTTTCCGTTTGGGTATGACGAGCCCTACCTGGGCATCTCGTTCGGGTTCATATCGGACCCCGACGGCAACAACCTCAACTTCGCCTATGGGGGAGCCCAGCTTCGCCAAGGCGAAGAGGCGGTTCCTGACATCGATGATCAGACAGACGCGTTCCGCGATGCCGTCGATGGCGATGCGGATCCAAACGCCCTCTATCTCTTCTCCTTCGGCGCCAACGACGTCCACGACCTGGTTCCAAAGCAGTCGGCGTGGGTTAGCCGTGCCACCGCCGAGCAAATATTGGATGACGCGGCCGGCGAACTGATCGAGGAGATCCTCCAAACGATCGAGATCGGCGCCCGGCACATTATCGTAACGGGAATACCCGATATCGGCATCCAGCCTTATTATAACGGCACGCCGGACGAGGCACTTCGGCGCGCAGCCGCGACGGAATATGCGGACTTGCTCGACGACATGATCCAGGCGCGGCTGGCTGCGCTGAACCTGCCGCAAGGTGTCGATATTCACTATGTCAGCTTCGATGAGATGCAGGCCCAAGTGATCGCGACCATGGCTAACCTTTATGGCGCAAACGAGATTTTCCCACTGGAAGACAGCAACGAAGTATTTTTCGATCTGGTTCATCCGACGGCGCAGGTCCACGCTTTGGGCGCCGCCTATATGCTTGACCAACTCGGCATGCCCGCGGGCGAGCAGGGCCCGCTGAACAGTTGGAACTACGAGCTTAAGGCAAGCATCGGCGCACGTGGGGAAGTGGACAGCGTTACGATGGCGCTGGCCGCCAACACCCAATATGTCTTCCAGATGTTAGGGGTCAGCACGCTCGGCGGCAGCGTGACTACACTCGCCGATCCGATGCTTAAAATCTATCGCCCCGACGGCATTCTGGCGACATCGAATGACGACGGCGGGCTCGGCCTGGATTCCAGCCTGACATTCACGACCAGCGCTGCTGGGGAGTATCGCATCGATTTGAGCGGCGTCGGGATGATGACGGGCAGCTATGTCTTTCATGCAGTCGGCGCCGCCAATGGAGACAACAGCTATTTGGTATCGAAGGTGTCGACGATCGTGCTTGAAGGGCCCGGGGGCGGCCTGGACACCGTTCGAACCAGTGTAAGTTATTCGCTCAACCCGGGCGGCGAGGTCGAAGTGCTGCGCACCACGAACGACCTTGGCAAGGCAACGATCAACCTGACGGGTAACGAATATGGCCAGACAATCGTCGGAAACTCGGCGTCAAATATCCTCGACGGTCGCGGGGGCTCGGACAAGCTGTTCGGCGGATCGGGCCAAGATCGTCTCATTGGTGACGCCGGCGACGACTTCCTCACCGGCGGCGGCGGCATCGATACGTTCGTCTTCGGCCCGGGATCGGGAAATGATCACGTCGCGGACTTCTCGAGGAAGGAGGTTATCGCGATCAACGGAGTAGGGGGCGTCGACGGGTTCAGCGACCTCACCATCATCAATGTGGGCGGCAGTGCGGTGGTCAGCTGGGGTACCGGCGATAGCATCACCCTGGATGGGGTGCGGCCAGGCACGCTGTCTGCTGCGGATTTTAGCTTCAACGGCAGCAGCACGAGCGGCCTCGCCAGCGCGCAATTGCTTGGCGGCGCCGACAAGCATCCGCAAATGGACTATTGGTTCTAGCAATCGCTCCATCGCGTTTTAACGGAGGCCAGCGTTCGCTTTGGGCCGAAAGCGGTCATTAGCTTTGCAACCTCCCGCCCCTCGTCGAATGGTGCGTTGACGCTCGCGCGCCACCGCTTACCAAGACGCAAATTCTAGAGGGTGTTCCAGTGCGTAATATTTTGTTCGCCGCGGTCAGCGCGGCCGTTGCAACTGCTGCCGTCGCACAAAGCGACGATCCATATCTTTGGCTCGAAGACATCGAAGGCGCCAAGGCGCTCGAGCAGGTGAAGGCGTGGAACGCCGCGACCGAGGCGGACCTGACGAAGATGCCGGGCTTCGAGGAACGCCGCCAACGCGCGTTGGCGATCCTAAACGATCCGAACCAGATTGCGGCGCCCAGCGCGGTGATGGGCGATCTCGTCGCTAACCATTGGGTCGACGCAAATCACAAGCGCGGGCTTTGGCGGGTGTCGCCGCTGGCAGATTATCTGGCGGGCAAACCCAATTGGCGGACGCTGATAGACGTCGATGCGCTGGGCAGGGCTGAGGGCAAGAGCTGGGTATGGCATGGCGCTGACTGCCTTCCGCCCGAATATCAGCGCTGCCTCGTCTCGCTGAGTCCCGGCGGCAGTGACGCCGACGTGGTTCGCGAGTTCGACCTGGCGACCAGCAAGTTCGTCGAGGGCGGCTTCGTCGTTCCCGAAAGCAAGAACAGCGTGAACTGGGCCGACCGCGACACGCTGATGGTGGCGATGGCGGAGGGCGAGGGGACGGTGACCAAGTCCGGCTACGCTCGCATCGTCAAGTTATGGAAGCGCGGTACACCATGGAGCGCCGCGACCAAGATCGCCGAGGTCGCCGAGGACGATGTCGGCATCAGCCCGGTCGCCGTGATGGACGGCGACATCCGCCGTGTCGGGTTCAGCCGGAACGTTGGCTTCTATGAGTCCCGCCTGTCGATGCGGTCGCCGGACGGTCGATGGGTCGACCTGCCGATTCCAGAGACTGCGAACTTCAATGCGGTGATTTCGGGCCAGGCGATTGCGACGCTGGTCGAGCCGCTGGGTGCGTTCCAGCCGGGTTCGGTGGTAGCGTTCGACATTCAGCAGATGCTGGTTGGCCAGAAGCCAGAACCGCAGCTGGTGATGGCACCGAGCAAGAGCCAAGCAATCGAAGAAGTCTCCGCCAGCGACAATGTGCTGTGGGTGAAGGCGCTCGACGATGTGTCGGGCAAGCTGTTCGCGCTTCGGCGGCAGGCGGACGGAAGCTGGTCGAGCAAGGCGATGCCGCTGCCAGCGAACAGCACGGTCGATATCATCGCGACGGCCGACAAGCAGGATATTGCCTTCGCGACCGTCGAAGGAATGCTGACGCCGACGACTCTGATGTCGATCGACGCGGACGCAAAGGTTGGCACAGTGCAAGCTTTGCCGGCCCAGTTCGATGCTTCGAAATTCACGGTCGACCAGCGTTTCGCGACGTCGAAAGATGGGACCCGCGTTCCTTATTTCATGGTTCGCAAGAAGGGCGTCACCAAGCCCACCGGTGTTCTCGTCCACGCCTATGGCGGGTTCCGCGCGGCGCAAACGCCGACCTATCTGACCGCGCAACCTTATCGCTCCGGCCCGTTGGGCCTGTTCTGGGCCGAGGATGGCGGGGCGTTCGTCCTCGCCAATATTCGCGGCGGCGGCGAATATGGCCCCGGCTGGTGGCGCGACGCGCTTCGCGAGAAGCGGCAGAACAGCTTCGACGACCTGGAAGCGGTTTCGCGCGACCTGATCGCGACAGGCGTAGCGCGCAAGGATGGCGTGGCGATTTCCGGGCGATCCAATGGCGGCGTGCTGGTGGGTGCGGCGATGACGCAGCATCCCGACCTTTATTCGGCGGTCATCTCCGGATCTCCGCTGCACGACATGAAGCGCTATTCGCACCTCCTCGCCGGGGCGTCATGGGTCGACGAATATGGCGACCCGGACAAGCCCGCGGACTGGGACTTCATGTCCAAATATTCGCCCTATCAAAATGTCCAGTCCGGGGTTCGTTACCCGGCAACCTTCTTCTACCTGTCGACCAAGGACGATCGGGTACACCCCGGCCATGCGCGGAAGATGGCGGCCAAGCTAAACGCCGGCGGAAGCCCGGTTTACTATCATGAGTATCTGGAAGGCGGGCACTCGGTCGGCGCGGACCGCAGCGAGGATGCGATGCGTGCGGCCCTGCTGTGGGCCTTCCTGACCAAGGAAATCGGCAAGTAGCGCTAAAGCGTGCCCTGTAGATAGCGGGCGAGCTTTTCGCGTTCGTCGGGCGTCAGCCTGCGCGAGATGTCGCGCATCCGTCCGTAGACGTCGTTCTTGCGGCTCTTGTCCGCATAGGCGTTCAGCTGGGCTACCATATATTCGCGGTTCTGGCCGAGCAGCGCGGGCGTTTCGATCGGTCCCCCGACGCCATTGGTGTGGCAGCTCATGCAAGCCGGAATGCGGCGCTTCGTATCGCCCTCCCAGACCAGCTTGATGATTTCCGGCTCGCCCGACAGGTCGCGGCGGCCGATTGCGGCATATTGCTCGCCCGCCGCCGCATAATATGCGGCGATGCTGGCGAGGTCGCCAACTTCGAGCGATTGTGCGACGCCGGTCATCTGGTCGTTTACTCGGGCGCCGGTGCGGTAGTCGTGCAACTGCTTGTAGATGGCGTAGCTGGTCTGCCCCGCAAGGCTGGGTGTGGTCGCCGTCTGGCTGAGTCCCTTGTCGCCGTGGCAGGCGGCGCAAACTTCACCAGCGAGCTTTTCGCCGCGTTCCGTATTGCTTGCGGCAAGATGCTGCATGATCGCGGGATCCCAGCTAACCTGGCTGACGGGCAGGGCGTTTGTCGCCGCGGCTGGCTGCGGCTGGGCTGGCGACCCAGCTTCGAGACCCGCGGCGCGGCGCATCGCGCTGTCCATCGAGAGATGGGCATTTTCGCGCTGTCCCGCGGGGATCAGGACGAAGCCGATGATCGCGCCGACGACGACGAAGATGCCGACGGCCGAGCTCGCCATGAGCCGCCAGCGGCGATCGACGGCGGCTTGCTCCGCCGGGGCGCCAGCCGGGGACTGTTGGTCGGGAGCGGTGGGTTCGTCGGCCATATCAGTGCAGCCTATGCACCACCGCCTGGGGCGGCGGATCGATGAAGAACTGGGCGATCGGGTAGCCGTAGGCAAGCAGCATCAGGACGGCCACGAGGATGTTCCAGAGGCCGAACCCATTGAGCGATGCAGGAATGCGGCCAGGCGGGTGAATGGCTTCCGCATAGGGAACTTCGGCGATGTCCGCGCGGGGCGTCGACGAGCGATGCAGCGTGATGAGGTTCCAGACGAACATCAGCGCACTCACCGCGAGGATGATTCCGCCGATCAGCGAGACGATCACCCACGGGCCCCAGCTGGCGATCAGCGGGTTTGAATAATCGAACGCCGCGATGCGCCGCCATTGGCCCTGAAGTCCGGTCCAGTGCCATGGCAAGGTCATCACCATCATGCCGATGAACCATAGCCAAAGCTGCATCAGCAGCGGCTTCATGCTGGGGAAGGCGCGGCCTGTCACCACCGGCCACATGGCGTATGCGATTGCGAAGTACATGATGACGACGGTGCCGCCGAAAATCAGGTGGAAATGGGCGGTGACCCAGCTGGTATTGTGGACCATCGCATTCATTCCGTAGCTCATATTGATGAGGCCGCCGCCGCCGCCCCAGAACAGCATCAGGAAGGCGAGGCCTGTCGCGAGCACCATCGGACGGCCCCACGGAAGCGCCTTGATCCAGCCAAAGGTCCCGCTGCCGCCGCGCATCCGTCCCGCAATCTCGGCGGAGGCCGTGATCGTAAAGATGGTGAGCAGCGTCGGAACGGAAACCAGCGCGGTCAGGAAGGTCTGGAGATATTTGAACCCGTTCGAATGTTCGGGATCCATCAGCAAGTGATGGAGGCCGACCGGCAGCGAATAGATGATGAACAGGATGAATGCGAGACGGCCCATCGTGTCCGAGTAGAGACGCCCGCCCGCGGCGCGCGGGAACATGGTGTAAAAAGCGATGTAGCTGGGGAAGAGCCAGAAATAGACGATCGCGTGCAGCGTCCAGCTGAACAGGGTGCGTGACAATCCCACATCGACCATGCCGTTCAAGCCGATCGCCGCAGGAATGACCTGGAACAGCAATTCGCTGGCCACGCCAATGGTAGTCCACAGCCACATGACGGCATTGGCCACCGTAGCGTACATCACCAACGGAACGGCCTGCCCCGGATTGGCCGCCTTCCATCCTCGCATCGCGAAGATCATCAGCAGGCACCAGATCCACGAAGCGACGACGACGAGCACCAGCCCGACGTAGAACCAGACGGTCGCGGTCAATGGAGGATAGAAAGTATAAAGCACCGAGGCGTTGCCGCTAATAATGGAGAGCGCCGCCATCAGCACGCCGACAATCCCCATCCAGAATGCGACCCAGGCGAACTTGATGCCCGGCACCGGCCGTTTCAGCGCCGTTTCCGCGACGAAGTAGCCGAAGGCCATGATGAAGAAGGTCGTCAGCACGAACGCCATGGAGACCCCATGAAGCGTCACCGACCGGAAATAATTGGCGGCGGTATGGGCCGGCGCCTCAATCGGGCTTCGCGCCCACATCTGCCACACGCCGAGCATGCAGGCGACGGCGAAGGCTGCTATCGCCACCCAGGCATGGGCGATGACCAGTTTTCGGACCTGCAGGCCGCCAGTCATTGCGCCGGCCGGCTCGCCACGAGGTGCGGGCATGGGTTCAGCGATCGTCGCCACAGCTTGCCCTCCCTTGTGCGTCCGGCTTGAACTGCTCGGGCGGCACCACCTTCACAGTGGCGATCATTTGCGTGTGGCCGAGCCCGCAATACTCATGGCACGGCATCAACAAGTCGCCGGTCTTGGTGAACCGCGTGTGGACCTGCGCGACATAGCCCGGGACGACCATTGTGTTGACGTTGGTTCCGGTGACCAGAATGCCGTGAATCACGTCCGGCGTGGCGAAGCGGAGCGTCACATCGCGTTCGGCCGGCAAGACAATGCAGTTGGGAACGAATTCGAACTGGGTGGTGATCAGCCGTGCGACGACTCGTCCGTCCGGATCCACGCGGGTGCCCAGATTTTCCTCGGTGAACTCGGCAGACAGGTGGAGCGTCTTGGGATCGACATATTCGCGGTTTGATGGCGGGTTCACGTGCATCACGATCGCCGCATAGAGAACCGCGCTGACGATCACGGCTATGATCCCGGCGACAACCCAGGCCCAGCGCAGTTCGGACTTGAGGATGGCTTGTTCGTTGATGGCCATGTCAGCCCACCGTGCCGCGCGGCAGGAAAACCAGGAAATACATGCCGAGCCAGCCGACCATCAGCAAGCCGACCGCGATCAAGGAAACGACGACCGCGCCTTTGGGACCGCCTTCGAGCGAGGCCTCGAGCCTTTGGAGTTCCTGCGCGTCATCGACACAATCGTGCCGCGTTACGGGATAAGCCGGTTCTGTCATGCCCCTGTTCCCAAGACGAATGCCCCAACGTCAAGTTACGCTAACCTCGTGTGCCACCAATCTGTTCCCGGGATATACGGGAAACTACCTAGCAGGCATTCAACCCTGCCTGCTGGAAGATGCCGATCACCTTGGCGACCAGCTCTCCCGAAGGCGGCTTGGTATCGATCAGCTTATAATCGAGCTTCAGCCGTTCCCACTTATATTCCCCAAGCTGGTGGAACGGAAGAATTTCGACCCTTTCGACAACGCCAAGCGAAGCTGCAAACTCTGCCATTTGCTGCATTTCTTCGTCGACATCGGTGAGCCCGGGAACCAGGACGTAGCGAAGCCACATTGGGCGCTTCAGGCCGGCGAGGCGGCGCGCGAAGTCGAACACCTCCGTATTATCCTTGATGCCGGTCACGCGCTCATGCTGCTCCGGGCTGAACGCCTTCATGTCGAGGATGACGAGGTCGATTAACTTGAATTCCTCGTCGGACAGCCGTTCGCCGAAGTAGCCGTTAGTTTCTATCGCGGTGTGAACGCCCATTTGCTTGACGGCGGAGAGCAGCCGAACCGCAAACCGGTCTTGCATCAGCGGCTCCCCTCCGGAGAGGGTGAAACCGCCATGCATCAGCTTCAGGCCATGCGCATATTTGCGAACGCCTTCGATCGCCCGTTCGAGCGTCACCGGAATGCCGTTGCTGAGGGTCCAGGTGTCGGGGTTGTGGCAATATTGGCAACGGAACATGCAGGCCGTCGTCCAGGCGACGACGCGGATCCCCGGGCCGTCGACCGCTGATCCGGTCGTGTAGCTGTGCAGAAAGCCCATATCGCCAGTCTTCAGCGCCGATCGGACATCCACTTCCGGCACATCGTCGCCGAGATGCACGCGCATCTCGTAGGGGCTTTTGGCCTCCAGGTTGACCTGTTCGGCCGAGGCGGTAGCCATACTATCCTCCGTGGAACGTGCGGTTGATCACGTCCATCTGCTGCTCGCGGGTCAGGCGCACGAAATTGACCGCATAACCGGACACGCGGATTGTCAGGCTCGGATATTTCTCCGGATGATCCATCGCATCGAGCAATGTTTCGCGGTTCAGCACGTTGATGTTCATGTGATAGCCGGTCGTGCCGAAGAAGCCGTCGAGGATCGATGTCAGGTTGGTGATCTGATCGTCCTTGGTCCGGCCAAGCCCGCTCGGGATCAGCGTGGTTGTCAGCGAAATGCCGTCCTGCGCATCGCGGTACGGGATCTTCGCGACCGAAGCTGCGGACGCGTGCACGCCATGGCTGTCGCGGCCGTGCATCGGGTTTGCGCCCGGCGCGAACGGCTCGCCCTTCTTGCGCCCGTCGGGCGTGTCGCCCGTGGCCTTACCGTAGACGACGTTGGAGGTAATCGTCAGCACCGATTGTGTGTGAAGCGCGTTCCGGTAGGTCGGGAATTTGCGCAGCTTGCCCATGAAGGTCGTAACCAGCCAAGCGGCCATTCCGTCGACGCGGTTGTCGTTGTTGCCGAACAGCGGGAATTCGCCCTCGGTTTCGTAACCGGTGATGAGGCCGGTATCGTCCCGCTTCACCTTCACCTTGGCATATTTGATGGCCGACAGGGAGTCGGCGACGACCGACATGCCGGCAATGCCGAATGCCATGGTGCGAAGCGGCGCATAGTCGTGCAGCGCCATTTCGATCCGCTCATAGGCATATTTGTCATGCATATAGTGGATGCAATTCATGGCGGAGACATAGGTCGCGGCCAGCCAATCCATAACCTTGTCGAAACGGTCGACGACGTCGTCAAAATCCAGATAGTCGCCCTGGACCGGTTCAGACGGCGGTGCGATCTGCTTGCCGGACACTTCGTCGCGGCCGCCGTTGATCGCATAAAGCAGCAACTTCGCGAGGTTCGCGCGGGCGCCGAAGAATTGCATCTGCTTGCCCATCGCCATGGGCGAGACGCAGCACGCGATTGCGCCGTCGTCCCCCCAAGCCATGCGCATGATCTCGTCGCTTTCGAACTGGATGGAGCTGGTGTCGATCGCGACCTTCGACGAAAAGCGGCGGAAGCCTTCGGGAAGCTGCGGCGCGTACCAGATCGTCAGGTTCGGTTCGGGCGCCGGTCCCAGGTTGTACAGGGTCTGGAGGAAGCGGAAGCTGTTCTTGGTGACCAGCGGCCGCCCGTCGTCACCCATGCCGGCGATGGATTCCGTGACCCAGGTCGGATCGCCCGAGAAGAGATCGTCATATTCGGGTGTGCGCAGGAAGCGGACGATGCGCAGCTTGATCACGAAATCGTCGATGATTTCTTGCGCTTCGCTTTCGGTGATCCTGCCTTCTTCGAGATCCTTTTCAATGTAGATGTCGAGGAAGGTGGAGACGCGGCCGAGCGACATGGCCGCGCCATTCTGTTCCTTTACGCTGGCGAGGTAGCCGAAATAGAGCCACTGGACGGCTTCCTTGGCGGTCGTGGCCGGGCCGGAAATGTCGATGCCATATTTGGCTGCCATTTCCTTGAGCTCGCCAAGCGCACGGATCTGCTCGCTGAGCTCCTCGCGGTCGCGGATGATCTCGTCTGACGACCATTTGTCGTCGAGCGACGCCTTTTCCTGCTTCTTTACCTCGATAAGGCGATCGACGCCGTAAAGCGCGACGCGGCGATAATCACCGATGATCCGGCCGCGTCCATAAGCGTCGGGAAGCCCTGTCAGGATGTGGGAGCTGCGGCACTTGCGCACGTCGGCGGTGTAGGCGTCGAACACACCGTCATTGTGCGTCTTGCGATATTTGGTGAAGGTTTCGACCATCACCGGGTCAGGCTCGTAGCCATAAGTCTCAAGCGAATTCAGCACCATCTTGAGCCCGCCGTTGGGCATGATGGCGCGCTTCAGCGGAGCTTCGGTCTGAAGGCCGACAATGACCTCATTTTTCTTGTCGATATAGCCGGCATCATGCGCGGTGATCGTGCTCGGGATCTGCGAAACATCGAGCACGCCCTTCTTGCGTTCCTCGACGAACAGATCGGTCAATTTCTTCCAAAGCTTCGTCGTCCGATCGGTCGGACCAGCGAGGAAGGACTCGTCCCCATAATAGGGTTCGTAGTTCAGTTGGATGAAGTTGCGGACATTGATTTCCTTGGTCCACAGCCCGGGCTTGAAGCCGGCCTGCTTCTTTTCTTCGGCGGGGCGCGGTTCAAGAACGACGGTCGACATGGTCTTCGCTCCAATCAAGAGGCTTCGGTCAGGGGTTGGCCCAGGGGCTGGGCGTTTCGGGCGCGGGGCCCTGTTTCGCGCAGGAGGAATGCCAGGAAGATGGCGATCCCGATACCGATCAGCATCGGCATGAAGGTCGCCTGGTAATCGCCGAGCACGCGGTCATCGCCGCCGCTGATACGCATGAGGCGAGCGGCGAACATCGGACCGAGCAGGGCCGAGAATGAGAAGTTGATGAAGTTGATGACGCCGGTCGCGGTGCCGCTGTGCTCGGGGCGATTGGCTTCCTTGATGATCGTATAGGGGATCATCGCCGCGCCGGATGCGATCCCGGCAACCAGTGCGATGCTGTAGGGCGGGAGGATGCCCGGCGGTCCGTAAAGGCCCATCGCCATGGCGGCGAGCAATACGACAGCGGCGCCGACGATGACCGGCTTTCGGCGCCCGATCTTGTCGGAAATCCACCCCAGAAGCGGACAGCCGATGATCCATCCGAACGGTACGGCAGCCGAGCGGAGCACGGCAACGTCGTAGGGCATGCCATGTCCTTCCTGGAGGAAGCGGACGCCCCAAACCATGTCGAAGATGGTGGTGGGGATGAACAGCAGTCCCGAAATCAGGCCGCAGATGATCGACTGCGGATTGCGGAACACCGCCCACATCGCCCTTCCTGCATCCTTGAGCCAATTATGCTTGGCACCGGACGTCTCAGGCTTGGCCTCGCGCTTCGGAATGAAGAGGAAGAGGAGGATGGCGATCGGGATTCCGGCGATCCCCATGATCCACCAGAACTGGTCCCACGCGAGGCCACCGGAAATCGCCGGGCCGACGACGAATTGACCTGCCGATCCGCCCGCCATTCCGAACATCTGCGTTGCGCCGATCAATGTTGCCGCCTTGGACGCAGGGAAGTGGGTTGTTGCGATGTAGACCGCGCCGATCAGGGCAAAGACGCCACCAGCGCCTTGCAAGAACCGCCCGATGCTCGCGAGGTTCGGGTCGCCAGTCGCGAACATCAGCGCACCGACGGCGACTGTCGCAGCGCCAAGCGGGACTACCTTGCGCGGACCGAGCTGGTCCATGGCGACGCCCGCGACGAGGCTGAACGGGGCGTATGCGTAGTAGAAGAGGCCGACTAGCGAAGCGACGCCCACTGGAGTGAGGCCGAACGCGGTCGACATTTCCGGCACCATGACGGCCGGCGCCGAACGCATCGCATATTGATAGAAATAATAGATCGAGGTGATGAGCCAGGCGATCGCGACCGCGCCGAGGGGAGTCACTGCGGGTCGAGCGGTCGCCTGGCTCATACGTCTTACGTCAGCAAAGGGTTAGTGAGACGGCGAGGCCGCCTTCTGACGTTTCCTTATATTTGCTGTTCATCTCCTTTGCCGTGATCGCCAGCGCCTGCACGGTTGAGTCAAAATCGACGCGGCGATTGGCCGGGATCTCGTTCGAGGCGATGAGATAGCCGGTCCAGGATTTGACGGCACCGAACGCGCATCGTTCGATACACGGGATCTGGACGAAACCGGCGACCGGGTCGCAGGTCATTCCCAGGTGATGCTCGAGCGCACCTTCGGCTGCGTTGGCGATTACCTGCGGGGCGGCGTCCTGGGCCTGACCGACCATGGCCGCGCCCATTGCGGACGCAACGCCAATCTCCGCCTGACAGCCTCCTTCGGCTGCGGCCAAGGTTGCGTGGTGCTTGCATAGATAGCCGACGACTGCAGCCGCGAGCAGTCCTTCGCGCAGCTTCTGGTCAGATACCTTCGCCCCAGCCGAGTCCAGGGAGTAAAGGACCGCAGGCATCACTCCGGCCGAACCACCAGTAGGTGCGGTGATGACCAGGTGGCCGCGAGCATTTTCCTCGGAACCGGCGAGCGCAGCCGCGGATAGGACGCCGATACCGCGCCGTGCAGGTCGCTCTTCCTTCATCGCATGCTCGTAGACGTCGCGTGCCTTGGTCTTCAGCTTGATCGGCCCAGGCAAGGTCGCGGTCGGCGCCGCCAAACCGGTCTTCACCGTCGTCCGCATGGCGCCGATGATCTTGTCGAGGAAGGCGTTGATCTCCGCCTCGCTGCGACCGGAAATCGAAGTTTCATTGGCCATGGCGAGCTGTGCGATCGAGATGTTATCGCGCGCTGTGTAGGCGATGATTTCCTTCATCGTTTCGTAGGGATATTTCGGCGGGTTCTTCTTCGGCGGCTTATAGCCCTTCCATTCGATAAATCCGCCGCCGACCGAATAATATTCCTGCTCCAGCAGCACCTTGTCGCCGGCCATCAGCTTGGCGGTCATGGTGTTGGCATGCGGGAAGTCGCCCTTGGTCGCGTCGTAGATGATGTCCTTCAGCGAAGCCTGGATCGTCTTCGTCCCAAGCTTGACCGGATAGGTCTTGTCCGGCTCAGCCTCCATCTTGTCGAGAACGGCGACCGGGTCGATCGTCGCTGGTTCGTGACCGATGAGGCCTGCCAGCGCCGCGCGCTCCGTTCCATGGCCTTTGCCGGTCGCGCTCAGGCTCCCGTAAAGATGTACCTTGAGCGCCGTGGCCTGATCGAGCTGGGCCTGAGGAAGCTTGATCGCCCTCTGATAGAAATCATAGGTGATCCGCATCGGGCCGATCGTATGCGATGACGATGGCCCCGGACCGACCTTGTAGAATTCGTCGACGAGGGTCATCACGGGACCCTTCGACTGCTTGACCACGTTGAGGTTGGGATTTTCCTTCCCCTGAAGAGGCGGCTCCGCCGCCGCCTGTGCGAACAGTGGATTGACCTGTCCGCCCAGCATGCCGATTGCGGTCGCCATTGCGCTCCGCACCATGAAGCTGCGGCGATCGGATCCACTCGGTGGCTCGGAGTAATCCAGCTCCGGAAGCGTGAACGGTCCGTGATTACGCGATTGGCTGTCCATTTTCTGCCCTCCCATATCCGCAAGCGAGGACGCCCGATCATCAAACCTCCGAAGCACAGCAGGCTGCGCCATCGGAGTATCGGAACCCCGCAAGAGTCATTTCGAGCTATAGGACTTGGCAGGCGCCAAGGTATCAGGGGTAACCCCAACATCCCTTCAGCCAGTTACTGATAAGCGCCAGACCGGACGATAGGGCTGAATTTGTGCAGTGCGTCAGGACATATCCCGATGGCCCGGATGGGGCGCCTGCCTATGCTTTCGGCTCACTTCCGGAGGCTTCTTCATGACTGGCTCGCAAAGCCTTGGTCCTGCGCATGAATATTTGCTCGACGCATGGCAGCGATCGGTGCTGTTCCTCGATGTGCTGCGGCAACGCGGTAACATCTACCGCGAGCAGCAGGCGAAGGCTGCGCCCAATGTGCTGGAGTTCGAAGCGGAACTGGTGCTCGACGGCCGGAAATTGCCGCGCCCGGTCAACTATGGCCTCGTCAGCATCAAGCCGCCGAAAGGTGTGAAGATCGATCCGGCCAAGCGGCCGTTCGTCGTGGTCGACCCGCGCGCAGGGCATGGGCCAGGCATCGGGGGCATGAAGACGGACAGCGAGATCGGGGTCGCACTGGAGAACGGCCATCCCTGCTATTTCATCGGCTTTTTGCCGGAACCGATGCCGGACCAGACGACCGAGGATGTATGGAACGCGGAAGCCGAGTTCATCCGCGAAGTTGCGCGCCGCCATCCCGGCACCGGAAAGCCGGCAGTGATCGGCAATTGCCAGGCGGGCTGGCAGACGATGATCATGGCGGCCACCCATCCCGACGTGCCGGGGCCGCTGCTGCTGGCGGGAGCGCCGCTTTCCTATTGGGCCGGCGTCCATGGCAAGAATCCGATGCGTTATACCGGGGGAATGCTGGGTGGGACATGGCTGACCAGCCTGTCCGGCGACCTTGGCGAAGGGACGTTTGACGGTGCGAATTTGGTCGCCAACTTCGAGAAGCTCGACCCGGCCAACACCTATTTCGAAAAGCCATATAACGTCTATTCGAAGGTCGACACTGAGGCGGAGCGTTTCCTCGATTTCGAGACCTGGTGGGGTAGCCCGGTGCTGCTCAATGCGCAGGAAATGCAGTGGATCGCGGACAATCTGTTCGTCGGCAACAAGCTGACCAACGGCGAAATCCAGACGTCCGACGGCGTCCAGGTCGACCTCAGAAACGTCAAGTCGCCGATCGTCGTTTTCTGTTCCTGGGGCGACAATATCACGCCGCCCCAGCAGGCGCTGGGCTGGATCACCGACCTCTACGGGACGGACGAAGAGCTGGTCGCGAACGGGCAGACCGTTGTCTATTCGGTGCACGGATCCGTCGGCCACCTCGGCATCTTCGTGTCGGGCAAGGTGGCGACGCGCGAACATGACGAGTTTACAAGCGCGATGGACATGATCGACCTGATGCCGCCCGGGCTTTACGAGGCGGTCATCGAGGAGATTGATGCCGACGAAGCCCATCGCGAGCTGATCGGCGGAGATTATCTGTTCCGGCTGGTCCCGCGCACGCTGGACGATATCCGGGTACTGGGCGGCAACAGCCCCGAGGATGATCTGAAGTTCGCCGCGGTCGACCGTGTGTCGAACATCAACCGGCGGCTTTACGAACACTATCTCGGCCCGCTGGTTCGTTCGGTTACGCCGCCGGGCTTCGGCGATTGGGCGCGCAAGATGCATCCCAACCGCGTGCGCTTCTCCATCTTCTCGGACGAGAATCCGGGGATGAGACTGATCGCCGAAACCGCCGAGCAGGTGCGCAAAGATCGGCGGCCGGTAACGCAAGACAATTTCTTCGCCGCTGCCGAAAAATCGATGGCATCAACCATCAGTGCCTCGCTGTCGGCGTTTGGAGCTGCGCGCGACGCGATGACCGAGCAGATGTTCCACATGACCTATGGCTCGCCGGTACTGCAGGCGCTGGTGGGGCTGGATCCCAAGGACGAGGCAAGCCGGCGCAAACCTGAGCGCGATGCGCTTCGCGAGCAGGTCCAGGCGGGCAAGCGGCAGGAGCTGGAAGCGAAGTTTGAAACCGGCGGGGCCGTCGAGGCGGCACTTCGGTCGATCGCCTATGTCCGGATGGGCGAGGGAAGCACCGACGAACGGGGTTTCGCCATGATCAAACAGTTGCATGACGCGCAACCGCCCGGCCGGCCGCGCAGCATGGAGCAGCTGAAGGAGGTCGTTCGGGAGCAGTATCTGCTTCTTAAGATCGACGAGAAACGTGCGGTCGCCGCGATTCCCTTGCTGATCCCGCGAGATCCGGATCACCGGGAGAAGACGCTCCGCGCGATCCAACGAATTGTCGCCGCGACCGGCGAGCCGACCGGTGAAGCCAAGCGCCGGCTGACGGAAATCGAAACCATGTTTGGCGCGAAGGCTCCGAAGGGAGCCAGGAAGGAGGATCGCGATGTCCGTGCTTGAGGCCGAGGCCCCCGTCAGCCGCAACAATCATGAGAAATTCCACAAGCTGATCGCGACCGCCCAACAGCATCAGCCGGTCAAGGTCGCGGTTGCGCATCCGTGCGACCAGGTGTCGCTCGAAAGCGTGGTCGAGGCCGCCAAGCTGAGGCTGATCGAGCCGATCCTGGTCGGACCGCAGGAGCGGATCCGCCAGGTCGCGGCCGAGCATGGGCTGGACATCAGCAGCTTCGAAATCGTCGACGCCGACTACAGCCAGGACTCCGCCGCAAAGGCGGTCGAGCTGGTCCGCGAAGGACGTGCCGAAGCGCTGATGAAGGGTAGCCTCCATACCGATGAGATCATGAGCGCGGTTGTGAAGCGCGATACAGGCCTGCGAACCTCCAGACGCATCAGCCACTGTTTCATCATGGATGTGCCGGACCATGACCAGCCGCTGGTCATTACGGACGCCGCGGTGAACATCGCGCCGGACCTCAAGACCAAGGTGGACATTACCCAGAACGCGATCGACCTGGTTCGAGCGCTGGGACAGAAGGACGTTCGAGTTGCGATCCTGAGCGCGATGGAAAGCGTCAATCCCGACGTGCCCTCGACCCTCGAAGCCGCCGCGCTGTGCAAGATGGCGGACCGCGGGCAGATCACGGGCGCGCAGCTCGACGGACCGCTGGCGCTGGATAATGCGATCAGTCCCGAGGCTGCGGCGATCAAGAAGATCAGCTCTCCGGTTGCCGGACGCGCCAATGTACTCGTCGTCCCGGACCTCGAAGCCGGCAATATGTTGGCGAAGAGCCTGTCGTTCCTCGCCGGGGCGGACGCCGCCGGTATCGTCCTTGGCGCGAAGGTGCCCATCATCCTGACCAGCAGGGCGGATGAGGAAACGGCCCGGCTCGCTTCTTGCGCCGTCGCCCAGTTGCTGGTGGCTGCCCGCCGGGCGGACGCCGCCTCGGCAATCCAGTAGGAGCGGGGGCGTGAAGGACGTCCGGCCGATCCTGACCGGGCACAAGTCGCTGATCGTCGGCGTCGCCAACGATCAGTCGATCGCCTACGGCTGCGCGGAGGCGTTTCGGGCGTGCGGCGCCGATCTCGCCATCACCTGGCTGAACGACAAGGCGAGGCCGCATGTCGAACCCCTTGGCCAACAGCTGGGCGCCGAGATCATGGCGCCACTCAATGTCGAGAATCCCGGCGAGCTGGAGGCTGTGTTCGATGAAATCAGAAGGCGCTGGGGCAAGCTCGACAGCCTGATCCATTCCATTGCGTTCGCTCCGAAGGAGGATCTGCAGGGCGGGCTGCTTGACTGCTCGGCAGCTGGCTTTGCGCGGGCGATGGATGTTTCCTGTCACTCTTTCGTTCGAATGGCCAAGCTCGCCGCACCGCTGATGACGGATGGCGGGACGATGTTCGCGATGAGCTACCTCGGCGCAAATCGGGTGGTGACCAATTACAATGTCATGGGCCCCGTGAAGGCGGCGCTGGAGGCGGCGTGCCGCTATCTGGCGTTCGAGCTGGGCCCGCAAAACATCCGGGTCCACGCCATTTCACCCGGTCCGCTCAAAACCAGGGCGTCGTCCGGCATCAAGGACTTCGAACATTTGCTCAATGACGCCGTCGCTCGGTCGCCACTGCATGAACTGGTGGACATCGACGATGTGGGCTTCGCGTGCGCCTATCTTGCGGCGGACTTCGCGCGGCGGATCACCGGCGGGACAATTTATATCGACGGCGGCGCGAACATCATCGGCTGACGAAACTGGAGGCAAACATGGCGCAATGCATCGCAGTGGTGAACGCCGGATCGTCCAGCGTGAAGTTCGGGTTTTACGACAGCGAAGGGGAGGAGACGTTGCTGGTCCGGGGCGCGGTCGAACAGATCGGCGTTTCCCCCACGCTGTCGGCGAGCGACGGCGACGGCAATAACCTCACCGAGCGCAATTGGCCGAGCCAGGGCTTTACCCATGCGCAAGCAATGAGCGCTGTCCTCGATATCGCGCACGAATTCCTGCCGGAGGGCTCGACCATCGTCGGTGTCGGACACCGCGTGGTTCACGGCGGAACCCAGTTTAAGGGCCCAGCCAAGGTGACTCCCGACGTCATTACAGTGTTGGAAGGCTTTTCACCGCTGGCGCCGTTGCACCAGCCGCACAATCTCGCGCCGATCAAAGCGATTGCGCAAAACCGGCCTGACATACCCCAAGTCGCCTGCTTCGATACGGCCTTCCATCAGACGCAGCCGCACCTTGCCCAAGCCTATGCATTGCCGCGTGAGCTAAGCGACGAAGGCATAAAGCGTTATGGATTTCACGGTCTCTCCTATGACTATGTGAGCTCGCGCCTGCGCGAGGTCGCGCCGGAGCACGCGGACAAGCGCATCATCATCGCTCACCTCGGAAATGGCGCGAGCGTGTGCGCAATCGACAAGGGCAAGAGCGTGGCAACGACCATGGGGTTCACCGCGGTCGAGGGGCTGGTGATGGGCACTCGCTGCGGCTCGATCGATCCCGGAGTGCTCATCTATTTAATCGACGAAAAAGGCATGGATGCCAGGGCGCTGGAAACCTTGGTCTACAAGAAGTGCGGGCTGCTCGGCGTTTCGGGCATATCGTCCGATATGCGGACGCTTCGGGCATCCGACGATCCCCGGGCGAAGGAAGCGATCGACCTGTTCATCTATCGCATCGTCCGGGAGATCGGTTCGCTTGCGGCTGCGCTCGGCGGCGTTGACGGCCTGATCTTCACCGGCGGTATCGGCCAGCGCGACGCCAAGACGAGGCGAGAGGTTGCCGCGGGATGTGCCTGGTTGGGCGCGGAGCTGGATGAAGCCCGCAATAGCGGTGCCGAAGGGCTGATTAGCGCCGACGGCTCCAAGCTTCCGATGTGGGTCGTTCAGACCGACGAGGAGCTGGTGATTGCGCGGCAAACGGCGGCGGTGCTGGGAATTTAATCAGGCGCGATATCGATCGTCCTGGTGTGCGGGTGGTGCTTGTCCAGGTGCCGCTTGATGATCCGCAAGTTGCGCGTGTTGGATTGGAAAAACAGGTCCGGAATCGCACCTATCCACGGGATCAGCCCGAGCAGCATGTCAAAACCGATATTCCCGCCCATCCGGGCAATCTGCCACTTCGACATTCCAAGATTGCGCGCCTCCCAGGCGATATAGCTGCCAAGGGCGGCGGCGCTGATCGTTCCGATGCCGGGAACAAGGTCGAGGATGACGTCGAGGCCGACCGGCTTGTTGATGCCCGGAATGACGAACATTCTTTCAAGCACCTTCTCCATCGCCTCAATCCGCTGGCGGACGGAATGGGGATCGCTCCCCAGGCCCGGCATCTCCCGGCGCATCCTCGGCGTTTGCTGTTCTGTCGTCTCGATCAACGCAATCCTCCGCCGGTCCCTATGTCGGCCAAACCGATTAACGTGTGACGGGCAAAGGGGTTCTCTTCGAAGCCCGGAGCGCGGCCGGACACCAGCGACCAGCGGATCGGTGCGGCGATCGGGATGAAGAGCTGCGCGTCATCCATCATCCGTGCCGCTTCGAGGAATAGCTGTGCGCGCTGGACTGAATCGGGAGTTAGACGTGCCTGGTCCAAGAGCGG
>Ga0314808_100016_pt1 | contig 20143 bp, 20 predicted proteins | sample STEome_6_FD_202335 | JGI IMG/M metagenome (GOLD analysis project Ga0314808, IMG submission 202335) | Metatranscriptome of soil surface biofilm microbial communities from soil inoculated with nitrogen-fixing consortium DG1, State College... ... | reverse complement strand
TGGGAGCACGGGGTCGCGCCCTCTTCAGCGACAGCAAGGGTCCTTGGGGCGCGCCTCCAGGCTCCGGCGGAGGCGGCGAGCCTCCTTCAGGCAATGGGCAAGGTGGCGGGCCGTGGGGTGACGAGCCACGCCGCGGCAGTGGCCGCGGATCAGTGAGTTCGCTCGACGATTTCCTGAAGCGCAGCCGCGGCAGATTTGGCGGGACTGGCGGGGGCAACTTCAATTTTGGCGGACGGCCGGACCGTTCGCTGTTCGGCTGGGCCGCGATTGCGGTTGTCCTGCTCTGGCTCCTTTTCACTACGATGCACCGCATCGCTCCGGAAGAGCGCGGCGTGGTCACCCGCTTCGGCCGCTACAGCCATACGTTGTCGCCGGGCATCGGCCTCACCCTGCCGTCGCCGATCGACCGGGTCGAGAAGGTCAATGTCGAGGAAATCCGCAACGAGGATATCGGTTCGGCCGCGGAAGAAACGCTGATGCTGACCGGCGACCAGAACATCATCGACATCGCCTATCAGGTTCGCTGGAACATCCGCGATCCCGAACAATATCTGTACGAGCTCGCAACTCCGCAGGAAACGATCCGGCAGGTCGCCGAAAGCGCGATGCGGCAGATCATTTCGCAGGTCACATTGCAGGACGCGATGGGCGCTGCCCGGGGATCGATCGAGACGCGCGTGCAGGAGGAAATGCAGCAGACGCTGGATGCCTATCAATCGGGTGTCGTGATCCAGGGCGTCGCCATCCGGCAGGCCGACCCGCCGGCCCAGGTCAACGAAGCGTTCAAGCAGGTTACGGCCGCTCAGCAGGCGGCACAGAGCGACATCAACCAGGCCAATGCCTACGCGCTTCAGCTGCGCCAGATTGCACAGGGTGAGGCCACCGCCTTCGACAAGGTCTACGAGCAATACAGGCTGGCGCCGGAAGTGACGAAGCGCCGCCTGTACTATGAAACAATGGAGCGGGTCCTTCGCAACGTCGACAAGACGATCGTCGAAACACCCGGCGTAACGCCGTACCTTCCCTTGAACGAAGTCCGGCGTAGCCCGGGGGGAGCGCGATAATGGACGCCCTTCGCCGTCACCCGATCGCCGCCGCGGCCTTTGGCTTCCTGCTACTTGTCCTGTTGCTCAGCAGCGTGTCGATTGTTCCCGAAACCCGGCAGGGAATCATTGCCCAATTCGGTAAGCCCGTGCGGATTATCAATCGGTACAAGGAGGGCGACCAGTTCGGCGGAGTGGGAGCCGGCCTCGCAATCCGCATACCGTTCGTCGAAAATATCGTCTGGATCGACAAGCGCGTCCGCGACCTGGACATGGACAAGCAGCAGGTGCTGTCGACCGACCAGCGCAGGCTGGAAGTCGACGCCTTTGCCCGCTACCGCGTCGTGGATCCGCTCCGCATGTATCTGGCGGCGCGGTCCGTCGACCGGGTCGAGCTGGCCCTGAAGCCCATCCTGGGTTCGCAGCTGCGCAACGAGCTGGGCAAGCGCCCATTCGCCTCGCTGCTGTCGCCGGAACGTGAAGGCGCGATGGAAAATATCCGTGGCGGGCTCAATCGCGTCGCCCGGCAGTACGGTGTCGAAATCGTCGATGTGCGCATCAAGAAGGCCGACCTGCCGAGCGGATCGCCGCTCGAATCCGCATACGACCGGATGCGCACCGCGCGCGAGCAGGAGGCTCGTTCAATCCGTGCCGAGGGTCAAAAGCGCGCCCAGATCATTCGTGCGGAGGCGGACGCCGAAGCTGCCCAAGTCTATGCCGCGGCGTTCGGCAAGGACCCGCAATTCTACGATTTCTACCGGGCGATGCAGTCCTACCAGACCACCTTCCTGCCGGACGGGCAGGGCAAGGCGGGGCAAACCAACATCATCTTGTCGCCAAATAACGAATATCTGAAGGAATTCACTGGACGATAGGTCCCTGTACTGTTCAATTCGCGTTCATGCGCTTGACCTAGCGTCGCTGCTGCATCGCGAAGCCAAGCGAGGATGAGAATGAATTCGACGAAGGAGTTTCGACCCGTGCGCTACGCCTATGGGGTCGCCATGGCCCTGCTTTTGGGAGGTACCGCTTTTTCGGTCGCTACCGGACAGGCCGGTGCGCAGGTGGCGCAGAACGCGCCGTCCGCGATCGTGCCGCGCGCCGGTGCGCCGGTGTCCTTTGCTGACCTGGCGGCGAAGCTCGCGCCTGCGGTGGTCAACATTTCGACCAAGCAGCGTGTGCCAGTCCGGCGCCAGGTCGATCCCTTCGAAGAATTCTTCCGCCGTTTCGGCGGGCAGGTTCCGCAGGGCCAGGGGCAAGGCCAGACTCCCGGCCAGGATGAGCAGCGGACCCGGGAGACGGGTTCGCTCGGCTCCGGCTTCATCATTTCGCCGGACGGCTACATCGTCACCAACAATCACCTGATCCAAGGCGTGAACGGGACTGGGACCGTCGACAGCGTGACGATTACCCTGTCCGACCGTCGGGAATTCCCGGCCCGGATCATTGGCCGCGACAGCGCCTCCGACCTGGCGCTGCTGAAAATCGAAGGCGCCGACCTTCCCTACGTCAACTGGGGCGATTCCAATCGCGCCCGGGTCGGCGACTGGGTTGTCGCCATCGGCAATCCCTACGGCCTTGGCGGGACCGTGACGGCCGGCATTATTTCGGCGCTGCATCGCGGGATCACCGGCATTGGCGCCTATGACCGCTACATCCAGACCGACGCCAGCATCAACATGGGCAATTCGGGCGGTCCGATGTTCGACATGGCGGGCAACGTCATCGGCATCAATTCGGCCCTGATCTCACCGACTGGCGCAAGCGTCGGAATCGGCCTTGCCATTCCTGCAGAAGCCGCGAAACCGGTCATCGACGCGCTTCGCCGCGGCCAGCGGCCGGAGCGCGGCTACCTCGGCGTCGGCCTCCAGCCGCTGGACGAAAATATCGCGGAAAGCCTCGGCCTTCCCAAGGACCGCGGCGAGATCGTCCGTTCCGTCGTCCCCGGCGAGGCTGCGGCTCGCGCTGGCGTCCAGCAGGGCGACGTCATCTTGAAGGTCAATGGTCGTGACGTCACGCCGGATGAAACGGTCAGCTATCTGATCGCCAATTCGGGCGTCGGCACCCGCGTGCCCGTCGAGATCATTCGCGATGGACGCCGTCAGATGCTTCAGGTCCAGGTCGGACAGCGGCCCACGGACGAGGAGCTCGCCAAGCAGGCCGGTGGCGGCGAGGACCAGGACCAGGCGCTCGGCGAAGAGGCTCCGGTCGCTCCAGGCACCGCGCTAGGCCTGTCGCTGCAATCGTTGAACGAGCAGATCATCCGAGCGCTGAACCTGCCCGCGGGCACGCGCGGCGTGGTCATCACCTCGATCGATCCGAGCAGCGACGCGGCCGAGAAGGGCATTCGCCGGGGCGACGTGATCCTTTCGGTCAATCGCCAGCCGGTGAGCAGCCCTGCCCAGGTGCTCGCTGCAGTGGACAGCGCCCGGCGCGCCGGCCGCTCCAGCGTACTGTTGCTGGTCAAGCGCGGGCAGGCGCCCGAGGCGTTCGTCGGCGTCGACATTTCGGGTCAGTAAAGGTCCTGCTTGTTGCCTGCATTCCTTCGGCCTAGGTTCTCACCGCCAAGGCCGAAGGAGCGCGCTCCCGAGGTGTAAAATGCCGAAGGAGTGATGTGACCTGATGGCAACCGAGTCTTCGACCAGTATCTTCATTGGTGCCGGCCTGGGCGGAGCCCGGCCGCAGCAACTCGAACTGAAGCGCGCCAATCGGCACGGCCTCATCGCCGGTGCCACCGGCACCGGGAAGACGGTCACGCTTCAAGGGATCATCGAGGGGCTGTCCTCGGCCGGCGTTCCGACGTTTGTCGCCGACGTAAAGGGCGACCTTGCCGGTCTCGCCATGCCTGGCGCGGCTACGGCCAAGCCCCATGAGGCCTTCGCCGCCCGTGCGGAAATCGGCTATGCCGGCTGGACCTACGAGGGCTATCCGGCGCAATTCTGGGACCTGTTCGGCGAACAAGGCCACCCCGTCCGGACCACCGTCAGCGAGTTGGGTCCACTGCTGCTGGCCCGCCTGATGAATCTCAACGAAGTTCAGGAAGGGGTCCTCACCATCGCCTTCCACGTTGCCGACAAGGAAGGATTGATGATCCTCGACCTCGACGACCTGCAGGCGATGCTGGTCAATATCGGGGAGCGGGCCGACGAACTGACCCTCGAATATGGCAATGTCTCGAAACCCAGCGTCGGCGCCATCCAGCGTTCGTTGCTCCAGCTCCGTGCCCAGGGCGGCGATCATTTCTTCGGTGAGCCCGCGCTCGATCTCGAGGACTTCCTGAAGATCGACGAGGCCGGGAAGGGGACCGTCAACATCCTCGCCGCCGATAAGCTGATGGCGAGCCCAAGGCTATATTCGACATTCCTGCTTTGGCTTTTGTCGGAATTGTTCGAGCTGCTTCCCGAGATTGGCGATCCGGACAAGCCGAAGCTCGCCTTCTTCTTCGATGAAGCGCACTTGCTGTTCGAGGATGCACCGCCGGCTTTGCAGGAAAAGATCGAGCAGGTCGTGCGCCTGATCCGCTCTAAGGGCGTCGGCGTCTATTTCATCACCCAGAACCCGATCGACATTCCCGACGACGTCGCAGGACAGCTCGGCAATCGCGTCCAGCACGCCTTGCGAGCCTTTACGCCGCGGGACCAGGCGGCGGTCAAGTCGGCTGCCGAGACGTTTCGGCCCAATCCCGACGTCGACGTCGCCAGCGCGATCACGGAACTGAAAGTGGGCGAGGCGTTGGTCTCGCTTCTGCTGCCGGACGGTGCGCCTTCTCCGGTGGAGCGCTCGCTGATCAAGCCGCCGGGCTCCAGGGTAGGGCCGCTGACCCAGCAGGAACGGACGATCCTGATCCAGACCGATGCGATCGGCGCCAAATATGATACGCTCCTCGACCGCGAAAGCGCCGAGGAAATATTAAAGGCGAAGGGAGATGAAGCTGCCGCCGCCGCTGCCGCCGCCAAGGCTCAGAACGATGCGGAAAGGGCTGCCGCCGAGACCGCGCGGCTGCAGGCCGTTGCCGACAAGGAGGCCGCTCGCCAGCGCGCCGCCGCGGAACAGGAAGCCGTCCGCCAACAACGCGAAGCCGATCGGCTGGAAGCACAGCGCCAACGCGAGCTGGAACGCGAGGAAGCTCGCCGCGCCCGGGAGGCCGCAAAGCCCAGCATGGCCGACAAGATGATGCAGTCTGCCGGCCGCTCCATCGCTTCATCCGTTGGCCGCCAGCTGGGCAACTCCCTGCTGCGCGGCATTTTTGGAGGTCTTCTCCGTGGCCGCTGATGCACCCTGCATGGATGTTCGGGACCTCGAACGCGAATGGCGCGACGCGCTCATTGAAAAGGACGAAGCGGCGCTGCGCCGGCTGATCCACCCGCAATATAAGCTGGTGGGGATCCGCTCGACAGGGTCGGTCGCCGTCAATCTCGAACAATGGATCGAGGCGCTGAAGCGAATGGATATCGCCAGCCTCGAGGTACGGGTGATCGAATGCGTCGCACTCGACAATGTGATCGTCGCAACGGTCGATGCCCAATGGAAGGTTCGCTATCTTGGGCAGCTGATCGACGAACGCGTCCTTCTGACCGATGTTTGGGTCCGCGTCGGCGACAGTTGGCAAGTGGTGCGGCGGCATAGCTCGCCAGTCCCGCCGGGGGTCACCATCGGCGCCTGATGGCGCTGCACCGCTCCCAGTTGATTTTCCCCCGGGATAGGGCATTCTCTTCAAACGTTGATTGTCCGTGGAGGGGACGGGTATGATCACGTTTGTGCTGGCGCTCGCGTTGGCGGCGCCCAATCCTGCGTCAATCGACGCCCCACGCCATTCGTTTCAGGCGTGCCTGAAGACGTTCGAAAGCAACCAGTCGAGAGCAAAAGTCGCGCCCGATGCCTATGCGACGGCAGTGAAAAATGCCTGTCCCGCAGAAGCGCAGGCGCTGTCCGATGCGCTCGTCAAATTCGATACGGCAATGGGGACCAAGCGTCCTGCCGCGCTCGCCAATGCCGAGCGCGACGTCGACGATTATCGGCTGACCAGCGAGGAACGTTATCGCGACCTCAACGCGCCTCAGTAGCGCGTTGAGCAGGAGAGATAGTCCGGCTAGGCTTCCTTGATGGGAATCCTGATCGCAGCGCTGCTGCTTGCCGCCACCGATGCGCCGCCGGTAACCGGCTTCTACCGTTCGAACCAGATGGAGGTCGGCGCAGCGCTTGAGCTCGATCCGGATGGCCGCTTCATGTACCAGCTCGACTATGGCGCGGTGTCCGAAGCCGCCGAGGGCACCTGGTCGTCCGACGGAACGATGGTTTACCTGACGGCGACGCGGATGGAGGGTGCGTACAAGACGCATAATTTTAGCCGCGAACCCCTGAAAATCGATGGTGACCGGCTGTTGCTTGGCCGTTACGACACCGTCATCCGTTTTGAGCGGGAAGATTTGCCTGCTCCAGCTGACAAGAAATGAGTGGAGGCGTTTGATGGCGACCGTGACCGCACCGACGATGGGCATCAGGGAATTGACGCTTCGCGGCGTCATCCTCGGTGGCCTCATCACCTTGCTGTTCACGGCGGCCAACGTCTATCTGGGCCTCAGGCTCGGTCTTACCTTTGCCACGTCGATCCCGGCGGCGGTCATTTCCATGGCCGTGCTGCGGTACTTCCAGGGCGCGACGATCCAGGAAAACAACATCGTTCAGACGATCGCTTCGGCGGCCGGAACGCTCAGCGCGATCATCTTCGTGCTTCCCGGCCTGGTCATGGTCGGCTGGTGGACCGGCTTCCCCTTCTGGCTGTCGGTCGCGGTGATCGCGATCGGCGGCATCCTCGGTGTCATGTATTCCGTGCCGCTCCGACGCGCGTTGGTGACCGGTTCTGACTTGCCATATCCCGAAGGCGTCGCTGCGGCGGAGGTGCTGAAAGTCGGCGCGGGCGTTGGCGGCGTCGAGGAGAATAAGCGCGGCCTGGCGGCAATCGTAATCAGCTCACTGGTCGCGGCGGCCTATGCCATCCTTGCCCAGACCAGGATCCTTGCGGCCGACGCGGCCAAGACCTTCAAGTTCGGCGCCGGCGCGACGACTGTTTCGACCAGCCTGTCGATGGCCTTGATCGGTGTCGGCCACCTTGTCGGCCTGGGCGTGGGCATCGCCATGCTGGTCGGAATGATCATGAGCTGGTTCGTGCTCGTTCCCTGGCAATCTGGCCTCGCCGGAGTCGCGTCCGCCGCGGATGTCGAAGCGGTCGTCGGCACCGTGTTCCGGGAAAAGGTGCGGTTCATCGGCGCCGGGACCATCGGCGTGGCGGCCATCTGGACGCTCCTCAAGATCATTGGCCCGATCATCAAGGGCATCATGAGCGCCATCGCCGCCAATCGCGAACGCCGCGAAGGACGGGGCGAAGGACTTGCGCTGACCGAGCGGGACTTGCCGATCACGATCGTCGGCGGGGTCATCATCGCCTCGATGATCCCGATCTGGTTCCTGCTTGCCGCCTTTGCGCAATCCGGGCCGATCGCCGATGCGGCGGGCAGCACGCTCATTGTCACCATCGTCTACATATTGTTCGCCGGCGTCGTGATCGCGGCTGTCTGCGGCTACATGGCCGGCCTCATCGGTGCATCGAACAGTCCCATCTCGGGCGTCGGGATCCTGGCCGTCCTCGGCATCTCCCTGATCCTCGCCGCGCTATTCCCTGCGGTGGACGCGACCGCGACGCAAAGCCTGGTGGCCTTCGCCCTGTTCGTCACCGCCATCGTGTTCGGCGTCGCGACCATCTCGAATGACAATCTGCAGGATTTGAAGACCGGCCAGCTGGTCGGCGCGACGCCATGGCGGCAGCAGTTTGCGCTGGTGCTGGGCGTCCTGTTCGGGGCGGTCGTCATCCCGCCGATCCTGACGCTTCTGAATGACGCATTCGGCTTCCAGGGGGCTCCGGGTGCAGGCGAAAATGCCTTGGCCGCGCCGCAAGCGGCACTGATCTCCGCGATCGCGCAGGGCGTGCTCGGCGGGAACCTCGATTGGAACCTGATCGGGCTCGGCGCAGCGATCGGCATCGCGGCCTGCGCAATCGACGAAATGCTTCGCGCAACCAAGCGCGGCATGCTCCCGCCGCTGGCCGTGGGGATGGGCATCTACCTGCCGATGGCGTTGACCCTGCTGATCCCGGTCGGTGCGCTGATCGGCCATTTTTACGATCGATGGGCCAAGACCGCGCCAAACCCGGCGTTCGCCGAACGGCTCGGCGTGCTCATGGCAACGGGGCTGATCGTGGGCGAATCCCTGTTCGGGGTCGCCTTCGCGGCGATCGTGGGCGCGACCGACAATAGCGCGCCGCTCGCACTGGTGGACGAATTCGGATGGGCGGTGCCGCTCGGTCTCATTGCGTTCACCGGGTCGATCCTTTGGCTCTACGCCAAGACCCGGTCGGGCGCGGCTAAGGCGCTAGCGGCCTAGAACCTCGCGGCGGAGCGCGGCGGGCGGCCACGGCGGCGCTCCGCTCTCCGCCTTGCGGATCAGATCGACGATCTTGCGGTTGACTGGCGCGTCGGCCCCGAAACGTTCGGCCAGCCGCACCAGTTCGCCGTTGATATAGTCGACCTCGGTCGTTCGCCCCGCGGCAAGATCGTCGGCCATGGAAGACCGCGCCTTCTCATCGATCTTCCATGCCTTCATGAAGAGATTGCGGAACAGCCAGTCGGGCGATCCGATGACCCGCGGCAACAGCGTTGGTCCAACGGCGCCGACCTTGGCCGGTTCGATCCCCGCCCGTTTCAGCAGCCGCAGCCCTTCGCGCTGCGAAGCAGCCACGACGCGGCGATAGTCACGCTGCAGCAACTGCTCGACCAGCGGCCGCCCCGACAATGCATTGACCGCATTGTTGAGGTTGATGAGCAGCTTGCCCCACGCGATCCCGAGCATGTCGTCGGACAGCTTGAGCGCCGCGGGCGACTGGCCGATCCTGTCCGACAGCGTCCGCGTTACGGGGCCCGCATCGGCGTAGAGCGCCCCAGCAACGCCCTTGTGAAAGCGCCCGTCGCCCAGATAGGCAACATTGTACGGCACCATTCCCCGGACGACGTCGAAGCGATCGGCCAATTGGCTCTCAAGCACATCGACATTGCTGATTCCGTTCTGGAAGCTGATGACGGTGGTACCGGGCCGACCGTAGGCCGCGATTTGCCGGGCCGCATCCTCGGTCGCGCCGCTCTTCACGCACAGCGCAATGATGTCGGCGTCGGCAAGTGAATTGGGATCGACCCGATAGTCGACTTCGCCGGGCGGCAGCGTCCGCTGCCACCCGCTGTAATCGCTGACGGTCAGTCCATGTTGGCGGATGTCATCGGCGAATGATTTCCGTCCGATATATTGAATATCGAGCCCGGCGGCCTGCCAGCATCCGCCGACGAAACAGCCGATCGAGCCGGCGCCGAGGATGGCAATTTTGGTCAGCCGCGGCCCCTGTAGGAACTGACGCCCTGGTCTGGCAGCCAAAGCCCCTTGGGCGGCTCGCCCGACTGCCAGAAAACGTCGATCGGCATTCCGCCGCGCGGATACCAATATCCGCCGATCCTGAGCCACTGCGGCTTCATCTCTTCGAATAGCCGCTGGCCGATCCCGACTGTCACATCCTCGTGGAATCCGCAGTGATTGCGGAAGGAGCCGAGGAACAGCTTGAGGCTCTTGGATTCGACGATCGTCTTGCCCGGCGCATAATCGATGACGAGGTGCGCGAAATCGGGCTGCCCGGTGACAGGGCAGAGCGAGGTGAATTCGGGCGCGGCGAAGCGCACCAGGTAGAGCGATCCGGCGCGCGGATTTGGCACATAGTCGAGCTCGGCCGCTTCCGGGGAAGCGGGGAGGGCGCTGGCCTGGCCCAGATGTTTCGGTGTGGTGGACATGGCGCGCCTCTTACGCTGCACCCACGCATTCCGGCAACGCCCAGTCGATCGGGGTCAGTCCTCGGCTTTCCAGGAACGCATTGGCCTTGGAGAAATGCCTGCAGCCGAGGAAACCACTATGCGCCGAAAGCGGTGACGGATGCGGCGCCTTCAGCACAAGATGGCGCGATTGGTCCACGAACGCGGCCTTCTTCTGCGCATAGCTGCCCCACAACATGAACACGACCGGCTGCTCCTTCGCGTTCACCAGCCGGATGACCGCATCGGTAAACCGCTCCCACCCGCGATCGCGGTGTGACGCGGCAAGCCCCATCTCCACCGTCAGGACGCTGTTCAGCAACAGCACGCCCTGCCGTGCCCAATGCTCGAGGAAGCCATGCGCCGGCCGGCGGATTCCAAGGTCGCTTTCCAGCTCCTTGTAGATATTGACCAGGCTGGGCGGCGGTCGCACCCCGTCGGGCACGGAGAAGCAGAGGCCATGCGCCTGTCCCGGCCCATGATAGGGGTCCTGCCCCAGGATCACGACCTTGACATTGTCGAGCGGCGTCAAGTCGAGCGCCCGGAACCAGTTGGTGCCCGCCGGAAAGATCCGCTTCCCGGCCTCGCGCTCCGCCAGAAGAAATTGCTTCAGCTCGGCCATATAGGGCTGGTCGAATTCCGCCTGCAGCGGGGTTAACCAGGTAGGATGAAGCTTTATCTCGCTCATACGGTCGTCATTGCGAGCGCCAGAGGCGCGTGGCAATCCAGCAAATGAACTGGACTGCTTGGCTTCGTTCGCCATGACGGGAGAAGCAATTATGGACTCGCTCGTTTCCACCGAATGGCTGGCGCTCAATCTTGGGCAGCCCGATCTCGCGATTGTCGATTCCAGCGCCTTCCTGCCGACCGACGGCCGCAATCCCAATGCCGAGTTCCTCGAAGCGCACATCCCGGGCGCGCGCTTCCTCGACATCGGTCAGGTCGCGGACCGGTCCAATCCAGCACCCCACATGCTGCCATCGGAGGCGGAGTTCAGTCGCGCCATGACGGAGCTTGGCGTCGGGCATGACGACCGTATCATCGTCTATGACAATTCGCCGCTCCGGACCGCGGCGCGCGGATGGTTCATGTTCCGCCACTTTGGCGCGGAGCGGGTGGCGATCCTCGACGGCGGCTTCCAGAAATGGCGCGCCGAAAATCGCCCGGTGGAAAGCGGCGAGCCGCAACCGCGGCAGGCCCGGTTCGAAGCCCGTGCCCGAAACGATGAAGTGGTGACCAAGGAACAGATCCTCGCCGGAGCCGGGATGCCGATCCTCGATGCCCGCGGGAAAGCGCGCTTCGAAGGCTCAGAGCCCGATCCCCGTCCGAATGTCGGCGCCGGCCACATCCCCGGGTCCAGGAACCTGCCGTTCGCATCGCTCTACCGTGACGACGGCACGCTGAAGTCCGACGACGAGCTCCGCGCCGCGTTCGAGCAGCTTCAGGTCGACCCGGCCGCAGCCTTCATTTCGACCTGCGGCTCAGGCGTCACCGCCAATTCCCTGCTCTTCGCGGCAACCCGCCTCGGCGGCCGGCACGGCAAGCTATACGACGGTAGCTGGAGCGAGTGGGGCGCCGATCCCTCGACGCCCAAGGAAATGGGCCCAGCCTAGAGGCTGAACAGCAGGTCGATCGAATCAACGCCGTCGCGCAATTCGCGCTTCAGCCGTTCGAGCGTCGCGGCATGCGGCTCGCGGCCGTCCTCGTGCAGCTTGGCAAGCGCTTCGAGGCCCGCCGCCGCCGCAGCGGCAGTTCGCGTCGACCGCGCATCGCAGATACGCTGCTTTGCTGCCGAAGCGCCCGGCCATGCCGCGGCCAGCTTGGCCTCGGCCATGCTTTCGGACGGGGCTTCACCCGAGAATTGCTCGACGCAGGCCAGCGCCTGGCGGATTGACGACAGGCGCGCGACCGCCTCGGCATACGGACCGGCGGCTCCCGGTTCGCCAAGGACCTCGTCCGCCGGCAGTTCCGAAGCCTCGTCGGCCGATTCGGGGATGAAATGAATCATACCCGACCGTTTGCCACAGCCGGGTAAATCTTCGGTAAATCAGCAAAAGCGATTAAGCTGCGGTCGCCGCCTCGATATCGCGCAAAATCCAGCCGCGCTGCGGAATCGTCTCGATGAATTCCGCACCGCCGGCGGCCGAACGAAGCTTCTTCCTGAGCTTGGAAATGAAGACGTCGATGATCTTCGGCTGCGGCTGGTCGTCGGCGCGCCGGTAGAGATGCTTCAGAAGCATCTGCCGGGTGACGACATTGTTGCGGGCGAAGGCCAACAGCTCCAGCACGCGATATTCCATCTCGGTAATTCCGATCGGATGACCGTCGATGCGGATCAGCCGCTGGATCGGGTCGACCGCAAGGCGGCCGCCGCACAGCGTCTCCGGCAATTCGCTTCCGCTTGCCTTGAGGCTGGCCAGCCACCGCGAAGCTGCTTCCTCATTTTCCTCGGGGCTCAACGAGACCGGCGATCCGAGGAGCAGCTGCTGGACCTCTGCAAGCGCCTGGTGCGCCTCCTCGACCAGCCGGCTTCCTTCCTCGAACCTGCGGCGCGAGCGATCGAGCAGGGCCTCGATTTCGACGAGGCGAGTGGACAGGTTCTCCGAACTCATGCTCCCCCTTCCGCCGCTTACTGAGGCGTCTGCGCCGTAGCGGTTTCGCTATCGGCAGGTTGTGCGGCGATGATTGCCTGCGTTGACTGGCCCTTGTCCAGCACCTTGGTCTCCGGATCGCCCGCGGTCGAGCGGATGCCCATCGCTGCCCGGTCGCGGCCGGCGCGCTCAAGCACCGACGTCTCGGTGGAGCTGCGCGGCGCGGGGCCGCCAAACAGGGCCTCGATTGCCTGGGTCTGGGCGTCCTGCGCCGACAGGCTGACGGTGCCGGCGACCGGCGGGGTCAACGAATAGTCGGGGGGGATCACCAGCGGCGCGTTGCGGGCGACGGCAAATTCGTCGAGCGATTTCGTCTTCGGCCCTAACGCGCCGCAGCCGGCGAGAAGGATCGCCGGGGCGATGACGAAGATTACCTTACGCATGTTCATTCATTCCTTCAGGCGCCTTGTCGCGGATGAGAAAGGCGCGGAGCAGCAAGATCACGACGCCGATGCTAATCGCCGCGTCGCCGACATTAAAGACATAAAACGGTCTGAACGTGCCAAAATGCAGGTCGAGGAAGTCTACCACATATCCGTAGCGCGTCCGATCGACGATATTGCCGAGCGCTCCGCCCAGCACCATCGCGAGCGCAAGCTGGTCGCCGCGGGCCTCTTCCTTGCGAATCCACCAGGCAACGCCGACCGCGATCGCGGCGGTCACCGCAACCAGGATCCAGCGGTGAGTCTCATTCTGCGCCTGGGCGATCCCTAAACTGATCCCGCGATTCTCGACCCAGGTGAAATCGAAAAAGGGCAGCAACTGGATATTCTGCACCGCCTCCAGGTTCAGCGGGCCGATGATGAACCATTTGCTGAGCTGGTCGACGATGAAGATCAGCAGCGCGAAGCCATAGGCGAGGGTACGCTTATCCATTCACCACATCCTCGCAACGCGCGCACAAATCACCGTCCTCGACGACTTCGGGCAGGAGCCGCCAGCAGCGGCCGCACTTGTGATAGCTGGTTTTGGTCACCGAGAGCCCATCGCCCGCCTTGACTGACGAGACGATGAACAGTTCGGCGAGCAGGGCGGAGTCCGCATCGCTGGCAACCGTGACTTCGGCTTCCAGGCTCGATCCGACGACCTTGTCGCGCCGCAGCGGCTCGATCGCCTCGGTCACCGTTTCACGAAGTTCACGCAATCCGGCCCACCGGGCCTCAAGCGCCGGGTCTTCGCGCCATTCGGTGTCGATCAGCGGCCATTCGAGCAGGTGGACGCTGTCCGCTTGCGGATAACGGGTGCTCCATACCTCTTCGGTCGTGAACACCAGCACCGGCGCGGCCCAGCGGACCAGCGCGTGGAACAGAGTGTCGAGCACGGTCCGATAGGCGCGGCGCTTCGGATCCGAAGGAGCATCGCAATAGAGGCTGTCCTTGCGGATATCGAAGTAGAAGGCGCTAAGGTCGTCGTTGGCGAAGTCGCTGAGCGCCCTGACGTAATCGTTGAAGTCGTAATCGTAGACCGCCTTGCGCAGCCGCGCATCCAGCTCGGCCGTCAGCGCCAGCATATAGCGCTCCAGCTCGGGCATTTCGGCGACTGCGATCCGCTCTTGCTCGCTGAACCCATCCAGCGCGCCAAGCAGGTAGCGGAAGGTATTGCGGAGCTTGCGATACTGGTCACCGACGCCGGCCAATATCTCCTTGCCGATGCGGTGATCCTCGGTGAAATCGACCGACAGCGCCCACAGCCGCAGGATATCCGCGCCATAATCGCGCATCAGATCCAGCGGGCTGATGGTGTTGCCCAGGCTCTTGGACATTTTCATGCCCTTCGAATCCATGGTGAAGCCGTGGGTCAGCACCTGGTCGTAGGGTGCGCGGCCCCGCGTCCCGCAGCTCTGCAGCAGTGACGACTGGAACCAGCCGCGATGCTGGTCGGACCCTTCAAGGTAGATGTCCGCCGGCCAGCGCTGCTCGGGCCAATGCCCGCTTTCCAGCGTGAACACATGGGTGCAGCCGCTGTCGAACCAGACGTCGAGGATGTCTGTTACCTGCTCATAATCGTCGGCATTGTAGGCGTTGCCGAGATATTCCTGGGCGCGGCTCTCTTCCCAGGCGTCGACCCCCTCGGCCTTGATTGCGGAAACAATCCGCTCGTTGACCTCATGGTCGACCAGCAGCTTGCCGGTCTTCCTCTCGACGAACACCGCGATCGGAACTCCCCAGGCGCGCTGGCGGCTTAGCACCCAGTCGGGGCGGCCTTCGACCATCGATCCGATGCGGTTGCGGCCCTTGTCGGGGACGAAGCGGGTCTCGCTGATCGCCTTCATCGCCAGCTCGCGAAGTGTGGCGGTTTCATCGGCCACATGCAGCTGGGTATCGAGCAGGGCGCCGCCCTCATTTTCCCAGCGCTTTTCGGCCTTGGATTTCAGGTGATGCAGGCCGAGCGGCTTATCCATCGCCACGAACCATTGCGGCGTGCAGCGGTAGATGACCTTGGCCTTAGACCGCCAGCTGTGCGGATAGCTGTGCTGATAGTCGAAGGACGCGGCCAGCAGGGCGCCTGCGTCGCGCAGGTCATTGTTGATCGGGCCGTCCGGCGCGTTGAACTTCGGATTGATGACGCTGCCCTGGCCGCCGAGCCAGCCCCAGTCGGCGCGATATTTGCCGTCGCCCTCGACTGCGAACTGCGGGTCGATGCCGTTCGCGCGGCAAAGCTCGAAATCGTCCTCGCCATGGTCGGGCGCCATATGGACGAGGCCGGTGCCGCTGTCGGTGGTGACGAAATCGCCCGGGAGAAATGGGCGAAGCCTGGCGAAGAAGCCGCCCAGATGGTGCATCGGATGGCGCGCGATCGAGCCAGCGAGGTCGGAGCCGCGATAGGTGCCGAGCGCATGCTCCTTCAGATCGACCGGCTCGGTCAGTCCCTCGGCATGAGGACCCAGTCCGGTCCGATCGAAGAAGCCTGCCAGCAGGTCGGTGGCGACCAGGAACTTGCGGCCATCGGGCTCGGGCGAGCGATAGAGATGATATTCGACCTCCGGCCCGTAAGCGATGCCCTGGTTGACCGGGATCGTCCACGGCGTGGTCGTCCACACGACCGCATAGGCGCCGACCAGCTCCGGGATCGGGCTTTCGACGATCTCGAATGCCACGTCGATCTGGGTCGACGTGATGTCCTCATATTCGATCTCGGCTTCGGCCAGCGCGGTCTTTTCGACCGGCGACCACATCACCGGCTTGGCGCCGCGATAGAGCTGGCCGCTTTCCGCGAACTTGTAGAGCTCGGAGACGATCGTCCCTTCCGCTTCGAAGTTCATGGTGAGGTAGGGGTGGTCCCAATTGCCGCCGATGCCAAGCCGTTTCAGCTGCTCGCGCTGCGTATCGACCCAATGCTGGGCATAGGCGCGGCATTCGGCCCGGAATTCCTTGACCGGCACCTCATCCTTGTTGAGCTTTTTCTTGCGATACTGCTCCTCGACCTTCCACTCGATCGGCAGGCCGTGGCAGTCCCAACCGGGGATGTAGGGAGCGTCTTTGCCCAGAAGCGTCTGGGTACGGACGACCATATCCTTCAGGATATGATTGAGCGCATGGCCGATGTGGATGTCGCCATTGGCGTAGGGAGGGCCGTCATGAAGGATGAACTTCTCGCGGCCCTCGCGGTGGGCGCGGACCTGGCCGTAGAGATCGGACTCCTGCCACTTGGCGAGGATCACCGGCTCCTTCTGCGGAAGGCCGGCCTTCATCGGAAAGTCGGTCTTGGGCAGGAAAACGGTGGACCGATAGTCGGGCTTGGTCGGTGTATCGGGTTTGTCGGACATTTGCGGGCGGCATTAGCGGGCGGTTTGCCGCTTGCAAACCCTGCGTCATTGCGCGGAGCCGGAGGCGACGCGGCAATCCAGACTGGATTGCTTCGCTACGCTCGCAATGACGGCATCGGAAGCGCCCTTGCCTGCTTGGCATCCGCGTCCATCTGCGCCTTCAGCGCGTCGATGCTGTCGAACTTCATCTCAGGGCGCAGATACTCATGCAGCGCGACCTCGATCGTCCGACCGTAAAGGTCTCCTTCGAAATCGAACAACACCGCCTCAAGCAACTCCTTTGGCGGGTCGAAGGTCGGGCGGACACCGAGGCTCGCCACCCCGGCATGCTCGCTCCCGTCGTCGAGCGTCACGCGCGCGGCATAGATGCCGTATCTGGGCCGGAGATAATTGCCGAGCTCGAGGTTTGCAGTCGGCCAGCCCAGCTCGCGTCCGCGCTTGTCGCCATGGATGACCGTACCCTGGATCGCGAAATGCCGCGTCAGCATCCTGGTCGCGGTTGCGGTATCACCCGACTGCAGAGCTTCGCGAATCCGGCCGGATGAAATTCGCACCCCGTCGATCAGCACTGCCTCGACCGTCTCGGCAATGATACCGCGGCTCGCGCCCAGTTCGCGCAGGACCCCGGCAGTGCCGCCGCGATTCTTGCCGAAGGTGAAGTCCTCGCCGGTGACGACGCCCACCGCGCCGAAACGATCGGCCAAGATTCCGGCAACGAATTCCTCCGCCGTCGTGCTGGCCAGTTCGGCGCCGAAGTTGAACACCAGCATCGCATCCGCGCCGGCCTGGCCGAACAGCCGCTGGCGCTGGTCGAGCGTGGTCAGACGGAACGGTGGGGAATCGGGCCTGAAATGGCGGACTGGATGCGGATCGAACGTCGCGACGATGACCGGCCGCCGCTCATGCGCGCCGCGCTGCACCGCTCGCCCGGCCACCGCCTGGTGGCCCAGGTGAAAGCCGTCGAAATTGCCGAGCGCGATGATCGCGCCGCGAAGCTCGTCGGGTATCGGCTGGTCGTGGAACAGGCGCTGCATTGCCGCCCGCCGTAATGGCTAGCGCTATCGGCGGCAATCTTCGGGAAAACCCTGTCCTACAGCTCAGGCAGTGTGCCAGGATCGAAGCGCCCGGGAAGCGGCTTGCTCTTTCTCACTGTGGAAATGCTCACGATTCCCCTAAAGTCACTAAGGTCGCACGAAATGTCCTCATTCCCTGAGACTTTAGTGACGCTTGGTGACACTGGCACCGCTTGACTCTCTAGAGGGCCACTCCTACATGGCCGCCATCCCGTTTCACCGGTTGACCGGCGGCGCATTCGTGCGCGCGCCGTTTTTCCATTGGAGCGGGTCAACGCTTTGAGATGGGACGGTCGGGTGCCCGCTGTCCTGTGGAGCTAGGAGAATATCGTTCATGGCACGTATTGCGGGCGTCAACCTGCCCACCAACAAGCGCGTTGTTATCGCGCTCCAGTATATCCACGGCATTGGTCCTGCCAAAGCCAAGGAGATCACCACGAAGCTGTCGATCGCTTCGGAACGCCGCGTCCAGGACCTGACGGACCAGGAAGTGCTGCACATCCGCGAAGCGATCGACGCCGGCTACACCGTCGAAGGTGACCTGCGTCGTGAGACGGCGATGAACATCAAGCGTTTGATGGACCTCGCCTGCTATCGCGGCCTGCGTCACCGCAAGGGCCTGCCGGTCCGCGGTCAGCGCACGCATACCAATGCGCGCACTCGCAAGGGCAAGGCCAAGCCGATCGCCGGTAAGAAGAAGTAAGCGGAGCTCGCGAATTTCGCGGACCGCCCTTCAAAGCTTTCAAGGATTTCCTATATGGCTCAAGCACCCCAGCGCATCCGCCGTCGCGAGCGCAAGAACATCACCTCTGGCGTCGCGCATGTGAACGCCAGCTTCAACAACACCATGATCACCATCACCGACGCGCAGGGCAATGCGATCGCCTGGTCCAGCGCCGGCATGATGGGCTTCAAGGGTAGCCGTAAGTCCACGCCGTATGCGGCCCAGGTCGCGGCGGAAGACGCCGGCCGCAAGGCCGCCGAGCATGGCGTCCGCACTCTCGAGGTCGAGGTTAAGGGTCCCGGATCGGGCCGCGAGAGCGCGCTTCGTGCGCTGCAGGCGGTCGGTTTCCAGATCACGTCGATCCGCGACGTGACTCCGATCCCGCACAACGGCGTTCGCCCGTCCAAGCGTCGCCGCGTCTGACCGTTTCGCCCGAAGTCGATCTTCGGGCGGGTGGTTGGAAGGAAAGTAGTTCAAAATCAGGAGTTTTGCGGGACGCCGCGACTCCGCACTGCCAAGGAAGAAACATGGCCGTCAACGCAAAGAACTGGCAGGAACTCAAGAAGCCCAACGCTCTGGAGCGTAAGCCCGGCACCGACGTCCGCCGCAAGGCGGTGTTCGTCGCCGAGCCGCTGGAGCGCGGCTTCGGCATGACGCTCGGCAACAGCCTGCGCCGCGTGCTGCTTAGCTCGCTGCAGGGCGCTGCCGTCACCTCGATCAAGATCGAAGGCGTGCTTCATGAGTTCTCGAGCCTCGCGGGTGTCCGCGAGGACGTCACCGACATCATCCTCAACGTGAAGCAGATCGCGCTGAAGATGGAAGGCGAGGGCCCGAAGCGGCTCCAGCTGTCAGCCACTGGCCCGGGCGAAGTCACCGCCGGCCAGATCGCCACCACCGGCGACATCGAAGTCACCAATCCGGACCTGGTCATCTGCCACCTGGACGATGGCGCGACGCTCAACATGGAGCTGACTGCCGACGTCGGTAAGGGCTATGTCCCGGCCGCCGCCAACCGGCCGGCCGATGCGCCGATCGGCCTCATCCCGGTCGACGCGTTGTACGGCCCGGTCCGCCAGGTCGCCTACAAGGTAGAAAACACCCGCGTCGGCCAGGAACTGGACTATGACAAGCTGACGCTGACCATCGAGACCGACGGCACCATCACGCCGGAAGATTCGCTGGGCTACGCCGCCAAGATCCTGCAGGACCAGCTGCAGCTGTTCGTCCACTTCGACGACAGCCAGATCCGCATGGCTCCGGCCGCGGGCATGGTCGGCACTCCGGGCGTCGCCGGCACTCCGGAAGGCACCACCACCGACACCAACCAGCTCAACCGCTACCTCCTCAAGAAGGTCGACGAGCTGGAACTGTCGGTGCGCAGCGCCAACTGCCTGAAGAACGACAATATCATCTACATCGGCGACCTGGTCCAGAAGACCGAGGCCGAGATGCTCCGCACGCCGAACTTCGGCCGCAAGAGCCTCAACGAGATCAAGGAAGTCCTTGCCTCGATGGGCCTGCGCCTCGGCATGGACATCCCCGGCTGGCCGCCGGAGAACATCGAGGAAATGGCCAAGAAGCTGGAGCAAGAGCTCTTGGGCTAAAGCCGATCGGGCCAATCCGGGGGACAGGCTCGAAGGAGCTCTTTGCTCGGCTAAGCCTTCAACGGTTTTGTATTGCGTACCGGGGTCGCGGCGAAAGTCGCGGCCCTTTTCTTATGGAATGAAGGTCAAGCGACTTCGCGGTTGCAGTAAGCGCCCGCCGCCGCATGCGCCTGGGACATTTCCAGCTCACTGAAGGGGCTCGGCGCTTTCAGCGCTTTCAAATGCTGGAGATAGGTGTCGACCAGCTGCAGCCGGCGCTGGCGCGCGGACTCGGTCACGGCGCGGGACGCGGCAGCCATCTCTTCGCAGGCACGGCGGCGATAAAAGCGAATGTCGGATTCCACGGCCGTCCCCTCCCAAAGAACAGTCGCCTCGTTAACGC
>Ga0314808_100012_pt1 | contig 21752 bp, 23 predicted proteins | sample STEome_6_FD_202335 | JGI IMG/M metagenome (GOLD analysis project Ga0314808, IMG submission 202335) | Metatranscriptome of soil surface biofilm microbial communities from soil inoculated with nitrogen-fixing consortium DG1, State College... ... | reverse complement strand
GGGGAAAGGAGCGGCAAGCAAGCTAAGGTTGAACGTCTAATTAATTCGACAAACGGTTGCGCCGCAATGGATCTGCCATCAACTCATTAGTAAGGCGTCCCTGCCTAGTTTGCGTCGATTGAAGTCCCGTTCGGTGGAGCGATCGAGTGGATATGCAGCCGGTTGAAACGACGCTTTATTCGCTTTCGGATGAGCCCCCGACGCCGAGCGGCGATGCCGATCGCCGGGACGGCGAGCGGCACATGACCCTTTATCGGGTCGGGTCGATCCTGGTCGATGACCGCCGCGAACTCTGCCTGATCAAGAACATCTCCGCCGGCGGAATGATGGTCAGACTTTACTGCGCCGTCGCAATTGGGACGAGCGTTATTGTCGAATTGAAGAGCGGGCAGCCGATCCATGGGAAGGTAGGCTGGGTGCGGGATCAGAACGCCGGCGTTGCCTTCGATACACCGATCGATGTCATCGATGTACTTTCCACCTCGATGGAGGGCCCTCGCCCGCGGATGCCGCGCATCGAAACCAATTGCCAGGCCACCATTCGCGAAGGCGCGAATGTGTTGCGAGTTCAAGCTTGCGACATCTCACAAGGCGGGATCAAGATCCGAACGGAAGCCGAACTTCCGATGGGCGCGGACATCGTCGTCTCACTTCCCGACTTGGAGGCGCAAGCCGGCATTGCCTGTTGGTGCTCCAACGGCCATGCCGGCATCGCCTTCAATCGGCTGCTTCCGCTGGGGGACCTTGTGGCCTGGCTCCAAGTACAACGTAATTTGCAGCGCGCCGCCGGTTAGCCGGCAAAGCCTGGACGTTTCAGTCAGTATCCGGTGGGAACCGCCATACCCAAGCTTCTCCGAAGCGGCGCTCTTCGGCGGTCAGCGTCCCCTTCAACCCGGTCCGCTTGAAGTCCGGCGTGACTCTGGGGCGCGGCGTAGGGATATGCCTGAGCAGCTGCTCTGGGTTGAGCTTCTGGGCGAAATTCACGCCTGCCTGGCGGTTGTTCACCCAGGCAACGCGGCCCGGCATGCTGAGATCGCCCTTGCGAAACAGGACGGATGCGCCCTCGACCGGAAGCCTGTCTCCTTCGACCAATGCGCCTTCTGCGCTGAGGTTGCGAAGCTTGACCGGAACCGAAGTGCCCGACAGCTCGAGGCTTGCCGACATCAGCACGTTCGACCGGCGGTTCTTGCGGTTCTGGCTACTGCTACTCTGGTCCATGCGATCGAACCTAGTCGAAAGCGGTAAAACTTCGTTTAACGGCTGGCGCGAGAGTAATGGCCGACGATTGCTCAGCTTTTCCCGACCTCGAACCTTAACATGATGTTGTTGGCCGGCATTGCACATCGTTCGGTCAGGAACAGATTTCGCGAAGCCGCTTCCGACGCGAAATCCTCGACAAGTCGCAAGCCCCAATGCGGATCGCGGGCCTTCAGGCTTTGGTCGAACGCCACATTGGACGGCGCGGTTTCCACCTCCGCCTCCCGCCATGGGCCGTACAGGATCAGAGACTTGCCCGATTCAAGCAGCCTCGCCGCTCCGTCGAGCAGCGCCAGCCCGGCGTCCCAGGGAGCGATATGGACCATGTTGATGCACAAGATGGCATCGGCCCGGTTGACCGGCCATTCCGAAGCGCAGACATCGAGCTGCATGGGTGGCATCAGGTTCGGCGGCCCGTCCAGTTGCCAGGCGGCGATCGATGCCATTGCTTCGCGGTCGGGATCGGTTGGCTGCCACTCGAGCGCTGGAAATCGCCGTGCGAACGCAAATGCATGCTGTCCGGTCCCGCTTGCCACTTCGAGCACCAATCCCGAGCTTGGGAGCCAGCGCGCGAGCACATCGCCAATCGGTTCGACGTTGCGCGCCGCGGCGGGGGCGTGCCGCTTCACCTCATTGCCAAGGTCACCGACATTGTAGGGCGGGAAGCTCGGCTCGGCCATGGATCAGCCCCTTGCTGACGCTCGCGCACGGCGCTCGCGAATGATCAGCCACGCAAACAGGCCGACTGGACCGGCGAGCAACGTCAGCAACAGGATCGGGATCTGGAGAGCCCGGGAAAAGCCCTTGTGATCGGCATCCTTGGCGATCCACTGTCCAATGAACAGGTCGAAGGCGAGATAGTGGGTCCAGCCGATGACGATCCCGCCGTCGCTTGCAAACAGTGCCCGGATCCCGTCGATCGACAGAAAATCGCCTCTCGCAATGGAGCCGATCTGGCTCGCGAACATCACGGTATAGGTCAGGCACAGCAGGCCGACGCAAAGATAGAGGACATAGGCCGCGACCCGTGGCCCCCGGGGCGCCAGGAAGAGCAGGGCCCAACCCGCCAGCGCCACGACATGGACGAAGGTGAACAGCCCTCCCCAGCTCATCAGCCGCCGCCGAAATGCGCGCCGAGGCCCGTGGAGGAGCCATCGGGAGCCGGATTATCGTAGGTGAGAACCGGCTTGCGAGCTGCTTGGGTCTCATCGAGCCGCCGGCGCGGTGCGTAGATCGGCGCCGCCTTCAGCGCCTGGTCGCCTGCCTTGGCCCGGTCGGCAATCGATCGGAGCGCAGCAATGAACTGGTCGAGATTGGCCCTGGATTCCGTTTCCGTCGGCTCGACCAGCATGGCGCCGTGGACGACCAGCGGGAAGTACATGGTCATCGGGTGGAAGCCCTCGTCGATCAGCGCCTTGGCCACGTCAATCGTCGAGAAGCCCTCGGCAAAGCCCTTATCGCTGAAGATCGCCTCATGCATGCAGGGCCCGGAGACTGCGAAGGGTGCGTCGAGCACGTCCTCAAGGCTGCGGAGGATGTAGTTGGCGTTGAGGACGCTGTCCTCGGCGACCTGCGCCAAGCCGTCGGCGCCGTGGCTGAGGATATAGGTGAGCGCGCGGGTGAACATGCCCATCTGCCCGTGGAATGCGACCATCCGGCCGAAAGCGTCGGGATGCTCGTCGCCAGCCGTTTCTTCCTCGACCAACTTGTAGCTGCCGTCGGGGAATTTCGCCGCGAACGGTAGCGGGCCATAGGGTGCAAGCGCTTCGGACAGCACCACCGGGCCGGAGCCGGGTCCGCCGCCGCCGTGCGGGGTGGAGAAGGTCTTGTGCAGGTTGATGTGCATCGCATCGACGCCGAGGTCGCCCGGGCGCACCTTGCCGACGATCGCGTTGAAATTCGCGCCGTCGCAGTAGACGAAGGCGCCGGCGGCATGGACCGCATCGCTGATCGCCTTCATGTCCGGTTCGAACAGGCCGCAGGTATTGGGATTGGTGATCATCACGGCCGCGACGTCTGGCCCGAGCCGTGCCTTGAGTGCCTCGAGGTCGACGCGGCCAGCCTTGGTCGCCGGAATATTCTCCACCCGATAGCCGCAGAAAGCCGCGGTCGCCGGATTGGTGCCGTGGGCGCTTTCAGGGACCAGCACGACCTGTCGGGCATCCCCGCGAGCTTCGAGCGCGGCCCGGATGCAGAGCAGGCCGCACAGCTCGCCATGGGCGCCGGCCTTGGGGCTCATCGCCACCCCGTGCATGCCTGTGAGGTCGATCAGCCAGAATGCGAGCTTGTTGATCAGTTCGAGCGCACCCTGAACCGTTTCCTGCGGCTGCAGCGGATGGATGTCGGCAAAGCCCGGAAGCCGCGCCATCTTCTCGTTGAGGCGCGGGTTGTGCTTCATCGTGCAGGAGCCGAGCGGGAACAGTCCCAAGTCGATCGCGTAATTCTGACGCGAAAGGCGGGTGTAGTGGCGCACGGCCTCCGGCTCGCTGAGGCCCGGGAGGTCGACGCCCTGGCGCTCCAGACCGCCGAGGCGCGACGAACCGCCCGGGCGAGCCTCAAAATCTACGCCGGTCTGACCGCGGCTGCCGATTTCGAACAGCAAGGGCTCTTCCAGCATCAATGCTCGGTTGCCGGTCACGGTCGGGGCCGTGATCCCCTCGCCTGCAACGGGAGCGGACGGGCGCCATCCTGAAGGATTGGGGCTCGCTGGCTTGGATTCGGTCGCGACGGTCACTTGCACACCTCCATAAGCGCAGCTTCCAGCGCATCGATATCCGCGTCGCTGACCACCTCCGTGACCGCGACGACAATGCCGTTCTTCAGGCTGTCAGCGCATGGGTAGAGCCGGCCGAGCGAAACGCCGCCGAGGACGCCCTTTTCGACCATCGCGTGGACCGCGGGCCGGGCCTCGACCGGAAGCTCCAGCGTGAATTCATTGAAGTAACTGTCGTTGACCAGGCGGACGCCGGGAATCGCTCCCAGCCGCTCTGCAGCCTCTCGCGCGCGCGCGTGATTCAATTGCGCCAGGCCCGTCAGGCCCTTCTCGCCCAGCAAAGTCATGTGGATCGAAAAGGCCAGCGCGCAAAGGCCCGAGTTGGTGCAGATGTTCGACGTCGCCTTTTCGCGGCGGATATGCTGTTCGCGGGTCGAAAGCGTCAGGACGAAACCGCGCTTGCCTTCCGCATCGACGGTTTCACCGGCCAAACGCCCCGGCATCTGGCGGACATATTTCTCGCGGGTCGCAAACAGGCCGACATAGGGCCCGCCGAATTGCAGGCCGACGCCGATCGATTGGCCCTCGCCGACGACAATGTCGGCGCCCATCTCGCCCGGCGACTTGATCGCACCCAGCGCGACCGGTTCGGTCACCACCGCAATCAACAGTGCGCCCTTGGCCTGCGCCGCCTCGGCAATTGGGGTCAGGTCGGTGATCCGGCCGAGGATGTCGGGATACTGGACGACGACGCAGCTGGTTTCACCGTCGATGCTCGCGATCAGCCGCTCGGCATCGGTCGCGGCCTCGAGACCCGGCAGTTCGGTTTCCAGCGTATCGCCGGTAAACTTGGCCATGGTCTTGCAGACGGAGACGTAATGCGGGTGAAGCCCAGCCGAGATGATCGCCTTCGACTTGCGCGTAATGCGCCGGGCCATGCCGATCGCTTCCCAGCAGGCGGTCGAGCCGTCGTACATCGACGCGTTGGCGACCTCGCAGCCGAGCAGCCGCGCGACCTGGGTCTGGAATTCGAACAGCACCTGCAGCGTGCCTTGCGCGATTTCCGGCTGATAGGGGGTGTAGGCGGTCAGGAACTCGCCGCGCTGAATGATGTGATCCACCGTCGCCGGGACATGGTGCTTGTAGGCGCCGCAGCCGAGGAAGAAGGGCACGTCGCCCGCGACCATATTCTTCCGGGCCATCGCGGATAGCTCGCGCTCGACCGCCATCTCGCTGGCGTGGAGCGGCAGGCCATCGATCGGCTCCTTGAGCAACAGGCCTTGCGGCACGTCGCGGAACAGGTCGTTGGCCGATTTCGCCCCGACCTTTTCAAGCATGGCAGAGCGATCGGCGTCGCTCAGCGGCAGATAACGCATCAGTTGGGCTTCCTCATAATGAAGCGAAGGCGGACATAGTCCGCAACGTTGGTGCCGATGCGGTTGGCGACCGCTTCGGCAATGGATTGGCGTTGTTCGTGCGGTACGCCGGCACGGTCGAGCCATCCGGCGCGGAACGTCGTGACCCAGGCCGCGACTCCATGGTCCAGCGGCGTGGGCCGTTCGATCAGCTCGGCTTCGATGTCCTTGAACCCGGCTTGTTCGTAGATCTCGGAGAATTCTTCCGGCGACGGGTACCAGTTGGCGGCATAGGTCGGCGGACCGAAGCCCCGTTCGACCAGTTCGTCATCCAGCGCCTGGCGTAGCGTGGCGAGGTTCCCCTGCCCTCCCATTTCGCCGGCAAACCGACCGCCCCGCTTCAGTGCGAACCAGATCGCCCTCGCCGCCCGCTCTTTGTCGAGCACCCAATGCAGCGTCGCGTTGGAAAAGGCGGCATCGAACGCTTCGCCGAACTTCAGCTGCGCAGCGTCCATCAGCCGGGCGTCGAGGCCCTTGGCCTTGGCTGCTGCGACCATGCTGAGACTGTTGTCGATGCCGACAACGTCCGCGCCCATTTCCTTGATCTTGAGCGTCAGCGTCCCGTCGCCGCAGCCGACGTCGAGAATATGCTCGCCGGGCTGGGGGTCGAGCAGGTCGAGTGCCGCCTGGCCCAGTGCGGGCACAAAGCCGCCGATGCGGGCATAGTCCGCCGCATCCCACTTGCTGGTCGAGGCGGGAGCGTCGCTCAGAGGGTCTTCACCCACTCGCGATAGTCGGCTTCGCTCATCAGTCCGTCCAGTTCCGACGGATCGCTGAGCTTCAGCTTGAAAAACCAGCCCTCGCCTTCCGGATCGCGGTTGATCAGCGAAGGATCGTCACCGAGCGCGCCATTGCCCTCGACGACTTCACCGCTGACCGGCGCATAGACGTCGCTGGCGGCTTTCACGGATTCGACAACCGCTGCGTCGTCGCCCTTGGCGACCGTCCGCCCGGCATCGGGAACCTCTGCGAAGACAATGTCGCCGAGCGCTTCCTGGGCATGATCGGAAATGCCGACGGTCGCGACGTCGCCTTCGACGCGGACCCATTCATGCTCCTTGGTGAAATAGAGGCTCATGCGACTGCTCCCTGTTTGCGGTAATATTGATGGGGGACGAAGGGCATTGGCGCGACGGTCGCCTCGAACAGCTTGCCGCGCTGCTCGAGAGTCAGCGCCGTTCCGGCTTCCGCCAGCGCGGTAGCCACATAGCCCATGGCGATGGGACGGCCGAGCGACGGGGAGTGGCCGCCCGATGTGATGCGCCCAATCTCGCTGCCTTCGGAATCGAGGATCAACGCACCTTCGCGAACCGGCTGCTTGCCTTCGACCAACAGTCCGACTCGCTTCTGAACGGGCCCGTTTTCCAATTCGGCCATGATCCGCAGGCTTCCCGCGAACCCGCCTTCGGCCTTGCGGCGCTTATTAATGGCGAACGTTAGGTCGGCCATGACTGGCGTGGTCTCGCCGTCGAGGTCGTGGCCGTAGAGCGGCAGGCCTGCTTCGAGCCGAAGCGAGTCGCGAGCGCCAAGCCCGATCGGCTTGACCCGCTCGTCCGAGACAAGCGCATCGGCAAGCGCCTCGACATCGCGGCCCGAGACGGAAATCTCGAACCCGTCCTCGCCGGTGTAGCCCGAACGGCTGATCCATAGCGGCTTGCCGTTCCAGTGGAACAAGCCAGCCTGCATGAAGCTCAGTTCGGAAACTCCCGGTACAATCGCCTCAAGAGCAGAGACCGCCTCGGGTCCCTGCAGGGCGAGCAGCGCCTGTTCCTTCATGTGATCCATCGCGATCGTCCGCGGCAGGCGCCTTTCGAATTGCTCGATGTCGCCATGCTTGGTCGCACCGTTGACCACCAGGTAGAAATGATCGCCGCGGCGCGTCGCCATCAGATCGTCGATGATCCCGCCATCCTCGGCCAACAGCATGGAATATTTCAGGCGCCCATCCTTGAGCGCGACAAAGTCGCCCGGAAGAAGTGTTTCGAGGGCGCGGTCGATGTCAGGGCCGTGGAACAGCAGCTGGCCCATATGGCTGACGTCGAACAGCCCGGCATGCTCCCGCACCCACAGGTGCTCGGCCATAATGCCTTCATATTGGACCGGCATTTCATAGCCGGCGAACGGAACCATCCGTCCGGCCTTCAGGCGGTGCCAGCCGTCGAGCGGCAGTTTGGCCAATTGTTCGCTAGTCTCGGTCACGCGCTGGTCCTCGAAAGCCGGTCGCGCGGGATAACCCACGCGCTGTTGATTCGAGCCCCCTTCTGTCGCCGTGACCTGAGAGCTTTGCCCCTTCGGTGGCCCCTCTCGGAGCACTTTCCAGACTGTCTTGGCGCGCGCGGTCCCTGGTGCCTGAGAGATTCCGGGGGCGGTTGCTCCTTCGGCGGTCTGGCGCTTGCCAAACACTCTCCCGTGCGCGCCGCCCGCGGCCGGGGACCGCGGATGACGTCGCCGCTGTGGCCTTGCCGGCCGGTAGAGTCAATTAGCGGGTGGCGTTGTAGCGAAGCTGGGCATCGGTCAGCTGGAAGCCAATCAGATGCTCGAACGTCGCCCGCGCAACAGCATCGCGAATCGTGGGGTTCGAAAGCGGATCGATGGCGGCGTCGGGGTCATCGGCCTTCCGCTCGCGGGTGAGTTCCTTGCGAACGTCTTCAGGCAGCGTGGCCGCGCCGCGCGCGATCTGGACGGTCGCCTGTCCTGACGTCTGCGCCCGCATGCTGCCGGCGGCGAAATTCAGGCCGATGTTGCCGACGCGCTTGGCGACGACCTGGGTGCCGCCCTGCATGGCGACGGTGAAATAAGGAAGGACGACCATCCTTGCTTCACCTGCATCGCGACGGGTCGCGACAACATCGAATGACACGGTCGAGATTACGTTTGCACCGGTCTCGTCGCAGCTGGCCCGAAGGTTGGTGATGGCCGCCGACACGTCCAGCGCGGCGGCATCCGTTCGATTCGCCGGATTGAAGAGCGTGATGTCACCAGTTGCGGCCGGGATGCCGACCTGCGGGCAAGCGGACCGCGTGATGTAGATGCCGCCCTCTGCAATCTCGCCTTCTTTCGAACAGGCCGTGGCAAGAAGAACCAAGGCAAGGGCAGTAAGGCGACGCTTCACGATATGGCTTCCTTTGTCGAACGCTCCGGTGTCGCACGTCATAGGAAGCGCCTAGCAATGCTGAAAGCGAGGCCTTAAATCGCGGCCGATGAGTTTGCCCAGACCTCCACTCCACGTCCTTATTGCGGCTCCGCGCGGATTTTGCGCGGGAGTCGATCGCGCCATCAAGATCGTCGAGCTGGCGATCGAGCGGTTCGGCCCGCCGGTCTATGTCCGTCATGAAATCGTCCACAACCGCTTCGTCGTCGACCGGCTGCGCGGAATGGGGGCGGTGTTCGTCAAGGAACTGGACGAGGTGCCGGACGGGCGTCCGGTCGTATTTTCCGCCCATGGCGTTCCAAAGCTGGTGCCGGCCACCGCCGCGGCGCGCGGGCTCGACTATCTCGACGCGACCTGCCCGCTGGTCAGCAAGGTCCACCGCCAGGCCGAACGGCTGATCGAAGCCGGGCGCCACATCATTTTCATCGGCCACGCCGGTCATCCAGAGGTGGTCGGGACGTTCGGCCAGGTTCCGCCGGGTTCGATGACGCTGGTCGAGACGGTCGATGACGTCGCAATCCTGGATCCGGCGGACACGGAGAATCTCTCGTTCCTCACCCAAACGACGCTGTCGGTGGACGACACGGCGGAGATCGTGAAGGCGCTTCAGTTTCGATTTCCATCGATACTGTCACCACGTAGCGAGGACATTTGCTACGCCACCTCCAACCGGCAGGCGGCGGTCAAGTCGATTGCTTCCTCATGCGATCGCCTGCTGGTGATCGGGGCGCCGAACAGCAGCAATTCGCTGCGCCTTGCCGAAGTCGCAGAGCGGAGCGGCGCGCCCGCCAAGCTCATCCAGCGAGCGACGGACATCGACTGGGATTGGCTCGGCACTCCGACGACGGTCGGCATCACTGCCGGCGCCTCTGCCCCCGAAGTCCTCGTTCGCGAAGTCGTCGACGCTCTCAGTGAGCGATTCGAGGTCACCGAGGAAATCAATGAGCACGAGCCGGAGCGCATGACCTTCAAGCTTCCGCGCGAGCTGGTCGCCTGATGACCGAATTACCGGACGTCGAAATCTTCACCGACGGCGCATGCAAAGGCAATCCAGGCCCCGGCGGCTGGGGCGCGATCTTGCGCTCGAACGGCAAGGAGCGGGAATTGTCCGGAGGCGAATCGCCAACGACCAACAACCGGATGGAGCTGATGGCCGCGATCGAGGCATTGAACGCGCTAAAGCGACCGTGCCACGTCCAGCTCTACACCGACAGCATCTACGTCCGTGATGGGATTACCAAATGGATCCACGGCTGGCGCCGCAATGGCTGGCGAACTTCCGATAAGAAGCCGGTCAAGAATGCCGAGCTGTGGCAGGCGCTGCTCGACGCTTCCGGACCGCATCGAATCGACTGGCACTGGGTGAAGGGCCACGCCGGCCACCCGGAGAATGAACGCGCCGACGCGCTCGCTTGCGCCGAGGCCGAAGCCCGGCGCTAGGCCCGAATCGAACGCGGAGCGAAATCGTCCGCGCTGACGCTGGCCAGCACCTCCGGCAACGCATCTCCGCGGATCAATGATGCGGACAGGAGCGATGCAGCGGGCGCCGACTGTATGCCCATGCCGCCCTGACCGACGCACCAGAAGAAGCCGGGTTGATCCGGGTCGAACCCGAACTTCATGCCGCGATCGGCAGCAAAGGTCCGCAGGCCCGCCCATTTCCTCTCAACGGCCTCTACCGGCCAATCGACCGCCCTTTCGAATCGATCGATGGCCACGGCGACGTCCAGTTCCTCTGGCGCCACGTCGCACGGATCAACCGGTGTCTCGTCCAGGGGACAGATCCAGACGCTATTGTCGCCTTCCCCCTTGAAATAGAAGCTTTCGTGGAGGTCGGTGACGAACGGAAGATCTCGGAGCCCGCGCTGGCCGACCCGCAATTGCACGACTGTTCTTCGCTTTGCGGTCAGGCCGACGCCGGGAACGCCGGCCCGCTCCGCGATCTGGTCACCCCAAGCTCCAGCGGCGTCCGCCAGTACAGCTGCTTCGATTGTCCCGGCCCCGGTCTCGACCCGCCACGAACCTCCCTGCCAACGTGCGGAAACCAAGCCTGCGTCGGTCCTCACCACGCCGCCCATCCGGCGAACCGCACTCAGGCAGGCGTTGTGAAATGCGGCAACTTCAATGTCGGCGCAGCTCGATTCGTACCAGGCGCCAGTCCACTGACCGCGGAGCCCCGGGATCGTCCGATCCAGTTCCTCCCGATCCAGGCGCACGGGAAGAAATTCGCCGCTGAGATCGCCCAAGCCCTCGAACGCTTCTCCGCAGGGCCCGGTCAAATGAATTGCGCCGCGTGGGCGAAGCAATGGAGAGTCGCTGCCCGGCCAATTCGAATCGAACATCGGCTTCGACGCGAGGCTGAGTCGGCGTTCTGGCGAGTCGCCCCCGAGACTGGCTTGCCAAAACGCCGCTGAGCGACCGGTCGCGTGGCGGCCGCACATGTCTTCCGCCTCGACGATCATCACTTTCGCATCGCCGGCAAGCCTCGCACCGAGGCTCGCTCCGGCAATTCCGCCACCCACAATCAGGACGTCCGTCTTCTCCATCGCATGGCTGGTTACGGTTTGGAAAGGCGAGCCGTCTAGAGGTGCGTCATGATGAATGACGGATTCACCTTGGGACTGCTGGGCCTGCTGGCCGCGATACTCGTCTGGATCGCGGTTGTGGATGTCCGAACCTACACCATTTCCGACCGCATCAATGTGGCCATAGCGCTGCTTGCTCCGGTCTACTGGCTGTCGGCCGGTGTGCCGCTATGGCCCGATGCCGCGATCCGCGTCGGAGTCGGGGTGCTGGTCTTCGTGCTGTTCGCCGGCGCCTTCTACATGAACGTGATGGGCGGCGGGGACGTGAAGCTCGCCGGAGCCCTGGCATTATGGTTCACGCCCTTTGAGACGCTAACCCTGATCGTCGTCATGTCGATCGCCGGCGGACTGCTGACCCTGGTCGTTTTGGTGGCCCATCGCCTGCGTCGGAAAGAGGGCCGTCCGGAGGTTCCGTACGGGGTCGCAATCGCCGTGGGCGGAATGTGGTTACTCGCCCAACGCTTTCTTAACCATTTTGCCGGAATGTCACTCGGTAACTGAGTTACCCTTTCGGGAGGCGTATTCGCCATGGACGTCAAGAAAATCGCCCTGCTCGTCGGAGCGCTGGTCATTGCGGTGGTCACCGCGGTCATGGCCAAGAACATGTTCAGTGGAGCCGGAGCCGAGCAGGCCAATGCGGCGCCTGTCGTACCGGCAGGCCCGAAGGTGCTTGTGGCTCGCAAGGCGCTTCCCGTCGGTACCATCGTCGACGCCGAAAGCCTCGCCTTCCAGGCGTGGCCGAAGGAGCTGGTGCAGAACGCCTATTACACCGAAGGCGCACCGGACGCAGACGTCACCAAGCTGATCGGAACGGTTGTCCGCAACCCGATCACGGCCGGTCAACCGCTTACCAAGGGTGCGCTCGTTGGCCCCAACGACCGCGGCTTTCTTGCCGCGGCGCTAGGCCCGGGCATGCGCGCCGTCACGGTTCCTGTGTCCGCCACCACCGGCGTCGCCGGCTTCATCTTCCCGGGTGACCGCGTCGACATGGTCCTGACCCAAGACGTTCAGGGCGGTGGCGATGGTCCGGCGCTCAAGGTTTCGGAAACGATCGTGCGCAATCTGCGCGTGCTTGCAACCGACCAGCGCATCGACAGCAAGGATGCGGAAGGCAAGACGGTGGTCAGGACTTCCGCGACTGTAACGGTCGAAGCCACTCCGCGGCTGGCTGAGAAGATCGCGGTCGCCCAGACAATGGGTGGACTGAGCCTGGTGCTTCGTTCGATCGCCGACAATGCGTCGGAACTCGAACGAGCAGTTGCCGCCGGCGATGTCAAGGTTCCGGAAGGCACCAACCCGGCCGAAGAGCGCAAGATCCTGTTGTCGGTCGCCAATCGTCCGGCCGATAACAACACGACTTATGTCACCGGCGGGGACGTATCGCGGTTCCAGCGCCGCAGCGTCCCGGGCCGTACGGAAGCGGCGCAGCCGGCCGGCGGCGCTCAATCTGCCCAGAATGGCCCAGGCCTTGTCACTGGCCCAGTCGTCCGCGTCGCACGCGGCAATAGTGTCACCGTCGTTCCGGTGGGAGCTCGCTAAAATGACCAGTAATTCCATCCGTCGCCACGCTCGCTTGGGCACCGCCCTCGCCGCGCTGGCACTGGGGTTCGGCAGTGTCGCCGCCTCAGCACCCGCCTCGGCCCAGCGTCCGGCAGGTACCTATCGCCCAAGTCAGCAGGTCCTGCTGTCGCTCGGCGAAGGCCAGCTGGTTCGCCTGCCCTCAAGCGCCGCAGATGTCTGGACGTCCAATCCGGAAGTTGCGGACGTGTATGTCAGCAACCCCAAGCAGATCAATCTGTTCGGAAAGAGCGCCGGAGAAGCCACCGTCATTGCGACCGGTGCAAACGGTTCGGTCGTCTACTCGGCAAATGTCCGGGTCAGCCAGAACCTGACCTCGGTCGATCAGATGCTTCGGGCCGCCATGCCGGAATCCGACATCAAGGTGATCAATGCCGGTCAGATGGCAGTGCTCACCGGTACGGTCGCCTCGCCGTCCGACTCCGCCAAGGCAGAGTTGCTGGTGACGTCGATGCTCAATCCGGGCGTCGACATGTCCAAGGACGGCTCGACCTGCAAGATCTGCGTGATCAACAACCTGAAGACGGCAACTCCGCTGCAGGTCAATCTGAAGGTCCGCATCGCCGAGGTTAACCGCACGCTGCTGAAGCAGATCGGCGTGAACATCTTCTCGAGCGATCCGACCAGCGGGTTCAAGTTCGGCATCGGCCAGGGCGACATTGGTTCGACCAGCGGTCCGGGAAGTTCGCCCTTCGATGTGAATTCGCTGTTGACGGGCGGCACGACCCTCGGCGCTGCCGGCAAGCTGTTCGGTCTCGACCTCGCCGGTGCCATCGACCTTGCAGCCAAGGACGGCATCGCATCTATCCTCGCGGAGCCGAACCTGACCGCGCTCTCGGGTGAAACAGCCAGCTTCCTTGCCGGCGGCGAATATCCGATCCCGGTCTCACAGGGCAACGACTCCGTGAGCGTGGAATATAAGCAATATGGTGTCGGCCTGGCCTTCACGCCTATCGTGTTGGCCGACGGGCGGATTTCCATGCGGGTTCGCCCAGAAGTCAGCGAACTCAGCAATAATGGATCCGTGGTGTTGAACGACACGCGGATCCCGGCCCTGCTCGTCCGTCGGGCTGAAACGACCGTCGAACTGGGTTCCGGTCAGTCCTTCATGATCGCTGGACTGCTGCGCAACACGAACACCAACGACATCAACAAGGCGCCTTTCCTTGGCGACTTGCCGATCCTCGGTTCGCTGTTCCGCTCCACCAGCTTTCAGCGCCAGGAAACGGAACTGGTCATCATCGTGACGCCGTACCTCGTGCGTCCTGTCTCCGGACAGCTTGCGATGCCGACCAACGGCTATCGCGCCCCCACCGACGTCCAGCAGTTCTGGGAGGGCCAGACCTATGTTGGAAAGAGCGGAAACGGCGCGCCTGCGCCGGTGCCTGGCCCGGGGCCGAGCACCGCCGTCGGCACGTCCGCCGGAGCCGCCGCAGCACCCGGGTTCAAACTGTGACCCGCCGCATATTGAGGAAGGAAGCCACCATGGCCCGTAAATCCGCACTCATCGTCGTCGCGGCGGCACTCTCGGCCTGCCAGCACGTGCCCTACGACTTGCCCGATCGCGGACTGGAAGCGGTCAACGTTCCGGTCGTCACCCGCTCGGACTTTGCACTCGACGTAGCCGCGCCTGATGGCTCGCTTCCGTCTTCGGAAGCTGCTCGCCTCGACGGCTGGTTCCGTTCGCTGCAGCTCGGCTACGGCGACACCATCCACGTTGATGGTCCCTATTCCGAGGCAGCTCGCAATGACGTCGCCCGCGTGGCCGGCCAATATGGACTGCTGCTCAGCAATGGGGCGCCGGTTACCCAGGGCACCATTCCGCCGGGTTCGGTCCGGGTCGTTGTCAGCCGCACCCGGGCGGAAGTTCCGAATTGTCCTGATTGGAGCGTTCCCTCGAACCCCAATTACAACAATCGGGTGATGTCGAACTACGGCTGCTCTGTGAACAGCAACCTGGCCGCCATGGTCGCCAACCCCGAGGATCTCGTCCACGGCCGCGAAGGGAATCCTTATGTAGATGCGGATGCCGCTACCCGCGGCGTCGGCGTCTACTATTCGACCCCGCCGACCGGAAAGCAGGGTCTGAAGGAAATCAGCACGAAGAGTGGGAACTAGTGATGAACGCACCTTTCCATGCGCGTACGGGTCTGCGTGACCCTTTCACAGCCTTCGTCTGCGACGACGCGACGGCCGACATGCTTCGCCCCGTGGCGGTGGAGCATGGCTGGTCGCCGGAGAAGGTGAACAAGGGCGGCCTGCGCAATGCGGTCCAGTCACTCTCCGTCTCGGCGAGCCCGACTATCTTGTTCGTCGATTTGTCGGAATCCGCGGATCCGCTGAACGACATCAACGCCCTGGCCGAGGTCTGCGAACCCGGCACGGTCGTGATCGCGTCCGGCCAGGTTAACGATGTCCGGCTGTACCGCGACCTCGTGGCCAGCGGCATTCACGACTATCTGCTGAAGCCCTTCACGGTGGACCAGCTGCGCGACACGTTCGCGCACGCCCAGTCCATCTTGTCGGGCCCTCGCGGCGAAGCGCAGGCTGAAAAGCCGCACGTCATGACGGCGGTCATCGGTGTCCGCGGCGGCGTCGGCGCGTCGTCCATCGCAACCAGCCTCGCGTGGCTAATGGGCGAAAAGGCGCACCGCTCCACTTCGCTGCTGGATCTCGACGTGCACTTCGGCACAGGAGCGCTGGCGCTCGACCTAGAGCCTGGACGCGGCCTTACCGACGCGATCGAAAATCCCAGCCGCATCGACGGCCTGTTCATCGAACGCGCCATGATCCGGGCGAACGAGCGGCTTTCCGTGCTTTCGGCGGAAGCTCCGCTGCACCAGCCGCTGATCACCGACGGCACTGCCTTCTTCCAGCTCCAGGAGGAGATGAAGAACGCGTTTGAATCAACAGTGCTCGATCTGCCGCGTCACATGCTGATCCAGTATCCGCACATGGTCCATGATGCCCATGTGGCGGTTATTGTCAGCGAGCTGACGCTGGCGGCCACGCGCGACACCATTCGGGTCCTCGCCTGGCTGAAATCCAATGCTCCGCAGACCAAGGTAATTGTCGCGGCCAATCGGGTGCCGACGGGCGGAGCGCTAGAAATCAGCAAGAAGGATTTCGAGCAGTCGATCGAACGAGGCGTGGACATCGTCTTCCCGGAAGATCGCAAGGTCGCCGCCCAGGCAGCCAAGCTTGGAAAGCCGATTGCCGAAATCGCCACTGGAAAAATGGCGGTACCGTTCACCCAGTTGTCGAACATGGTGCTCAGCCATGCGAGCGAAGAGGGCGCTTCGGATGCCAAGCCAGCCACGGCAGGCAGCAAATCGCTGGTCGACAATCTGAAGTCGATGCTGGCCAAGCCGAAAGACAAGGCAGCTTAGTTTGGTAATCGTTGCGGGAGGGCACGCCCTCCTGCCGGTTTGATGGGCAGGACGAACAGATGGATATGATCTACATCATCATCTTGGCGGTCGGCGTGATGGGCGCGCTCCTGCTCGGCGCCCAGGCAATGGCCGGCCCGAACCCGCGCAAGGCGCTCAAGCGGCGCATGGAGCTGGTCAAGGAGCGGCACGCAGATAGCGCGCTAGCGGCAAACGCCCAGGCGCAGATCCGCAAGCTCATGGCCGCTCGCGCCAGCAGGGTGGACGGCTGGGCCTCGACGCTGATGCCCAAGCCGGCCCTGATGCGACAGCGGCTGGAACGAACCGGCAAGCCGATCACGCTCGGCAAATATGTAATGATTACCCTGGGCCTGCTGATGTTCACCGCGGCGCTGCTGATGATCAAGGGAGCGCCTTTCCTGCTCGCATTCTTTGGCGGGCTCTTCATGGGCGTTGCCGTTCCCCATTTCGTGGTGAACTTCCTGATTGCCAGGCGCCTCAAACAGTTCAACTCCAACTTCCCTGACGCGATCGAATTGATGGTTCGCGGCCTGCGGTCCGGACTTCCGATCACCGAAACGCTGGGCATCGTCGCCGGTGAAATCAGCGGCCCGGTCGGCATCGAATTCCGCGCCGTTTCCGACAAGATGAAGATCGGCCGGACAATGGAAGCCTCGCTTCAGGAAACCGCCGATCGTCTCGGCACACCGGAGTTCCAGTTCTTCGTCATCACGCTTGCGATCCAGCGGGAGACCGGCGGAAACCTTGCGGAAACGCTGTCGAACCTGGCTGACGTGCTGCGCAAACGCGGCCAAATGAAGCTCAAGATCCGGGCGATGAGCTCCGAGTCCAAGGCCTCGGCCTACATCATCGGGTCGCTGCCGTTCGTGGTGTTTGGTCTCGTGTCGATGGTGAACCCAAAATACATGGCCGGGTTTTTCGTGGATGAACGACTAATCATCGCCGGACTTGGCGGTATGTGCTGGATGGGGATTGGCGTCTTCATCATGGCCAAAATGATCAACTTCGAGATCTAGGGGCAAAACGACCATGCAAGCTGCTCCGACCGGACCAACCTTACTCGGCGTCGATGTCGTCTGGGTCGCGACGTTACTCGCCGCCGTGGCGACGTTCGCCGTGCTAATCGCTCTTTACGCCGCGACGACGGTACGCGATCCCATGGCTCGCCGAGTGAAGGCGCTGAACGAGCGCCGCGAGCAACTAAAGGCCGGCATTGTCGCCTCGACCAACAAGCGCAAGAAACTGACCAACCGCAATGCCGCGGCCGACAGGGTACGCGGCATCCTGGGCAGCTTCAAAATGCTGCAGGACGACCAGATCAAGAAAACGCAGATCCGCTTGATGCAGGCCGGCATCCGCACCAAGGACCTGGCTTTCTTCATCATTTTTGCCCGCTTCGTCCTGCCGGTCGTGCTCGGCATTGGGGCCATCGTCCTGATCTACGTGATCGACTTCTTCCCGGACTGGTCCTGGTTCAAGAAGTATGGGGCCGTCGCCGGAACCCTGGTCGGAGCCTATAAGGCGCCCGACATCTGGCTGGGCAACAAGTGCAAGAAGCGCAGCGATGCCGTCCGCAAGGGCTTGCCGGATGCGCTGGACTTGCTAGTGATTTGCGCGGAAGCCGGCCTTACCGTTGACGCCGCCTTCAACCGGGTCGCCAAGGAACTCGGCAAGGCCTATCCGGAGCTCGGCGACGAGTTCGGATTGACGTCGATCGAACTAGGGTTCCTCAATGAGCGGCGTCAGGCGTTCGAGAATCTGGCTACGCGCGTCGACCTTGAGGCGATCCGCGGCGTCGTGACCACCATGATCCAGACCGAAAAATACGGTACGCCGCTGGCTTCGGCTCTTCGCGTGCTGTCGGCGGAATTCCGCAACGAGCGGATGATGCGCGCCGAGGAAAAGGCGGCGCGTCTCCCCGCCATCATGACGGTGCCGCTGATTCTGTTCATTCTGCCGACCCTGTTCATCGTCATCCTGGGTCCGGCGGCCTGCTCGCTTAGCGACAACCTGCTCAACCGGTAATGAGTGAAGCCGGTGCCTGATCTAGGCGCCGGCGGAACTCGTTTCGGCGCCAATCGGTTACCCCCTAACAATGAACAGGGGTAATAGCCCATGCTGAACTTTTCGACCGATCAGTGGATCATCGTCCTTCTCGTTTTTGTTCTCGGCCTGCTCGTCGGCGGGTTCATCTTTTCGGGCGGCGGCCGCAAGTGGAAGCATCGCTACAATAATGAAGTCGATCGCCGCAACGAGCTGGAGCGGGTTCACGCCGAACGCGAAAAGGAATGGCGGGAACGAGATTCCCTGCGCGCTGCCGCGCTGAAGGGTGATCGCAACAATGACGGCGTCGTCGACCAGCGCGACGTCTAGCTATCCTTCGACCTTCGAGAAGTCCGCGACGGCATTCACTGCGTCACGGAAACGCGCGAGCAGGTTCAAGCGTCGCGCGCGGACCGCCGGTTGCGGGTCGTTGACCGTGACCTTGTCGAAGAATGCGTCAATCGGTCCCCGCAGCGTCGCGAGGGCCGCCATTGCGCCCGTGAAATCCTCGTCGGCAATTGCCATGATTGCCTTGGGCTCGGCCGAATCCAGCGCCGCGACGAGCGCCGCTTCCTCCTGGGGAGTGTCGCCGAATTGCTTTAGGCTGCGCGCTTCCGCGACCGCCGAAGCAATCACCGGCTCCTCGACCAGGACGAGCGGATCCTCATCGCCGGTCTGCGCGATATTCTGCGCCCCGGCGCCGTCCCACTTTTCCTTCTTCAGGATGTTCGCGGCGCGCTTGTAGGCGGCCAGCAAGTCGGTGCCTTCGGATGTCTCGACGAATTTCTGCAATGCGTCCACGCGCGCCAACAGCCTCACCGGATCGTCTTCACCACCGAGCGCGAACACCGCGTCGATGAGGTCGTAACGAACGCCGGCATCCCGTTGTTGCACCTTTAGGCGATCCGCGAAGAAATCGAGGAATTCTGCAGTGCCCGCTTCGAACTCCGCTCGCCGCTTGTCCAGCTTCAGGGTCGCGTCGGCAACGGATCGTTCGGCCTGCGCAGCGGGCATCCCCGCCGCAAGGTTCCTGATCGCCCGTTCGGCCTCGCCGAAGAATTTGCTCGGCCCGTCTTCATAGACTTCCTGCATGGTCTGGGCGGCATGCAATCTTTCGAACTCGCCGAACTGTCCCATGCTCGCCGGCAACCACGTCGCAGCAAACACCTTGCGAAGCGGAATTCGAACTCGGTTTTCGAGGAAAATCCCCAAAATTCCGAGTGCTGCGCGGCGAAGCGCATATGGGTCTTTCGACCCGCTTGGCTTCAAGTCATTCGCGAAAAAGGCCGCGACGCTGTCCAGCTTGTCCGCCAGCGAGACTGCGACGGTGACCGGAGCCGTGGGCACGTCATCGCCCTGCCCTACTGGCTTGTAATGATCGCGGATGGCGTCGGCGATTGCATCCGGTTCGCCTTGGGCGCGGGCGAGATACCCGCCAACCACGCCCTGCAGTTCAGGAAACTCGCCGACCATGCCGGTGACGAGGTCCGCCTTTGCGAAGCGCGCGGCGCGCTCGGCCTGATCCGCGTCGGCGCCCTTGACGATGCCCTGCTCGACCAGCCAGCGGGCCAGCTTCGCAACGCGCTCGACCTTTTCGGCAACGGTCCCAAGCTTCTCATGGAACACGATCTGCCCAAGCTTCTTCGCCTGTTCCTCAAGCGGGACCTTGAGGTCATGCTCCCAGAAGAAGCGGGCATCGCTGAGCCGCGCGGCAAGGACCCGTTCGTTGCCCGCGACGATCGCCTCTCCGCCGTCATTGGCCTCGATATTGGCGACGCAGACGAAATGCGGGGCGAGCTTGCCGGCCGGGTCGCGCATTACGAAATATTTCTGGTTGATGCGCGCGGTGAGCTGGATCACCTCTTCCGGCACATCGAGGAAGTCGGGGTCGAACGAACCGAGTAGCGGCACGGGAAGCGATGTCAGTCCCGCATTCTCGACCACCAGCCCCTCATCCTCGACGAGGATATAGCCCGCATCCTCGGCCGCCTGGATCGCACCTTGGCGAACAGTCGCTTCGCGCTCTTCCTGATCGACCACCACGTGGCAGGCGCGCAGCTTTTCGACATAGTCATGCGCTCCGCCGATCGTGATCGGACCGGGATGATGAAAGCGATGGCCGCGGGTGGCCGCACTGCATTCGACCCCGTCGATTTCAACCGGGACGATCTCCTCGCCCAGCAGGGCGACGATGGAATGCAAGGGCCGCACCCAGCGCAGCGCAGCGCTCGACTTCGACGCCGCGCCCCAGCGCATCGACTTGGGCCAAGGGAAGTCGCGGACGATGGAAGCCACCGCCTCGGCGAGAACTTCGCTGGTGGCCCGGCCTTCTGTCTCGATTGTCGCGAACCAGGTGCCGTCTCGGTCCTCAAGCTGGTCTTGCGTCAGTCCGGTTTTGCGAAGGAAGCCTTCGAGCGCTTGCGGCGGCGCCGAAGTCCGCGGACCCTTCAACTCCTCGCTAACGGCCTCGGTCGCTTGCGGAAGGCCGCGCGCGATCAGCGCCAGCCGTCGCGGCGTCGAATATGTCGTAATCCCGTCATGACCGAGGCCCGCGGCAGAAAGCTGCTCGGCAAACATGCGCGCCAGGTCGTTGCGCGCCCTGGTCTGCATTCGCGCAGGAATTTCTTCGGACAGAAGCTCGAGCAGGAAGTCCGCGCTCATGCTTCATACCCCATATGGGTCATCCATGCGCCGCAAGCGCCCTTCGCCAGGTCCCGCACCCGGCCGATATAGGCTTGGCGTTCGGCCACCGAGATCACTCCCCTCGCCTGCAGCGTGTTGAAGATGTGGCTGGCCTTGATCGCCTGTTCGTAAGCGGCAATCGGGACCCCTGCCTTCAAACTATTCTCACTCTCTGCGGCGGCCTTCCGGAACAGGTCGAATAGCGCCTCGGTGTCGGCAACCTCGAAATGCCACTTCGACATCTCGCGCTCGTTTTCGAGGAACACGTCGCCATAGGTCACGCCGGCGTTGTTGAACTTCAGGTCGAACACATTGTCGACGCCCTGGATATACATCGCCAGCCGCTCGAGACCGTAGGTCAGCTCGCCGGAGACCGGCTTGCAATCAAACCCGCCCACCTGCTGGAAATAGGTGAACTGGGTCACCTCCATCCCATCGCACCACACTTCCCAGCCCAGGCCCCAGGCGCCGAGCGTCGGGCTCTCCCAATCGTCTTCGACAAAGCGAATGTCATGCTTCAGCGGATCAATCCCGATCGCATCGAGCGAACCGAGATAGAGCTCCTGAAGGTTATCAGGGCTCGGCTTCAGGATGACCTGATACTGGTAATAATGACCCAACCGGTTGGGATTCTCGCCATAGCGCCCATCCGTCGGACGCCGGCATGGTTGGACGTAGGCGGCCTTCCACGGATCCGGTCCTAGCGCGCGCAATACCGTTGCTGGGTGGAACGTCCCTGCGCCCATCTCCAGATCATATGGCTGCAAGATAACGCAGCCCTGATCGCCCCAATAGCGGTGCAGGGTCAGGATCAGGTCCTGGAAACTAAGGCTCACGCTCGAAAATTCCCCAATTCAGTCGACTGAGGGGCTTTGGCGCATGAATCCAATGGCGGCAAGCGCAGTCCGGATATGGAAG
>Ga0314808_100008_pt1 | contig 24719 bp, 19 predicted proteins | sample STEome_6_FD_202335 | JGI IMG/M metagenome (GOLD analysis project Ga0314808, IMG submission 202335) | Metatranscriptome of soil surface biofilm microbial communities from soil inoculated with nitrogen-fixing consortium DG1, State College... ... | reverse complement strand
GTCGGTCAGGACATGCTCGCCGATGCGGTGCACCGCGCGGACGATGAGGGCGATGACCCCGATCTGTACACCGAGGAAGATCGCCGCGATTTCCGGCCGATCGAGGTCCAGCCGCTGATACATCCACGCCAGGGCGAGGATGAGCACCAGACCCGGCAGCATGAAGCCCAGCCCGGCCAGAAAGCCCCCCAACCGTCCGCGCTTCATCATGCCGAGGTGAACGCAAAGTTCGTGCGCTTCGGGACCGGGAAGTACCTGATAAACGGCCAGCAACCGGTTGAACCGCTCAGGGCTTAGCCATTGCTCTTCCTCGACCAGCTCGCGCTTGATCATCGCGATCTGGGCGACCGGCCCGCCCCAGGCGAGCAGGCCGAAACGAAGGAAGCGCGTAAACAGCGCGGTGAGTGTCGGCCGCTCCTCCGGCACTTAGGCGTTCACCGGCTGCCTGGCCTGCCTCGGCTTGTGCGACACCCAATCGTGGGTTTCGTCGACGGCATCCCGGCACCAGCGATAGAAGGCGTCGTAGATCATCATTCCGGCTTCAAGCTGTTCAAGGTCATCGGAATACATTCGTGACAAGCCGAGCGATGCGGCCAGTAGCCCGGCTGCCTGCGGAGCAATCTCCGGTCGTGCGGTGTCGGCTCCGCGCACAATGACTGCCAGACGCGAGAGGCCCCCGATCGAGGAAAGTCCGAACTCTTCGACCATCGTATCGAAGCTGCATTGCTCGCCGCGATGGCTCCAGTATACGCCGTCGACGTCGAACGGAGTGGCGCCGAAGCGTTCGGCGACGCCTGCAACCTCGGCAGGTGCAACGAAAAGGAACACGGCGGTCGGATCGACGAAGCGGCGGATCAACCACGGGCAGGCAATGCGGTCGACCTTTGGCCTAGCGCGCGTCACCCAGACTGTTCGGCCCTGTAGATCCCGCACCGGCAACTTTGCCGCGTCGATGACCGGAAGCCCGGCATCGCGCCAAGCCGCAAACCCTCCCTCCAGCGTCTCGGCGTCAACGCCTTCGCTGCGGAGGATTGCGGCGACGCCGGCGCTACGTTCCTGGCCGTGGACGCAGGTGACGACGACCTTTTGGCCAGTTATCGACCGCGCCCATTCGCCCACACTCTCCGCCGGACGGTGTATTGAGACAGGCAGTAATTCACTTCCGTCGGGCCGGACGTCGATAATCACCGGGCAGTTTGGCGTACCGATCAGTCGGGCGAGCTTTTCGGGGCTGATGCTATTGGTTGCAGACATGTGGCGTCCCTTTCGAAGGTAGGACGCGATACTTCAGCATGTCGCCTCATGGGGTGATCGCATGCCCCATGCCGACATTAAAATCCCGAACGCTTATCCGTGTCAAGCTGATCGGATCACTCCGGTTCCGGCGAGTAGGCGTCGCGAAGACCCTCCGTGATGACCGATCTGGCACCTTCTGCCTCAACACTTGTAACCGGATAAGCACAGTAATCGGCAGCATAATATGCGCTAGGGCGATGATTGCCGCTATAGCCTACTCCGCCGAACGGGGCGTTGGACGGAGCGCCGTTGGTCGGGCGGTTCCAGTTGATGACGCCGGATCGAACGTTCGCCCAGAATCTGTCGTAGAGCTTCGGATCCTTGGTCAGGATGCTGGCGGCTAGCCCGAAGCGAGTGTTGTTGGCTTCGTCGATCGCTGCGTCGAAGTCCTTGACCCGGACCAACTGCAGGACGGGGCCGAACAACTCCTCGTCCATCCGGTCCTTGGCGTCGGTCATGTCGATCAGCGATGGGGTCAGGTAGGGCCGTTCCTCATGGGGACGCTCGAGCCGGCGGATCGGCTTTCCGCCCTTCATCATGAGTCCCATGAAGCGGTCCTGCAGGATGTCGGCCGCGACCAGGTCGATCACCGGTCCCATGAACGGCTGCGGGTCGGCCATGGGATGATCGACGATGATCCGGTCGATGAGCTTGCATATTTCGTCGACCAGCTCTTCATGCTTGCCATCCTCGACGATTAGCCGGCGCGCCGCGGTGCAACGCTGCCCTGCGGACAGATAGGCCGACTGCACGACGATCGTCGCGGCCGCTTTCAGGTCGGGCGAGTCCCACACGACGATCGGGTTGTTGCCACCCAGTTCAAGAGCCAGGATCTTGTTCGGATTCTCCGCGAACTGGCGGTGCAGGGCCATTCCAGCGCCAACCGATCCGGTAAAAAGCAATCCATCAATTCCAGCCTGTGCGGCTAAAGACTTTCCTTCCGCAGGCCCTCCGACCAGCAGGCGGATCACGCCTTCGGGAACGCCCGCTTCATGGAAGCATTCGACCAGGAAGGCCCCCGTTGCGGGTGTTTTCTCCGAGGGCTTGAACACCACTGCGTTGCCGGCAATCAGGGCCGGCACGATATGCCCATTGGGAAGGTGGGCAGGGAAGTTATAGGGGCCGAGCACTGCCAGCACCCCATGCGGCTTGTGCCGCACCGTGACTTTGTTGCCGAGAGCTGCCTCGAGCCGGCTGGTCGGGGACCGCTGCGAATAGGCGTTGGCGGAGATGTCGACCTTGGCGACGACCGAATTGACCTCGGTCTTGGCTTCCCAGAACGGCTTGCCGGTTTCCCTCGCAATCAGCTCCGCGAATTCCGTCTCGCGGGCGCGGACGACATTGGCGAAGCGGCGCAGCGTTTCCATGCGGTAGGTGACGGAATGCGCCGCCCATTCCGGCCAGGCCGCGCGCGCGGCCGCGACCTCGGCCGCTGCGTCCCCAACTGGACCGGACCATATTTCCGCGCCGGTCGCCGGCTCGGTCGAGACGAGAGTTTCAGCCATTAATTCTCCGACACGCTTGGCCGCGCTAACCATGGGTAACAAGGACGGTCAAGCGGGCGCATCTGACGTCATGGCGTCTGCCATCCGCCGAATTGCCTCGATCTTGGACTCGAAAGGCGACCAATCGTCATGATCCGCGATCGCGCCCCAGATCGATTCCACTTCATCGATATGCATCGAGCAAGGACGGTTGTCGGACCAATAAGGGTGGTTGGCCGGCCGCTGCCGCCCTTCGAGAAGGCTGCGAAGCTCGGCAAATTCCTCACCCTGGTAGATGTCGCCTCCTGGAAAACGCCCGCCGCGCCAGTCGAAGAAAAAGCGATCGATTTCGACTGCACCCGTCCTCAGCGCAGCGAGCATTGCCGAAACCAAAGGCCGGTCTCTCGCCTCGCCCGCCGATGCAATGCCAATTCTTGCCAGCATCCTCTTCGAAAGTGCGAGCTGGAACCGATTGGGCCAGGACGCCAGTAGGTCGGACAGGGCACGCGCTTCGCCCATTATTGCCAGGCACCCCGCCAGCTGCGCCACGTTCCAGTGGATCGCCTCAGGCTGGCGGCCGAAGGCGTAAAGTCCGATTTCGTCAAAATAAGCGGCGACGAAATCCTCGTCCCACATTGGTGCAAACCGCCACGGGCCATAGTCAAAGCTCTCACCGGTGATGTTGATATTGTCGCTGTTGAGTACGCCATGGACGAATCCTGCGGCGATGTAGCTGGCGGCCAATGTTGCGGTCGCGGAGCAGGTCCGGTCCAGAAGGCGCGCGGCATTTTCGGCATCGTCGCCGATCGGTTCATCGAGCAGGTGCTTCAGGCAATATCGAGCGAGCTCGCCGATGGCTTGCACATCCTCGAAAAAGGCGAAGCGCTGGAAATTGCCGATGCGGACATGGCTGTGACTTAGCCGGGTGAGCACCGCCGAGCGGGTCGGCGAAGGCTCGTCCCCGCGCCATAGCTCCTCTCCTGTTTCAAACAGCGCGAAGCTCTTGGACGTGTTGACGCCCAGCGCCTCCAGCATTTCGGTCGCCAGCACTTCGCGAACGCCGCCCTTCAGCGTCAGGCGGCCGTCGCCGCGCCGACTATAAGGGGTCTGGCCGCTGCCCTTGGTGCCAAGGTCCAGAAGGCGACCGTCATCGCCGTGAAGCTGCGCGAACAGGAATCCGCGCCCGTCACCAATGTCCGGATTGTAAACCCGGAACTGGTGCCCGTGATAACGAAGCGCGAGCGGTTGAGGGAGGTTGCCCGGCAGTGCCTCAAACCGGCAAAAATGCTTTCGCCAATCGTCATCAGTCAGACTGCCGAGGCCAACCCGGTCCGCCCACGGCCGGTTAAGGAAACGCGGCGTGCACCGCGGGAATTCGGCCGGGACCACGGCGTCGTAGAACTTCTCGCCAAGTTCTAGGATCGGAACAGCTTGCGGCTTGGCCATCGGCCCGCGATAGGGGAGGGAGGCAAGCGGGGAAAGCGTAATGGCGAGTTGGACGGACCGTTTCTGGTACAGCGTCGAAGGCCTCCGCCTCCACTATCGCAATTACGAAGGCCCCAGGGACAAGCCGCCGATCATTTGCATTCCGGGACTGACCCGTAATGCCCGGGATTTCGAACCGGTCGCCGAGCGCTATGCGGGCGACTGGCGCGTGCTTTGCATCGATCTGCGCGGCCGCGGGATGAGCGACAACGATCCCGATCCGAGCCGCTATACTCCTCAATATTATGTTGCCGACCTGTTGAAGCTGCTTGACCAGGAAGGGATCGCCGACGCCATTTTCCTCGGCACTTCATTGGGCGGCATCTGCACCATGCTGCTCGCTTCGACCGATGCCGACCGGATTGCAGGTGCGATGTTGAACGACATCGGGCCGGAGATCGACCAGACGGGGATCGACCGCATTGGCGGCTATGTCGGGCGGGAAGTCCGGTTCGGCAGCTGGGAAGAGGCAGTCGACACGTTGGCGGACCGCAACCGCGAAGTCTTCCCGCGCTGGAAGAGGGATGATTGGGAGCATTTCGCCCATCGGATCATGCATGAAACCTCGGACGGCATCGCCTTCCAATATGACATGCGGATTGCCGAGAATTTTCGTGCGGCTACCGAGGGGCCTCAGGGCGCCAATTGGCACCTTTACGAATCACTGGCCGGACGGCCGGTGACGATCCTGCGCGGCGAACTATCCGATCTTCTTGCGCCCGATATTGCCGAGCAGATGGTTGAGCGGCTGAACGGACATGCAGAGCTCGTTGTCGTTCCCGCCGTTGGCCACACGCCGAATCTGGAAGAACCGGAATCGCAAGGCGCGATGGACCGGCTATTAAAGCGGGTAATGGATCGCGAAGAAAGCTAGGCGGTAATCCGCCGTAGCTTGTCGAGCGCGACCTCATTCCCTTCTTCCATGGAAATCGTCGAGCTGAACTGTCCGTTGCGGTCCAGCAGGATGACCGTCGCAGTGTGGTCCACGCTATAGCCCCCGCCGGGCTGCGAGACCTTCCGCGAAAAGATGCCGTACTGCTTCTTCACCTGATCGATCTGGGCCGGCGTGCCCGTCAGGCCGATGACGGGCGTGTCGTACAGCTTCATGTAGGTGTCGACTTCAGCCGGGGTGTCGCGTTCTGGATCAACGCTGATGAAAACGATCGACAGCGCGTCGTCGCCCTTGCCCAGCTCGCGGCGCAGCTTCGTCAGTCGCGCGAGGGTCGTCGGACAAACGTCGGGGCAATGCGTGAAGCCGAAGAAGACGGCAGCCGGCTTCCCGTTCAACTGGGCGCTTGTGAAGGGCTTGCCGCTCGACGCGGTCAGGGTGAACGGTCCGCCGATCGTGCCCAGTGACGTCTGGCTAAAGGCCGGCTGTTCGGTCTCGGCCTGCTTCCACAGGAACACGACCAGTCCCGCGGCGACGAGGCCGACCAATAACCAGAGCGCTATTCGAAGCCGCTTCAGATTCATAGTTCGTCAGCTTCGGCTACCCGCACCGAAACCGTTTCCTCTCCGCTCTCGCGGAATTTCAGGACGAGCGGGAAGCTGTCACCGGTTTTCAGGGGAGTTCGCAGGCCTTCAAGCATGATGTGCGTCCCGCCCGGAACCATCTTGATGCTGCTCTCGGCCGGGACGTTGATTTCTCCGGCCATGCGCATGCGGGCGACGCCCTCGGACATTTCGGTCTGGTGCACCATCGCCATCGCGGCGTGGTCGGTCATGACACTGATCAGCCGGTCGTCCTGCCCGCCCTTGTTTTCAATCGTGATATAGACCGCGCCGGGCGCGTCACCGCGCGTCGGCCGAGCCCATGCGTCGCTCACTTCAATTTTGGCCTCGCCGCCCTGGCCGCAGGCGGCGAGCAGCGCCAGCGCGGGTATCAGCAACATTCGCGTCATATCCCGAGGAACTAGGGCCGGATGCGGGGCTCTGCAATGGGCAGGCGAATGCGGCGAGCGAGAGTTTCAGTCTTGCAATGCAACTTAAATCCCGCTTTTTGTAACAAAAGCTTCGACGAACGGTCATACTGCTTCCGCTAAGAGCCGCCCAGGCGGCTGAAAGTGACTGGTCAAGGCGCTAGACGTCTGTTCCGACTCAGGCGGTCTTCAAGGGGTGTGGAATGCTAAGCGAATTGTGGCGGCTGGCCGCGTGAAGTCGATTCAACGCATCACACTGGTTGCGGCGTCTGGCTTGCTGGCGGCGTGCAGTGCCGGCGACGCGGAAGGTGGCGGCCGCGACGGGCAGCCCGTGCAGGTCGGCTTTGTGGTGGTCCAGGCGAGCAGCGTCCCCATTGAAAATTCGCTTCCCGGCCGGGTCGCGGCATTCCAGATCTCAGAGGTCCGGCCGCAGGTGTCGGGCGTCATCCTCCGCCGGCTGTTCGCGGAGGGCTCTGTCGTCCGACAGGGGCAAACGCTCTACCAGATCGACCCCAGCATCTATCAGGCGCAGGTCGCCCAGGCGTCAGCCAACCTGCAAAGCGCCCGCGCCAGCGCCGAAGCTGCGTCGGCCCGTGCCGCCAGGTACAAGCCGCTGGCCGAGATGGAGGCGGTGTCGAAGCAGGACTATACCGACGCGCTGGCCCAGGCCCGACAGGCCAATGCGGCGATCGCCCAGAATAATGCGTCGCTTCGGACCGCTCAGATCAATCTTCGCTATACGAGAGTTCCAGCGCCGATCGGCGGCCGCATCGGCCTCTCCAATTTCACTGAAGGCGCACTGGTAACCGCTAACCAGGCGGAATCACTGACCACCATTACGCGCCTCGACCCGGTCTATGTCGACATTCAGCAGTCGGCGCCTGACCTGCTGGTCTTGCGCCGCTCATTGTCGAGCGGCGGGAGCGTGCCGACCACGGCCCAGGTCCGCCTGACGCTCCCTGACGGTAGCGACTATGGCTACACCGGTACGATCCAGTTCACTGAAGTGGTGGTCAACGCCGATACCGGCTCCGTGACGCTTCGCGCCCGCTTCCCCAATCCGCAGTCGATCCTGCTTCCCGGCATGTTCGTGACGGCCAGCCTGGCGCAAGCGATCAACACGACGGCTTATCTGGTTCCGCAGCAGGCCGTGGCGCGCGACCCCAAGGGCAATGCCACCCTGTGGGTAGTCGGCCCCGGCAATACCGCGGTCCAGCGGACCGTCATCGCCGAGCGGACCGAGGGGCAGAATTGGGTCGTGACCCAGGGCCTCGCCGCCGGCGAAAAGGTCATCACGCAGGGAGTCGGCAATTTGCGCGAGGGAGCGAAGATCAAGCCGGTTCCGGCCAGCACGCCACAGCGGACCCAGCCGGCCAAGCCAGCCGGACGCGCGTCCTAATCCATGTCACGCATTTTCATCGATCGCCCGATTTTCGCGTGGGTGATCGCAATCCTGATCATGCTGCTCGGATTGGGGGCTATCGACCGCCTCCCGATCGCGCAATATCCCGACGTCGCACCGCCGCAGGTCAACGTCCGCGCATCCTATCCCGGAGCGTCGGCGCAGACGCTGCAGGACAGCGTCACGCAGGTGCTGGAGCAGCAGCTGACCGGACTTGACGGCCTCATCTATTTCCAGTCCTCGTCGAGCTCCCGCGGTCAGGTGACGATCAACGTCACCTTCGAAAAGGGCACCGATCCCGACATCGCGCAGGTGCAGGTGCAGAATGCCGTGCAAGCGGCAATATCACGCCTTCCGCAACAGGTTCAGCAGCAGGGCGTCCGGGTCACTAAGTCATCGAACGACTTCCTGCTGATTATCGGCGTCTATGACGAGACCGGCCGTACCAGCGACATGGACGTGTCCGATTATCTGTCCAGCAATATGCAGGACACGATCGCACGGACTCAAGGCGTCGGCGACGTCAACGTATTCGGCGCCCCCTATGCGATGCGCATCTGGCTCGATCCGGCGCGCTTGCGTTCCTACTCGCTGATGCCGGCCGACGTCATCAGCGCCATTTCCGCGCAGAATGTCGAGGTTGCCGCGGGCGAAGTCGGCGGTACGCCTGCCCTCCCGGGTCAGATGCTCAACGCCACGGTCACCGCATCTTCGCGGTTTCAGACGGTGGACGAATTCAGGAACATCATCGTCAAGGCGGAATCCAGCGGCGCTCGCGTGCGTCTCGCCGATGTTGCGCGGGTCGAGCTTGGCGCCGAAAATTATAATTCCGACCGGCGACTGAACGGCAAGCCGGGTGCCGGCATCGCCATCTTCCTGTCGCCCGGCGCCGACGCACTGGAGACGGCCGACGTCGTCAAGGCCCGCGTCGAGCAATTGGCGAAGAGCTTCCCGGCCGGCTACAAATATGCCTACGCTTACGACACCACCGACTTCATCAAGCTGTCGATCGAAGAGGTGGTGATCACGCTGGTCGAAGCGATGATCCTGGTGATCATCGTCATGTTTGTCTTCCTCCAGAGCTGGCGGGCGACTCTGGTTCCCGCAATTGCGATTCCGGTCGTACTGCTGGGCACATTCGCGGTGCTCTACGCGCTCGATTTCTCGATCAACACCATGACCCTGTTCGGCCTCGTGCTGGCCGTCGGCCTGTTGGTCGACGATGCCATCGTCGTGGTCGAAAATGTCGAGCGCATCATGGAGGAAAATCCGGAGCTGACGCCCCGCGAAGCCACCATCATGTCGATGAGCCAGATCCAGATGGCGCTGGTCGCGATCGCGCTGATCCTCTCGGCCGTCTTCCTCCCGATGGTCTTCTTCGGCGGTTCGACGGGCGTCATCTACCGCCAGTTCTCCGCGACGATCGTCTCGGCGATGGTATTGTCGGTCTTTGTCGCAATGACGCTCAGCCCCGCCATCGCGTCCGGCGTGTTGAAGCGGACCCACGTCGACCCGACGGAAACCGCACTAGGCAAGCGCTTCCCGCGGGTGGCCGGAATGCTTTCAAAGGGCCGCGACGGCTTCAACACCCGTTTTAATCGCCTCCGAGATTGGTATGTCAGCATCGTTACCTATGTGGTCGACCGCAAATGGCGCTTCCTGGGCGGCTATGGGCTCGTATGCGTCGCACTCGCGGTGATGTTCGTCCGGCTCCCGACCGGCTTTCTCCCCAGCGAGGACCAGGGCGCGATGCAGATCCAGTTCCGGCTTCCCGCAGGTGCCACGCTGGAGCGCACCAAGGAGATGCAGCTCGCCGTTGAAAATTATGTGATGAACGGGCCGGACAAGGAGAATTTCCGGGCTTACTTTATTGTCGCGGGCGGCGGCCAGGGCGCAACCGGTCAGAACGCCGGCCAGTCGTTCATCAACCTGTCGGACTTCGAAGATCGCAAGGGCAAGGAAAATAGCGCGGACGAAATCGTCCAGCGTGCGCGGGGGGCATTCGGCGACTATCGCGACGCCCAGGTCTTTGCGCTGATCCCGCCCGCGATCCGCGGCCTCGGCCAGTCGGGCGGCTTCAATATGCAGCTGCAAAACACCAGCGGAATGCCGCAGCGGCAGTTCGAGGAAGCGCGCGACAAGCTGCTCGAAATGGCCCAGGCCGACAAGGAACTGCAGCAGGTTCGGCTTTCCGAACTCCCGGACGTCTCGACCCTTAAAGTCGACGTGAACCAGGAGCGGATTTCCGCGCTGGGCCTAACCACCGCCGACGTGAACAGCACGTTGTCGGCGGCTTGGGGCGGGCGCTACGTCAACGATTTCATCGACCGCGGCCGGGTGAAGCGGGTCTATGTCCAGGGCGATGCCCAGTACCGGGCCAAGCCGGAGGACATCAACCAATGGTCCGTCCGCAACAACAATGGGGAAATGGTCCCATTCTCCTCATTCTCGCGGACCGGCTGGTCGGTCGCGCCGGTTAGCCTTTCGCGTTTCATGGGCGTTCAGTCCTATGAGTTCCAGGGACAGCCCTCGCCGGGCAAGAGCACCGGCGACGCAATGACCAAGATCGAGGAGCTGGCGAACCAGATCCCCGGCGTCGGCGTTGCATGGTCAGGCCAATCCTATGAGGAGCGGCTGTCATCCGGCCAGGCGCCTTTACTTTACGCAATCTCGCTGCTGGTCGTGTTCCTCTGCCTTGCCGCGCTCTACGAAAGCTGGTCGGTGCCGCTGGCCGTCATCCTGGTCATCCCGCTGGGGCTGGTCGGCGCCGTGTTCGCGGTAACGCTGCGCGGGCTGCAGAATGACGTCTATCTGCAGATCGGCCTGCTAACGACGATGGGCCTCGCCGCCAAGAACGCCATTCTGATGGTCGAGTTCGCCGAACGAGCCGAACGGCAGGGCAAGCGAGTCATCGAGGCCGCGCTGGAAGCCGCGCGGATCCGATTGCGTCCGATCCTCATGACCAGCTTCGCCTTTATCTTCGGCGTTCTCCCGCTCGCAATTTCGACCGGCGCAGGCGCCAACAGCCGCATCGCGATCGGAACGTCGGTCATCGGCGGAATGCTGACTGCGACCATCCTCGCCATCTTCTACATTCCGCTGTTCTTCGTTCTGGTTCGCCGCGGGGTACGCGACGGCCTGACTTACCTCCGCGAACGCCGGGCGAAGCGCGGCGAGGCGGCAGCATGAGCAGGTTCGCGCCGCTCATCGCACTGCTCCTGGCAGGCTGCATGACGCTGGAGCCCGACTATGTGCGTCCGGACACGGCAGTTCCCCCATCATGGCCGGCCGGCGACGTCTACCTCCGGCAAAGCGAGGCGACGCTACCGGCGGTCACCTATCAGGAAATCTTCCGCGATCCCCGCCTCCAGGGATTGATCGCGCTCGGCCTGGCGAACAACCGGGACCTGATGGCGGCTGCCGGCAACATCGCCGCCGCCCGCGAGCAATATCGGATCCAGCGCGCCGAGTTATTCCCCCATGTCGATGCTGCCGGCACGGTCGCGGGAACCGAAGCGACCGGCGCTGGGGAAAGCGGCGCCGATATCGAGTATCGCGCCGGCCTTGCCGTCACCAGTTTCGAAGTCGACCTGTTTGGCCGCATCCGTTCGCTGACCAGGGCAGACCTCAACCGCTATTTCGCAACCGAAGCCGCTGGACGGACGACGCGCCTCGCGCTCGTCGGCGATATTGCCACCGCCTGGCTGACCTACGGGGCCGACGCCAGCCTGCTCCAGATCGCGGAAGATACCGCCGCCAACGCCGAACGAAGCGTCCGCCTCACTCGCGCCCGGCTTGAAGGCGGGATCGCTCCCAGAACGGATCTCCGCCAGGCCGAGCAGATCCTGTTTGCCGCTGAGGCGCTGGTCGCGCAGCAGCGCACCGCGCTCGCCCAGGACGTCAACTTGTTGCAACTGCTGATCGGAACGCCGGTCGATCCGAAGCTGCTGCCTGCGTCGATCGAGCAGGCCGCGCCGACGGTCGTCCCGCTGCCGGAAGGCGTCAGCTCGCTGGTCCTGCTTCGCCGGCCCGACGTGATGGAGGCGGAGTATCGCCTTCGTGCGGCCAATGCGGAGATCGGCGCGGCCCGGGCGGCAATGTTCCCCAACATTTCGCTGACCGGCCTTCTCGGCTTTGCGAGCAGCTCGCTCGGCGGCCTGCTATCGGACGGTCTGAACTGGAGCGCGTCGGCGGCCGCCAACTATTCAATCTTCAACGCGGGCGCGAACCGCGCCAACGTCCGTCGGACCGAGGCCGAACGCGATACGGCCATCGCCGTCTATCAAAAGGCGATCCAGACCGCATTCCGCGAAGTCGGCGACGCACTTGCCCGGCAGGATACCGCTGGCGACGAGCTACGCGCCCGTCAGGCGCAGCAGGATTCGGCGGCGGACAATTACAGGCTGGCCGACGCGCGCTACCGCGAAGGCATCGACAACTTCCTCGCGACGCTGGACGCACAGCGGACCTATTATTCCGCGCAGCAAAGCCTGGTCCTGATGCGGCTCGAGGCCGCAACCAATCTCGTCGACCTCTATCGCTCGCTGGGCGGGGATTCGCTTTATCCGCCGGAACCTCAAACGGCTTCGCGCTAAGCCGGGCAATCACGCCGGAACGTACGTCAGCCTGATCACATTCTCGTCGATTTCGTCATGGGCCACGAGGCGGAGCGGCGGTCGCGGCCCGGCGAAATAGGGACTGCCATGGCCTAGGACGACGGGGTGGAGGTAGATCCGATACTCATCGATCAGCCCAAGTTCGCCCAGGCTTCGCGCTAGGGCCGGGCCGCCAACTTGGATCTCCCCATCGATCTCGGCCTTTAGCCCGCGTATCGCAGTCTCAAGATCACCGCTAACCAGCGTGGCGTTGGGGCCGACGGACTTCAACGAGTGCGACACGACCCACTTCGGTTGGCGCCGCCACGCCGCGGCATATTCGCGTCTCGCTTCGTCCCACTCGGGACGGTCCTCGTCCCAATAGCTCATGAGCACATACAGGTTGCGACCGTAGATGCTCCCCGCCTGCTCGCGCGCCTGTTCGATGAAGTGTCGGAACAGCGTTTGGCTAGGCCCAAACTCCATATGGTCGACATAACCGTCCAGCGACTGGTTCATTCCAAAGACGAGCTTCGCCATATCGGGAAATCTCCGCTCAGGGGTTCGCCAGATTACCTACAATTGCAGCGACGCGGCAATGCGAGCGATGATCGACGGTCACTCCCCGTCGGGGGTCAGCGCCATGATGTCGATGAAGCGGCCCTTGGCGTCGAAGCGGCACTTGAACTTCTTGATGCCCTCCGAACCCTTGTCGACGGTTCCGCTTACCGAGGTTGTTCCTTTGGCACCCTTCACGAGCTTGCCGGTCGTCACATACATCGGCCGGGTTCCATACTGCGCCGAGACTTCACCACGACAATAAGCCTTGCGATTGCCGGGGGCGATGGGCGCGCTCGGCGCGCTAGCGGCCATCAAGGCGGCCAACGGGATCAGAAGAATCGCCATGTCACTTGTTCAGACGAAGTTCGGGCTGCGATCCATCGGGGATGTTCCTGATTCGGTACTTACAACGGCTCTCCAGCCACCAGCCAGCCAACCGCAATCATGAAGGCAATGGCCGCCGCATAGGCCGTTACCGCATTCCAAAAGCCACGCAGCACGCCAACTCCCAGCACTTTGCGAAACCACATCGTTTCCACCGCGACAAAGCCGATTCCGCTTAAGCCGAACAGCGCGAGCGCCGCTGAAACCGTCCAGATATTAGGCACCTGCGTCAGCGTCGCGGCAATGCTCACGATCAATGCGAAGGGCGCGTTGGCATAGCATTGGGCAAAAAAGGCCGGCTCAAGCGATTGACGAGTGAGGGTAACCCGCTGCTTGCGGAGCGTGTGTACGGCGAAGATCAAGGGGAATGATGCAAAGGCGACGAGCCGCAGCAGGATCAGGCTCGTATCGTCGCTGATCAGGCCGGCCACGCCGCGCTTATCCGCCACGATCCCACTTTCCCCGATGAGCGCCAGCTCAAATCCGTGCGCGACCAGAACGGTCAGCATCAGAAGGATTGGCGGACTTAAAGCCTCGTCAAACCGTTGCTGGTCCGGCGTCGTCAGCTCGCTCGTGGCATAGTCCATCATTTCCAGCGGACGGCGCAATGCTCTCCAAAGCGTTACCGGGTAGAAAACCAGCCACGAAACGACCTCGTACAAAAGGTCGTCGAGGGATTTCAGGAACTGGAAGAAGTTCATCAGGAATCAGCTTAGCATCCCAATGTCCGCTTTCCAGCCGCATAAGTACGTTGAGCTTCGGTGGAAAACCGCGCTTCAATTGGCACGGAAGTTGCGACGCTGTTGTCATGTATTTGGCAACAAGTCTTCGCTGGCAGTTCGAGTTGATTGAATATGCCGTCCGCATCTGGACATCCCTGTCCGGAATCGGACAGGTTGCGCGTGGAAATGCGAGGAAAGTTGGAGGCCCGAGCCGGAATCGAACCGGCGTGCACGGATTTGCAGTCCGCTGCGTCACCACTCCGCCATCGGGCCCCGCGGTGGAGGCCTTTGGCGGTTCCCTACGGCGCTTGTCAACCAGACGATTCGACGAACGGGGGCGGACGCTGCCTTGGCGGGGACGGCCCCAGCGGATAAGGGACCACTTGAAGCGTCACTGTGTTAGTGGCATATAACAGTTCGTTACGAACGAGGTATTGATGCAGGATTTCAGCCTGGCCCGACGGACGATGGTCGATAACCAGCTCCGCCCGCAAGGCGTCACCGACAGCGGCGTGATCGCGGCGATGGGCAAGATCGAGCGGGAGCGCTTCGTGCCGGAATCGGCTCGCGCACTCGCATATTTCGATCGCTCGGTCCGGATCGGCGAAGGCCGCTACCTGATGCCGCCCGCTGCGCTTGGGCGACTTCTCACCGAAATCGCGCCCCGGCCTGGCGAGCGTGCGCTCGTGGTCGGTTCGGGTACCGGCTATTCTGCAGCCGTGCTAAAGGATGCGGGCCTCGACGTTGTCGCACTGGAGTCGAACCAGGCCCTCTCTGCCCAAGCGCAATCGGCCGGTGTCGAAACCATTGTCGGAACGCTCGCGGAGGGATGGAGCAAGGGGGGCCCCTATGACCTTATCCTGCTGGAAGGCGCGGTGGAGGAAGTCCCTGCCGCACTTGCCAAGCAGCTTGCGCCCGGCGGCCGCATCGCCGGGGCGATCGTCGACCGGGGGATCGCCCGCCTGTCGGTCGGCACCAGTGCGGGCGGCTCGGTCGGATGGCGAAGCCTCGCCGATTCCGATGTCGAGACGCTTCCCGGATTTGAACGGCCGCGAGCCTTCACTTTCTGAAAATTTGAGCGGAGAGCTTTGCCTGTGACTCGTAACATTGCCATCGCAACGCTTGTTGCCGCCCTAGCCACCGGTTCCGCATCGGCCGATACGCTTCGCGAAGCACTGGTGTCGACCTATCGAGCCAACCCCACGCTGATGGCCCAGCGCGAGAATCTGAAAGCGACTGACGCAGGAGTGGCCATTTCACGCTCCGCCGGCCGTCCGACTGTCACCGGCACCGTCGGTGTCACGCGCGACGTGACGCGCAGCGGGCGGTTCGACGTCGGGACTGGCAAGGGGCCCTATCTCAACGCGGGCGTCGATGTCGGCATGCCGCTGTTCCAGGGCGGAACCGTAAAGAACGATATCAAGGCATCGAAGACCCGCGTCGAAGCGGGCCGGGCTAACTTGCGCGCCGTCGAAGGTGATGTGTTCACGGAGGCGGTCGCTGCCTATATGGACGTGATCCGCGATCGTGCGACGGTCGAACTCAACAATAACAACGTCCGCGTGCTGGAAACCAACCTGCAGGCGACGCAGGACCGGTTCGAAATAGGCGATGTGACGCGCACTGACGTTGCGCAGTCGGAAGCCCGGCTGGCGCTGGCTCGCTCGCGCCTGACCCTGGCGGAGGGCCGACTGATCGGCAGCGAACAAAATTATCGCCGCGTGATCGGAGATCAGCCTGACCAGCTTCAGCCGCCGCCGCCGCTTCCGCCTTTTCCGGCAACCGCGGACGAGGCGGTTCGCGTCGCTTTGGTCGACAATCCCGACCTGATCGCCATCACCCGCCAGGCCGAAGCGGCCGGCTATGACGTGAAGTCGGTTCGCGGGACCCGGCTCCCGACCGTTTCGGCCGTTGCTTCCGGCGACTGGTTCGACGCTACCGGCGATGACCTCGGACTGCAGTCCGGCACTGCCACCAGCGTCGGCCTTACCGGCCGAGTACCTTTCTACCAGGGCGGCTTGCCCTCGGCCCGAATCCGCCAGGCGCAGGCCTTCGAAGGTCAGGCGCTGGAGCAGCGCGTTGGCACGGAACGCTTCGTGGTCGCGACCACCCGCTCGGCCTTCGCCGATTACCAGGCCGCGATTGACGCGATTAAATCGAACGACGTTGCGGTGAAAGCGAACGAGCTCGCGCTTGAAGGCGTCCGCGCCGAAAACAGTGTCGGCACCCGCACCATCCTCGACGTGCTGGATGCCGAACAGGAGTTGCTCAACTCGCAGGTGCTGCTGGTGACGGCGCGGCGCGACGCCTATGTCGCCGGCTTCCAGCTGCTGAACGCGATGGGCCAGGCCGAGGCCCAGGACCTCGGGCTCGACGGCGGGGCGCTTTATGATCCGCTTGGCAACTATCGCCGGGTTGCGGGCGACTGGAATGACTGGTCGAACGATCCGCGTCATAACCCGGTATCCACCAGCACCATCACTCCTGCGGAAACGCCGCCTGGCGTGATTCCGGCGGCTCAAGGCGTGATTCCCCCGTCTCAAGGCGTGACTCCGGCCTCCCGATAAGTAAAAGGGGGCAATGGCAGCAGCCCGGGAACCCTCGATGGAAGATATTCTTGCGTCGATCAAACGCGTGATCGCCGAGGAGAAAGAGATTCGCGCCGCGGCTCCGTCTCCGGAATCAGACGGTGACGAGGACGAGGTGCTCGAACTCGATCAGAGCATGGAAGCGGTCACCATCCCGCCGGTCGACCTTGGCCCGCCGCTGATGGAAGCAGAAGTCGCCGACGAAAGCCGCCAGCGGCTGGAAGCGCTGGCTGCCTTAGCCGCATCCGCGCCGCCGGTTCCGCAGGCCAATCCGCTGGAGGAGCTGGTGCGCGAAATGCTCCGCCCGATCCTCAAGCAATGGCTCGACGATCACTTGCCCGGGATCGTCGACGAACATGTGAAGCGCGAGATTCATCGCATCACGGGCCGTCCCCTCTAAACACTTATTGATCGTTAATTGACGGGCGGTTAGGCCTGCCGGCCATGCTCATGCGCTTCTCCCTAGCCGCCAGCGTCGCGGCCGCCGCCCTCTTCTCAACCCCCGCGTCCGCCCGGCCGATGACCGCGACCGACATGCACATGATGCGCCGCCTCGGCACGCACAGCGTGTCGCCGGACGGCCGCTATGCCCTCTTTACCCTGTCGACGACCGATCTCGCCGCCAACAAGCGCAACAATGTTACCCACATCCTCGACCTGAAGGCCAAGGGCGCGGCGCCGCAGCCGCTGGCCGGCCTGACGACCGGCGCGCATGATGCGGTGTTCGGCGCAGACGGTGCGGTCTGGTACCTGGCGCCGGTCGGTGAGCAGGACCAGTTGTTCAAGATGGCGGTCGGCGGTCAGCCCGTGCAGCTGTCGAGCTTCAAGGGCGATATCTCCGGCTTCAAGGTCAGCTCCGACGGCAGACGAGTCATCCTGTGGGCCGACCGCGACTTCCGCTGCACCGACTTCACCTGCGACGGCCTGCCGAAGGCCCAAAAGACCGGATCCGGCCGCACCTACGACCAGCTGTTCGTCCGCCACTGGGATACATGGGCCGAGCCGGGCGTGCGCAGCCGGATCTTCTCGTTCCCGATCGAGGGCGGAAAGGTCACCGGCGCCGGCGTTCCGGTGACCGGCGCGCTGGTCGGCGACACGCCGTCGAAGCCGTTTGGCGGCGGCGAGGAAGTCGACATCTCGGCCGATGGCCGCACTGTCTATTTCGCCCTGCGCGAAGCAGGGAGGATCGAAGCAAAATCGACCAATCTCGACATCTTCTCCGTCCCCGCCGACGGTTCGGCGCAGCCGACGAACCTCACCACCGACAATGACGGCACCGACAACCTGCCGACCCTGTCGCCAGACGGCCGCAGCCTCGCCTATTTCTCGATGGCTCGCGCAACCTACGAAGCCGACCGGCAGGTACTCCAGGTCCGAGATCTCACGACCGGCCAAGTTCGTGCGGTCACCGCCAACTGGGATCGCTCCGTCGGTTCGATCGCCTGGTCGAAGGACGGCAAGTCGATCATCGTCGACGCCAACGACATGCTGGAAAATCCGCTGTTCAGCGTCGATGTCGCGAGCGGCCGCGTGACCCGACTGACGCAGGAGGGTTCGGCGCACGCCGCGGTGCCGCTGGCCGACGGGTCGATCCTGTACGCGATGAACAGCATCAGGGCGCCGGATGACCTCTATCGCCTCGCCAAGGGCAAGGCCCAGCGGCTGACCGACGTCAACCGCGACCTGCTGGCAGAGCTCGACCCGGTCAGCTTCGACAAGTTCAGCTTCACCGGCGCCAACAATGACAAGGTCTGGGGCTTCAAGCTGAAGCCGGCTGGCCCGCAATATGCGGCCGCGGCCAAGCTTCCGATCGCCTTCGTCGTTCATGGCGGGCCCCAGGGCAGCTTCAACAACGCCTGGTCCTACCGCTGGAACTCGCGCCTCTTCTCCGCGCCGGGCTATGCGGTGGTCAGCGTCGATTTCCACGGCTCCACCGGCTACGGCCAGGCCTTCACCGACGCGATCCAGAACAATTGGGGCGGCTGGCCGCTCGAGGACCTCCAGAAGGGTCTGGCCTACGCCACGTCGCAGGATGCGCAGCTCGATGCCGACAATGCCTGTGCGCTGGGCGCCAGCTATGGCGGCTATATGATGAACTGGATCGCCGGCCAGTGGCCCGAACGGTTCAAGTGCCTCGTCCAGCATGACGGCGTGTTCGACGCCCGCGCCATGGCCTACGAGACCGAGGAGCTTTGGTTCGACGAGTGGGAGCATGGCGGAAAGGCCTATTATGAGGATCCGGCCGCCTTCGAGCGCTGGAACCCGGTCAACCATGTCGCCAAGTGGAAGACGCCGATGCTGGTCATCACCGGCGAGAAGGACTTCCGCATTCCCTACACGCAGGGGATTGCGAGTTTCACCGCGCTCCAGCGCCGCGATATCCCGTCGCGACTGCTGGTCATGCCCGACGAGAACCACTGGGTGCTGAAACCGAACAATTCGATCCAATGGTATGGCGAGGTGTTCGGTTGGCTGGGCCGCTGGCTCGGTAGCGGCTCAGCGCAATAATCATGCGTCCCCCCAGCGAAGGCTGGGGCCCATGTCTGGAACATGGATGCCAGCCTTCGCTGGCATGACGGTTGTGCGGTGCACCAGAGGACGCTAACCGCCGCCAATGACCGAACTTGCCAAGACGTTCGAACCGGGTCCCATCGAGACCCGCTGGTATGCCCATTGGGAAGGGCAGGGGCTGTTCCGCCCTGAGAGGCCCGAGGCCGAGCCATACACCATCGTCATGCCGCCGCCGAACGTCACCGGCTCGCTGCACATCGGCCACGCGCTGGACGATACGCTGCAGGACATCCTCGTCCGCCACGCGCGGATGAAGGGCAAGGACAGTCTGTGGGTGGTCGGAATGGACCATGCCGGAATCGCGACGCAGATGGTGGTCGAGCGCAACCTCGGCTCGCAGGGCATCAACCGCGCGGAGATCGGCCGCGAGGCCTTTGTCGAGCATGTCTGGGAATGGAAGTCGCAGTCGGGCGGCCAGATCACCAAGCAGCTCCGCCGCCTCGGCGCGAGCTGCGACTGGGCCAACGAACGCTTCACCATGGACGAGGGCTTTTCGAAGGCCGTCATCAAGGTCTTCGTCGAGCTCTACAACCGCAAGTTGCTCTATCGCGCCAAGCGCCTGGTCAACTGGGATCCCAAGTTCCAGACCGCGATCAGCGATCTCGAGGTCGAGAACCGCGAAGTGCAGGGCCATATGTGGCACTTCAAATATCCGCTCGCGGGCGGGGAGACCTATACCTTCGTCGAGAAGGACGAAGACGGGAACGTCACGCTCCAGGAAGAGCGCGATTACATCTCGATCGCCACGACGCGCCCCGAAACTATGCTCGGCGACGGCGCGGTCGCGGTTCACCCGGGCGATGAACGGTACCGGCCGATCGTCGGCAAGTTTTGCGAGATCCCGGTTGGCCCGAAGGAACATCGGCGCCTGATCCCGATCATCACCGACGACTATCCCGATCCCAATTTCGGTTCGGGCGCGGTCAAGATCACCGGCGCGCACGACCTCAACGACTATGGCGTCGCGCAGCGCAACGGCATCCCGATGTACCGGCTCATGGACGGCACCGCGCATATGCGTAGCGACGGTCCGCCCTATGAGGAGTCGGCCACCCGCGCCGTGGCGATCGCGCGCGGCGAGAAGGCGAGCGCCGAGGAAGTCGATGCGCTGAATCTCGTCCCCGAGGCCTATCGCGGCCTCGACCGCTACGATGCTCGCAAGGCGGTCGTGGCCGACATCGACGCCGAAGGTTTGATGATCAAGGCCGAAGTGAAGCAGATAATGCAGCCGTTCGGCGACCGGTCGGGTCTGGTCATCGAGCCGATGCTGACCGACCAATGGTATGTCGACGCCGAGACGCTGGCCAAGCCGGCGATCGAAGCGGTGCGGTCCGGCGATATCGCGGTCGTGCCTGAAACTTGGAAGAAAACCTGGTTCAACTGGCTCGAAAATATCCAGCCCTGGTGCGTGTCGCGCCAGCTTTGGTGGGGACACCGCATCCCGGCGTGGTTTGATGCAAGCGGCAATGTTTTCGTCGCGGAAACAGTTGAGGGCGCCCAACAACAGGCCGGCGAGGGCGTCGAACTGCGCCAGGACGAGGATGTGCTCGACACCTGGTTCAGCTCGGCATTGTGGCCGTTCGCGACCCTCGGCTGGCCGGAACAGACCCACGACCTCAAGCGGCATTATCCGAACGATGTCCTCATCTCGGGCTTCGACATTATCTTCTTCTGGGATGCCCGCATGGCGATGCAGGGCTTCGAATTCATGGGCGAGCGGCCGTGGAAGACGCTCTACCTTCACGGCCTGGTCCGCGACGCCAAGGGTCAGAAGATGTCCAAGTCGAAGGGCAACACCGTCGATCCGCTGGGCCTGATCGACAAATATGGCGCGGACGCGCTGCGCTTCACGCTCGCAGCGATGGAAAGCCAGGGCCGCGACATCAAGCTCGATGAGAAGCGTGTCGAAGGCTACCGCAACTTCGCGACCAAGCTGTGGAACGCGGCGCGCTTCCTGCAGGGCAATGGCATCGGAGCTTCGCAAAGCATCGCGGCGCCGCAGGCGAGCCTACCGGCCAACCGCTGGATCATCGGCGAAGTGGTCGACACGCTGGCGAAGCTGAACAAGGCGTTCGACGAGCTTCGTTTCGACGGCATGGCCGACGCCATCTACCACTTCACCTGGGGCACCTTCTGCGACTGGTATGTGGAGCTGGTGAAGGGCGCGTTCGACGACGAAACCCGCGCCGTCGCCGCCTGGGCGTTCGACCAGATCCTGGTGATGCTTCACCCGTTCATGCCGTTCGTCACCGAAGAGCTGTGGCACAGCATGGGCGAGCGTCCCTACGAATTGATCGTCGCCAAATGGCCGGACCCGGAGGCGCCGCGCGATCCAAATTCGGCGCGTGAGATTGGCGGCCTTATCGAAGTGATCGACCAGGTTCGGGCAATGCGCGCCGAGCTCAACATTCCGTGGAGCGCTACATTGGCGCCGCACGTCATCGGCGGCGACAAAGTCATCCTTGAGCGGCTCGAGAGGAATGCCGCGAGCTTGTCGCGCATGGCCAAGGTCGGCGTCCCTGTTGCTGCCGACGCGGTACCCCGGGGCTCGGCCCAGATTGTGGTTGGCGGCGTGACGATCGCCTTCCCGCTCGAAGGCGCGATCGACCTCGATGCCGAGCGCACACGGCTTTCCAAGGCTATTGCTGCGGCGGAAAAGGAACGTGACAGCCTCGGCGGCCGTCTCTCCAATCCCGCGTTCACGGAGCGCGCAAAGCCCGAAGCGGTCGAGAAGGCCCGCGCCGACCATGATGCCAAATCCGCCGAGGCCGAGCGGCTATCGGCCGCACTGGCGCGGTTGGGTTGATTAGATTGATACCGCTCGTCCTGAGGAGGGACTGAGCGAAGCCGAAGGCCCGTCTCGAAGGACATAATCCTTCGAGTTGCCGGTTCGACAGGCTCACCAGCTCCTCAGGACGAACGGTGTGAATTATTTTACTCCCTGGGCGCCGCAACCTCGATCGCACCTCGGGCGCATTCGACCGACACTGGCGTCTTCGCAGCAATCTCCCCGTCGATGCTGACCTTCTGGTGAGGCTTTGAATCGACGATCAGGTGGCGCCCGCGCCATTCGGTCACGGTCTGGGCTCGCCGGCGCAAGCGAAACAGGGTCGCGAACCAGCTCCAGGCGAGCCCGGTCAGGCTTTTCCCAGCCACCGCCTGAACGATCATCTCACCGCTATCGAGCCTGGCTTCCTCAACCAGAAGGAAGCCGCCCTGATGGCTGCCGTTGGCAATGCGTGCCTCGGTCGCCCAGGCTTTCTCGGTCGATCCGTCTTCGAGCGTGATGCGCAGCCGGAACGGCCGGAATTGGAACGCCACCCGGATCGCCCAGATGATGTAGCCAAGAATCCCGAGGTAGCGTTTCAGGCCGGCCGGCACCGTGTCGGCGATCAGCGGGCTCATCCCCAGCGCGGCGACATTGGCGAAATAGTCGCCATTGATCATCCCAAGGTCGATCCGCTTTCGCCGCCCGTACGCAATGACGTCGATGGCGCCATCAAGGTCGAGCGGAAGGCCAAGCGACCTGGCAAAGCTGTTCGCTGTCCCCACGGGAAGAACTGCGAACACCGTATCCTTGCCCACGAAATGGTCGACCACCGTGGACAAAGTTCCGTCGCCGCCTCCGATAATGACCATCGGCGCGCGGGTGATCGCGGCCTTGACGACGGGCTCCATCACCTTCGGATCATGAACGACGTGCGCATCGATGAGCTCGAGCCCGGCCGCGGCGAGCTTTTCGCGCGCCTGCTCGAATACGGACTGGCCATTCCGGCTGGCGGCGTTGACGATCAGCATCGCACGTTTCGGAAGCGCATCGGCCATGACGGGATAATGCGCGGGCTCGAAAAGCTTTCCCGCCGCACGATTGACAGCCGTTCCGTCTGCCGTCATTTGGCAATCATCCATCGAGACCGGCTGAGGGACAGGCCCGAAGACGCCGGGGCAACCAGGAGCAAGCGAAAGCTTGTCCAAAGGTGCCAAGTCCTGCGGGGACCTGAGGTCCACCGGCAGATGGTTGAGGGTCACCCCACGGGGTGGCGCCCTAGGCTGTCCGTCACCCCGCATGCCTCGTTGGGAGGAAGTTTGACGGGGTAGACGATGACCATAGCCGACCGATGCAGCGACGCAGCCGACGCTTCGATTGCCGAATTGCCTGCGCTTTCACCTTGTGGGCGTGCGCGCCGGGGCGACTTCGACCTGGAGCTTGGATTGACGCACGGCGGATCGGCCAACGTCCGCCTTCGTTATGAAATTGTCGGGCCGGAAGATGCGCCGGTGCTGGTTGCGGCCGGCGGCATTTCCGCGGGCCGCCACGTCATCGCTAGCGACGGGTTTCCGGAAGAAGGATGGTGGCAGTCGCAGGCCGGAAGCTTCCGGCTTCCCGCTTTCCGCTTGCTCTCGATCGATTGGATTGGGGCCGATGGATTGCTCGACCGGCCAATTGATCCTGCCGACCAGGCCGAGGCCATCGCTCGCCTGCTGGACTTTCGCGGCATTCGTTCCATCGCGGGCTTCATTGGCGCGTCCTATGGCGCCATGGTCGGTATGCACTTCGCTGCCAAATATGCCGGCCGCTGCGGCGCATTGCTGGCAATCAGCGCATCTTCTTCGGCGCATCCTTTCGCTAGCGCGTGCCGGGCCCTGCAAAGGCAGGCGCTGACGTTGGGCGAAGCCCATGGAGATTCCAAATCCGGCGTCGCTCTGGCCCGGGCCATGGCGATCCTGACCTATCGAACGCCGCAGGAGTTCGCCGAGCGGTTTTCGGACTCGCCCAAAATTCTTGAGGACCGGCTGCGCGTTCCGGCTGAGGATTACCTCGACTTCCAGGGCGCGAAGCATCGCGAGCGAATGTGCGCTGTGGCCTACCGGCGCCTGTCGGAATCGATCGATTTGCACCGGATCGATCCGGCCGAGATCGGCGTCCCGCTGACCCTGGTCGCGGTCGACCAGGACGGCCTGGTTCCGCCAGCCGACATCCGATCACTCGCCGATCGGATCGCCGGCAGCAGCTTTCACCTCCTCCATTCCCGCTACGGCCATGACGCCTTCCTGAAGGAAGCTGCCGAGGTCGGGGCGATCATCGACACTTTCCTGAATTCTCTGGAGCTTTCGAAATGACCCATTCTCTCGCCACCCGCGCGGTACGTGCCGGCATCGACACCGACCCCACCCATGGCGCCGTCGCGCCGCCGCTTTTCCTTTCGGCCAATTTCAGCTTCGACGGGTTCGAAGGAAAGCGGCGCTACGATTATACCCGCAGTGGAAATCCCACCCGCGACCAGCTGGGAGACGCGCTTGCCTCGCTCGAAGGCGGCGCCGGCGGAATCGTCACGGCCACCGGAATGGGCGCCATCACGCTGGTCCTTCATGCCCTACTCGAACCGGGCGACCGGCTGCTGGTGCCGCACGACTGCTATGGCGGAAGCTGGCGGCTGTTCAACGCGCTGGCCGCGAAAGGAGCGTTCGAACTCGAAAGCTGCGACTTCACGGACCCTGATGCGCTCGCCGCCGCGATCGCCAGGCGGCCCTCACTGGTCTGGATCGAAACGCCTTCCAATCCGCTACTTCGAATTACCGACCTGAAAGCGGTGGCGGACGCCGCTCATGCCGTCGGCGCGCTGGTCGCGGCGGACAACACTTTCCTGTCGCCTGCGCTCCAGCGCCCGATCGAACATGGGGCCGACATCGTCGTCCATTCGACCACCAAAT
>Ga0314808_100005_pt1 | contig 27748 bp, 41 predicted proteins | sample STEome_6_FD_202335 | JGI IMG/M metagenome (GOLD analysis project Ga0314808, IMG submission 202335) | Metatranscriptome of soil surface biofilm microbial communities from soil inoculated with nitrogen-fixing consortium DG1, State College... ... | reverse complement strand
GGAGCATCGCGAGTGGAACACGTATCATCGGCAAAGGCTTTGCAATGCCGCGCTTAAGAAGGCAAGGGTAACTCCATGGCCCGTCCGCCCATTACCATCGTGCTTGCCCGCGCCATCAACGGCGTGATCGGCAAGGATAATGGCCTTCCCTGGCATATCCCGGGCGACCTCAAGCGGTTCAAGCAGCTGACGATGGGCAGCGCGATGATCATGGGCCGCAAGACCTTTGACAGCCTGCCCGGCATCCTTCCGGGACGTCGTCACATCGTCATGACCCGCGATGCGGGCTGGAACGTCGAGGGCGTCGAAGTTGTCCATGATGTCGACGGCGCGATCGCGGCGGCCGGCGAGGAGCCGATCTCGGTTATCGGCGGCGCGGCGATTTTCGCGCTGTTCGAACCGATTGCGGACAAGATCGAACTGACGGAGGTCATCGCCGAGGTCGACGGGGACGTATCGATGCCGGACCTGCGTTCCAGCGAGCGCTGGCGCGAAGTGGCCTATGAAGATCACCTTCCGACCGCCGAGACGCCGGCGTGGCGCACGGTGACGCTGGTTAAGGCTTGAGCGTATCCGGCTTTGGCGCGGCCGCGGCATAGGTCCGGTAGCGCTTCATCTGGTCTCCGAGCACCTGGTCGACGAGCGGAGCCATCGCCCCCGCCCCACCCTTGGCGAAGCCGGACGCACGATAGTTCAATGTCACGCGCGTACCCCCGGCAATCCGTTCGAACTTGACGTCCATCACGCCGGTTGTCGCTTCGTAAAGGAGGGGACCGAGGCTGCCGGTCAAAAGGACGCGCTCGCCGGGCTGGACAAAGGTCACGCGCATATGTTCGATGCCGCCGCCATTATCGAGCGTTTCGCAGAAGCAGGCCCCGGCGCGTAGCGGCAGCGTCATCCGCCCCGCATCGCCGGAATAGGTATGTTCGCTGTTCCACCACCGGCCGACCTGGCCGAACGAATTGTAGGCGTCAGCCTGCGGCACGACGAGGTTCACGGTCTGCTGGATCTCGAAGCCGTTGTCGCCGGCATTGAGAACTGCCGCGGAAGTGGGCGTGGCCGTCAGAAGGCACATCCCGAAAAGTAACCTGCGCATGCCCACCTCCGTTCGACCCGAACGGTTACGTGAAAATCGGCTGAAGTCTAGCTGTCGAGAATGGCGTCGATCGCCGCTGCGACCTCGTCGACGCTGGCCATGCCGTCCACCCGGCGGACCAGCCCCTTCTCCTCATAATAGGGAAGGATCGGCGCAGTCTTGGCGCGATATTCGGCCATACGGGTACGGACCGTTTGCTCATTGTCGTCCGGCCGGCGCTTGAATTCATGGCCGCCGCACTCGTCGCAGGTGCCGTCGACCTTCGGCCGGTGAAATTTGTCATGATAGCCCGCGCCGCAGGTCGCGCAGGTGAAGCGGCCGGTAATGCGTTCGACCAGCATCTCCTCATCGACGACGAGCTCGATCACATGGTTGAGCTTGCGCCCGCGCTCGTCGAGCAGGATTTCCAGCGCCTCGGCCTGGTGCTTGGTGCGCGGGAATCCGTCAAAGATCGCGCCCTTGGCACAGCCTTTGTCCAGCCGCTCGCCAATCAGCGCGGAAACGATGGCATCCGAGACCAGCTCGCCCGCCTCCATCACCGCCTTGGCCTTAAGGCCGGTCGGCGTGCCCTTGGCGACTGCCTCACGAAGCATGTCGCCCGTCGACATCTGGACCATGCCGCGATTCTGCTCGAGCCGCTTGGCCTGAGTTCCCTTGCCTGCCCCCGGAGGACCGAGAAGAATGATATCCAACGCTTAGATTCCCACCCGTTCTTCCTGAGCCTGTCGAAGGGCCGACCTTCTTGCAAGTCAGGAATAGAAAATAGCGGGGCTGAGCCTCTACCCAGCCCGAACGGAAAAGCTACTTGCGGCGCCCGCCCTTCAGCTTCGCCTTCTTGATCAAATCGCCATATTGGTGGGCGATCAAGTGGCTCTGTATCTGGCTGACGGTATCCATGGTCACATTGACCACGATCAGCAGGCTGGTTCCGCCGAGGTAAAAGGCGATTCCCGCCTGGCTCAGCGCGATTTCCGGAATCAGGCAGATCAGCACCAGATAGGCGGCGCCAATCACCGTGATGCGGTTGAGCAGATAATCGAAATATTGCTCTGTCGCCTTGCCCGGACGAATGCCGGGAATGAAGCCGCCGTGGCGCTTCAGATTCTCGGCCGTCTCTTCCGAATTGAACTGCACTGCAGTGTAGAAGAAGCAGAAGAAGATGATACCGGCGGCATAGAGAGCCAGGTAGAGCGGCGCGCCATGCTGCAGATAAGTGCTGATGGTGATCAGCCAGTCGCCCGATGTGCTGTCCGGACTAGTCGATCCCCCGCCCGCGAACTGCAGGACGGTCAGTGGCATCAACAGCAGCGACGAGGCGAAGATCGGCGGGATGACACCTGCGGTGTTGAGCTTGAGCGGCAAGTGGCTCCGCTCCTGCTGCATCATGCCGCGCGCCGTCTGGCGCTTCGGATATTGGATAAGGACCCGGCGCTGCGCCCGCTCCATGAAGCAGATGAACAGGACCAGCGCGACCACCGCGATGACGATTCCGAACACGACGACCGGATCCATGGTGCCGGTGCGGCCGCCTTCGAACAGCTGCGCCAGCGTGCGCGGCATCGATGCGACGATGCCGGCCATGATGATCAGGGACACGCCGTTGCCGATCCCGCGGCTGGTGATTTGCTCACCGATCCACATCAGGAACAACGTACCGCCGACCAGGCTGACGGTCGCTGCGACCCGAAACAGCAGCCCCGGCTCGACGACTGCGCCGATGCCCTGCGTCGCAGCCAGGCCTTCCAGGCCGACAGCGATGAACCAGCCCTGGACCGTGGTCAGAGCGACGGTGAGGAAGCGGGTATATTGATTGAGCTTCTTGCGGCCCGTCTCGCCTTCCTTCTTCAGCGCCTTCCACGGCTCATAGAGCGAGGCGGCAAGCTGAACGACGATCGACGCGGTGATGTAGGGCATGACGCCGAGCGCGATGATCGACATGCGCTCCAGGCTGCCGCCCGAGAAGGTGTTGAAGAAGTCGAGGACGCCGCCCTGCTGCGTCTGGAACAGGCTTGCCAGCGCACGCGGATCGATGCCCGGGATGGGAACGAATGACAGCAGCCGGAACAGGACCAATGCGCCCAGGGTGAACCAGAGCCGCTTTTTGAGCTCGGTTGCCTTGGAAAAGGTCGAAAGCGAAATGTTGGCGGCCAGTTGTTCGGCTGCGGATGCCATCGAATATCCCTAGAAGAAAGTCAGGCGGCGGCGGACCGTTGCCCCCCGCCGCCCGATATAGTCACTGGAAGGCCTTTGCGAAGCCCCCTTTACCGCAGAAAGCCGTTAGGCCTTCTTTTCGGCCTTGGCAGCGAGCTTCGCTTCGCGAGTCTTGCCCTTCTTGGCTGCCGCCAGAGCGGCAGGATCCTTGCGCTCGATTAGCTCGATGCTTCCGCCGGCCTTTTCGACCGCTTCGCGGGCCGACTTCGACACGCCGGCAACCTTGAAGCTCGCCTTGGCCTTGAACTCGCCCTTGGCGAGCAGGCGGACGCCGTCCTTGCCACCGCGAGCGAGACCGGCAGCCTTCAGCGTGTCATGGTCAAGCAGCGCCTTGGCGTCGAGCTTGCCGGCATCGATCAGCTTCTGGACCGCACCGAGGTTCACCTCGGCATAATCCTTGGCGAAGATGTTGTTGAAGCCGCGCTTCGGCAGGCGCATGTGGAGCGGCATCTGGCCGCCCTCGAAGCCCTTGATCGAGACGCCCGAGCGGCTCTTCTGGCCCTTCTGGCCGCGACCCGCGGTTTTGCCGAGGCCCGAACCGATACCGCGGCCGACGCGGACGCGGCTCTTGCGGGCACCAGGATTGTCGCGGAGTTCGTTGATCTTGATAGTCATGTCTTGCACTCGCTGTAGCGAACCCCAGCGCAGGCTGGGGTCCAAGTTTTCGCTTTCGCCCAATGTCGGTACGCGCTTGCCGACATGGATCCCAGCCTTCGCTGGGATGACGGATGCAACTTAAGCGTCCACCACGGTGACCAAATGCGCGACCTTGCGCACCTGGCCGAGCACTTCCGGCGTGGCTTCGACCTCAACCGTGCGGTGCATCTTGTTGAGGCCCAGGCCGACGAGGGTCGCCCGCTGGGTCTTGTGACGGCGGATCGGCGATCCGGTCTGGGTGATCTTGATCTTGGCCATCACAAATTACTCCGTGACCGCTTCGGCGGTGGCTTCTGCCTCGCCCTTGTCCATGCCGCCACGGCCAAGCAGGTCGGAGACCTTCTTGCCACGGCGCTGGGCAACCGAGCGCGGGCTGGTCTGATCCTTGAGCGCCTCGAAAGTCGCACGGATCATGTTGTAGGGGTTGGACGTGCCGACCGACTTGGTGACCACGTCGTGGACGCCGAGGCTTTCGAACACGGCGCGCATCGGGCCGCCGGCGATGATGCCGGTACCGGCCGGAGCGGCGCGAACCGCGACCTTGCCAGCGCCGAAGTGGCCCTTGCCGTCATGATGCAGCGTACGGCCGTCGCGCAGCGGAACGCGGATCATGGCCTTCTTCGCAGCAGCAGTCGCCTTGGAGATGGCTTCCGGCACTTCGCGAGCCTTGCCATGACCGAAGCCGGCGCGGCCCTTGCCATCGCCAACCACGACCAGCGCGGCAAAGCCGAAGCGTTTACCGCCCTTAACCGTCTTCGAGACGCGGTTGATGTGAACCAGCTTCTCGATCAGCTCTTCGCCGGCTTCCTCGTCACGGTTGCCACGACGATCGTCGCGACGGCCACGGCCGCCACCACGGTTGTCACGGCCACCGCCACCACGGCCACGGCCGCCGCGCGGGCCGCGGCCTTCGCGCGCTTCCGGAGCGGCTGCGGGAGCAGCTTCGGTCGTCGCTTCGGCGGGAGCTTCCACCTGCGGGGTTTCGTTTTCGTCAGCCATTTAGAACTCCAATCCGCCTTCGCGGGCGGCATCGGCCAGGGCCTTCACCCGGCCATGGAACAGGAAGCCGCCACGGTCGAACACGACCGCGGACACGCCCGCCTTCTTGGCGCGCTCGGCCAGGGTCTTGCCGACTTCGGCAGCGACTTCGCGGGTCGCACCGGTCTTGCCCTTGATGTCCTTGTCCAGGGTCGAAGCAGCGACCAGCGTCTTGCCGGCAGCGTCGTCGATGACCTGAGCGTAGATGTGCTTGCCCGAGCGGTGAACCGACAGACGCGGCTTGCCCGAAGCGCGAGCGCGCAGCGCGGTACGGACCCGGCGCCGGCGACGATCGAAGAGAGAGAGTTTCGCCATGGCTTACTTCTTCTTGCCTTCTTTGCGGAAGATATACTCGCCGCGATACTTGATGCCCTTGCCCTTGTAGGGCTCCGGCTTGCGCCAGCGGCGGATTTCGGCGGCCAGCTGGCCGACCTTCTGCCGATCGATGCCGCTGATCTCGACGGTGGTGTTGTCCGGGGTCTTGACCTCGAGGCCCTCGGGAACCGCGACATTGACATCGTGGCTGTAGCCGAGCTGCAGCTTCAGGTTCTTGCCCTGGGCTTGCGCACGGTAGCCGACACCGGTGATCTCCAGCACCTTGCTGAAACCGTCGGTGACACCCGTGACCAGGTTCTGGACGTTGGTCCGCTGCATGCCCCACGCGGCGCGGTTGCGCTGCGCATCGACAAGCGGAGTCACGCGGATCTCGCCTTCGCCGATCTCATACTTCACGAGATCGTCGAGCAGCTTCATCGACAGCGTGCCCTTGGGGCCCTTCACCGTCAGGGTCTGGCCCTCGATGGTCGCAGTGACGCCAGCAGGCGTCGCGACCGGCCTTTTACCAATGCGGGACATTAGAATACCTCCGCCAGGACTTCGCCGCCGACATTCTGGTCGCGCGCTTCCGCGTCCGACAGAACGCCGCGAGGCGTCGACACGATGGTGATTCCAAGGCCGTTGCGAATGCGCGGGAGCTCGCGAGCGCCCGAATAGACGCGGCGACCCGGCTTCGACACGCGAGCCAGGTGCTGGATCGCGGGTTGGCCTTCGAAATATTTGAGCTCGATGCGCAGGCCCTTCTGGCCCGCGAGCTCTTCCTCGGAATAACCGCGGATATAGCCTTCGCGCTGAAGCACATCGAGCACATGGGCACGAAGCTTCGACGCCGGCGTCAGGATGGAATCCTTGCGCGCCTGCTGGCCGTTACGGATGCGGGTGAGCATATCACCCAATGGATCGGTCATCGGCATCTTTAGCCCTTACCAGCTCGACTTGGTCAGACCGGGAATCAGGCCTTTGTTGCCCAGTTCCCGAAGCATGATCCGCGACAGGCGGAACTTGCGATAATAGCCGCGCGAACGACCAGTCAGTTCGCAGCGGTTGCGGATGCGGGTCGGGTTGCCGTTACGCGGCAGCTCGGCCATCTTGAGGCGCGCTATCAGACGCTCGGTCTCGTCGACCGAAGTGTCATTCGCAATCGCCTTGAGCTTCGCAATCTTCGCCGCGGTTTTCGCGACGAGCTTCTTGCGACGCTCGTTCTTGTTCACGGAACTCAGTTTCGCCATGACTTAAGTTCTCCAAGCGCCGCTTACGCGGCGACCTTTTCTGCTTCGGCCGGGAAGGGGAAGTTGAAGAGACGCAGCAATTCGCGCGCTTCCTCGTCCGTCTTCGCGGTCGTGGTGATGATGATGTCCATGCCCCGGACCTTTTCGATCTGATCGTAATTGATCTCGGGGAACACGATCTGCTCCTTGAGGCCCATCGCATAGTTGCCACGGCCGTCGAACGACTTCGGGTTCAGACCACGAAAGTCGCGGACGCGCGGGAGAGCGATGGTCACCAGGCGATCGAGGAACTCGAACATGCGTTCGCGGCGCAGGGTAACCTTGCAACCGATCGGCATGCCTTCACGCAGCTTGAACTGCGCGATCGACTTCTTCGCCTTGGTTATGACAGGCTTCTGGCCGGAGATCTTTTCCATCTCGGCAGCAGCCTGCTCGACCTTCTTCTTGTCCTGGGTCGCCTCGCCGACGCCCATGTTGATGACGATCTTTTCGAGCTTCGGCACTTCAAGAGCATTCTTGTAGCCGAACTTCTCGGTCATCGCCTTGGCGATGCGCTCGTCATAGTCCTTCTTCAGGCGAGGGGTGTAAGCCTGCTCAGCCATCGATCTTCTCCCCGGACCGCACGGCAACGCGGACCTTCTTTTCGCCGGCCAGCTCGAAGCGGACGCGGGTCGCCTTGCCATCCTTCGGGTCGGCAATGGCGACCTTCGAGATGTGCAGCGGCGCTTCCTTGCGCTCCAGGCCACCCTGCGGGTTCAGCTGGGTCGGCTTGCGGTGACGGGTCGCGACGTTGACGCCGGACACGGTAACCTTGCCTTCCTTCGGCGACGACGAAATGACTTCGCCAGTCTTGCCCTTGTCGCGGCCCGACAGGACTACGACCTTGTCACCCTTGCGGATCTTCGCGGCCGACATCACAGCACCTCCGGCGCGAGCGAAATGATCTTCATGTGCTTCTTCGCGCGCAGCTCACGAACCACCGGCCCGAAAATACGGGTGCCGATCGGCTCTTCGTTCTTGTTCACCAGCACCGCCGCATTGGTATCGAAGCGGATCACCGAACCGTCGGGACGGCGGATGTCCTTCGCGGTACGAACGATCACCGCACGGTGAACGTCGCCCTTCTTCACGCGGCCGCGCGGAGCGGCTTCCTTGACGCTGACGACGATAATGTCGCCGACGCCGGCAGTACGGCGCTTCGAGCCGCCCAGCACCTTGATGCACTGGACGCGCTTCGCGCCGCTGTTGTCCGCAACCTCTAGGTTGGACTGCATCTGGATCATGAGTTCAGTCCTTCCTTAAGCTTCGGCTGCTTCCGGCTCGGCTTTCGCCTTGCCCTTCGCCGCCTTGGTTGCCTTCGCCGGCTTCTCCGGAACATCGCCTTCGATCATCTCGGCGACTTCCGCGGGTGCGGCGCCGACGCGATCGAGAACGGTCCAGCTCTTCAGCTTCGAAATCGGCGCGCATTCCTGAATGCGAACCTGTTCGCCCGTCTTGAAGGCATTGCCTTCGTCGTGGGCATGGTACTTCTTCGACAGTTTGATGATCTTGCCGTACAGCGGGTGCTTCACCCGGCGTTCGACACGGACCACCACCGTCTTGTCACCCTTGTCCGACACCACGGTGCCAGTGAGGACGCGCTTCGGCATCTCAAATACTCCTTACGCCTTGGCCGCTTCGCTTGCGCGAACGGACTGCAGCGTCTTGATCCGGGCGATGGTGCGGCGAACTTCGCGCACCCGGCTCGGCTTCTCGAGCTGGTTGGTGGCGGCCTGGAAGCGCAGGTTGAACTGCTCGCGCTTCAGGTCCGACAGCTGGGTCGCCAGCTGATCGTCGGTCTTCACAACCAGATTTTCTTTCTTGGCCATGATCAGTCTTCCTCAACCATCGATTCACCCAGGCGGGCGACGACCTTGACCTTGATCGGCAGCTTTTCGGCCGCGCGCTCGAAGGCGACTTTGGCGAGATGGCCGGGAACACCGTCCAGCTCGAACAGGATGCGGCCCGGCTTCACGCGGGCGACCCAGAATTCCGGCGAACCCTTACCCGAGCCCATGCGGACTTCGGCCGGCTTCGACGACACGGGGACGTCCGGGAAGATGCGGATCCACAAGCGGCCCTGACGACGGATGTGACGCGTGATCGCGCGGCGAGCCGCCTCGATCTGGCGCGCGGTAATCCGCTCCGGCTCCATGGCCTTGAGGCCAAAGGCGCCGAAGTTCAGCTCGGTGCCACCCTTGGCATTGCCATGGATGCGGCCCTTGAAGGCCTTGCGGAACTTGGTGCGTTTCGGTTGCAGCATCTCTACAGTTCCTTAGCGGCGATCTTCGCGCGCCGGGCGGACGCCCGAAGTCTGCGCTTCCATCATGAGACGATCCTGCGCGAGGGGGTCATGGCCGAGAATCTCGCCCTTGAAGACCCACACCTTGACGCCGCAGACACCGTAAGCGGTGTGTGCCTGCGCCTCGGCATAGTCGACGTTGCCGCGCAGCGTGTGCAGCGGAACGCGACCCTCGCGGTACCATTCGGTGCGGGCGATTTCCGCGCCACCCAGACGGCCCGAGCAGGTGATACGAATGCCCTCGGCACCCAGGCGGAGAGCCGACTGCACCGCGCGCTTCATCGCGCGGCGGAAGGCCACGCGGCGCTCGAGCTGGTCGGCGACGCCCTGTGCGACGAGACGCGCATCGATTTCCGGCTTGCGGATCTCGACGATGTTGAGGCTCACTTCCGAACCGGTCATCTTCGACAGCAGCTTCTTCAGCTTCTCGATGTCCGAGCCCTTCTTGCCGATGATGACGCCCGGACGGGCGGCATAGATCGACACGCGGCACAGCTTGGCCGGGCGCTCGATGACCACCTTCGAGATCGCGGCCTGCGGCAGCGTCTTGAAGATGAACTGGCGGATCTTGAGATCCTCGAGCAGCAGGCGGCCATAGTCCTGGCCTTCTGCGAACCAGCGGCTGTCCCAGGTGCGGTTGATCTGCAGGCGCAGACCGACAGGAGACGATTTTTGACCCATTACGCTTCTTCCTGCTCGCGAACGACGACGCGGAGGCGGCTGAACGGCTTCTCGATACGGGTCGAGCGGCCGCGGGCGCGGGTCGCGAAACGCTTCATGGTGATCGACTTGCCAACCGACGCCTCGCTGACGATGAGGGCATCGACGTCGAGGTTGTGGTTGTTCTCGGCATTGGCCACCGCCGAGGCGAGCACCTTGTATACATCCTCGCTCATCGCCTTGGGCGAGAACTTCAGGATATTCAGTGCTTCCTCGACCTTGCGGCCGCGGATGAGACCGGCAACCAGGTTGAGCTTCTGCGCCGACCCACGGATCATGGTGCCGACTGCCAGCGCTTCCTTGTCGCCAACTTTACGGGGTGCTGCGGGCTTCGACATTAGCGCTTACCCTTCTTGTCGGCAGCGTGACCCGGGAAGAAGCGCGTGGGCGCAAATTCACCGAGCTTCATGCCAACCATGTCCTCGTTGACGGACACCGGCACGAACTTGCGGCCGTTGTAGACGTTGAAGGTCAGGCCAACGAACTGCGGCAGGATGGTCGAACGACGCGACCAGGTCTTGATCGGTGCACGGCCGCCCTTGTCCTGAGCGGCTTCCGCCTTCTTCAGGAGCGACAGTTCGACGAACGGACCTTTCCAGATGGAACGAGCCATTTTCGATTAGCCCTTCTTCTTCGCGTGACGCGACCGGATGATGAACTTGTCGGTCGCCTTGTTGTGACGGGTGCGAGCACCCTTGGTCGGCTTGCCCCAAGGGGTAACCGGGTGACGGCCGCCCGAGGTCCGGCCTTCGCCACCGCCGTGCGGGTGGTCGACCGGGTTCTTGGCGACGCCGCGGGTCAGCGGACGCTTGCCCATCCAGCGGGTGCGGCCGGCCTTGGCAAAGTTCTGGTTCGCGTTGTCGGGGTTCGACACCGCGCCAACCGTCGCCATGCAGTCCGAGCGGACATAGCGCTGTTCGCCCGAATTCAGGCGGACAATGACCATGCCCTTGTCGCGGCCTACGACCTGCACATAGGTGCCGGCGGCGCGAGCAATCTGACCGCCCTTGCCGGGCTTCAGCTCGACATTGTGGACGATGGTGCCAACCGGCATCTGGCCGATCTCCATCGCGTTGCCGGGCTTCACGTCGACCTTCTTGCCGGCCACGACCTTGTCGCCGGGCGCAAGGCGCTGCGGTGCGAGGATGTAGGCCTGTTCACCACCTTCATAGGTGATGAGGGCGATGAACGCAGAGCGGTTCGGGTCATACTCGAGGCGTTCGACGGTGGCCGAGACGTCCCATGTGCGACGCTTGAAGTCTACGATCCGGTACTTCTGCTTGTGACCGCCGGCGATACCGCGCGAAGTGACGTGACCCTTGTTGTTACGGCCACCCGACTTGCGCTTGCCTTCGGTCAAAGCCTTGACCGGCTTACCCTTCCACAGCGACGATTTGTCGACAAGGATCAGGCCGCGGCGGGCCGGACTCGTCGGCTTATATTGCTTGAGTGCCATGATCCTTAGATCCCGCTCGTGATGTCGATCGACTGGCCTTCGGCCAGCGTCACGATCGCTTTTTTGAAGTCCGAACGCGTGTAGGGAGTCCCCTTCCAGCGCTTGGTCTTGCCCTTCTGGACGATGGTGTTGACGCCCGTCACCTTGACGTTGAACAGGGCTTCCACCGCCGCCTTGATCTCAGGCTTCGATGCAGTGCCAGCGACCTTGAACACGACCGAGTTGTTTTCCGACAACATGGTCGACTTCTCGGTGATGTGCGGCGCGAGCACGATGTCATAGTGGCGGTTGTCGACCGCCGCTTCGGCTTGCTTCTTAGCCATTGAACCGGGCCTCCAGCTTTTCGACCGCGGCGCGGGTCAGGACCAGCGTCTCGTGGCGCATGATGTCGTACACGTTCGCACCGACCGCCGGCATGAGGTTGAGCCCCTGCAGGTTGGCCGAAGCGTGGGCGAAGCCAACGTTCAGCGCATCGCCGTCGATGACCAGCGCGGTCTTGCCGAAGCCCAGCTTGCTGAGCTTCGCCTGGAGCGCCTTGGTCTTCGCATCCTCGCCCATGTCGAGGTTGTCGAGAACGATCAGCTGACCGCCCTGGGCCTTTGCCGACAGCGCCATCCTCAGGCCGAGCGCGCGAACCTTCTTGTTGAGGCTCGAAGTGAAGACGCGGGCCCGCGGGCCGTGCGCCTTGCCGCCGCCGATGAAGATCGGCGCGCGGCGATCGCCGTGACGAGCCGTACCGCCGCCCTTCTGGCGACCGAACTTCTTGCCGGTGCGGGCGACGTCCGAACGCTCACGAGCAGCGCGCGCCGGGGCGCGGCGGTTAATGAGCTGCCACGTTACAACGCGGTGCAGGATGTCGGCGCGCGGCTCGACGCCGAAAACGGCATCGTCGAGCTGGATGTCGCCGCCAGCCTTGGCGTCGAGGGTCTGAACCTTGACCTTCATCGCTTAGCCTTCCTTGCTCTCGTCGACTGCCGGCTTGTCGCCTTCAGCTTCGGAGTTCTGAGTTTCTGTTGCTTCGGCTTCCGCCTGGGCAGCAGCTTCGATCGCGCCGGCTTCCTGCTCAGCGGCAATCGCCTTCACTTCTTCATCACTCGGCAGGGCCGGGATTTCGTGAACTGCTGCGTCATCGACGAAGCCCGCCGGAGCGTGCTCGACTTCGAGTTCGACACCCTGCACGACCAGGCCGGCCGGATAAGGCGCGCGCTCATCGCGCGGCAGCTTGATCGCGTCGGAAACGGTCAGCCAGCTGCCCTTGTGGCCCGGGACCGAACCCTTGACGAACAGGAGGCCGCGAGCGCCGTCCGTGCGGACGATCTCGAGGTTCTGCTGGGTGCGGTTGCGGGCGCCCATGTGACCGGCCATCTTCTTGTTCTTGAAGACGCGGCCCGGATCCTGGCGGTTACCGGTCGAACCGTGCGAACGGTGCGAAACCGAGACGCCGTGGGTAGCGCGCAGACCGCCGAAGCCCCAACGCTTCATGGCGCCGGCGAAGCCCTTGCCCTGCGTGACGCCCGAAATGTCGACATATTGGCCGGCAACGAAGTGATCCGCGCTGATCGTCGCGCCGACGTCGAGGAGAGCATCCTCGGCAACGCGGAATTCGACAACACGAGCCTTCGGCTCAACCTGTGCCTTGCCGAACGCAACGCGCTGCGGCTTGGCGACATTCTTTGCCTTGGCCGTGCCGGCGCCCAGCTGGACGGCGGTGTAACCGTCGCGATCCATCTCGCGGCGGCCGACGACCTGGACTTCTTCCAGTTGGAGGACGGTTACGGGCACATGGCGCCCGTCCGCCTGAAACAGGCGGGTCATCCCCATCTTCTTAGCGATCACGCCAGTGCGCATGATCCACACTCCTACAGAGGCCCCTCCTAGAAAGGGGCGTGCGACCCGTGAAACAATGCGTGCCCCGCTTGGGCCATTCCCGCTGGAGGGCGGGATGCGGGGGACGCAGACCGGAATGCCTTCTGAGCAGTCCGCGGTATCCCTAGATCCGATGTCGATCCCTGGGGTTCGACTAGGTCCTTAATAGTTCAGGACCAGCGGCCGAATCTGGCCGCGGTGCCAGCCCCTTAGGCCAGCCTGATCTCTACGTCTACACCCGCGGCGAGATCGAGCTTCATTAGAGCGTCGACCGTCTGCGGCGTCGGCTGGACGATGTCCAGGAGCCGCTTGTAGGTGCGGACCTCAAACTGCTCGCGCGACTTCTTGTCGATGTGCGGCGAGCGGTTCACGGTGAACTTCTCGATGCGCGTCGGCAGCGGAATGGGACCGCGAATAAGTGCACCCGTACGCCGTGCGGTGTCGGCGATGTCCCCAGTAGCCTGATCGAGCACGCGATGGTCGAAAGCCTTGAGACGAATCCGGATGTTTTGCGTTTCCATGTCCACTTACCGATGCGAAAGAGCCTGAGCGCCGCCCTCTTTAGAAGGCATTGCCCTTACATAAAAAGCCAAGCGCGACACTGGCCGTTCGGCCGACGCCGCGCTTAACGAAAAAACTGGTTGCGGGCCGCCTATCCCCTATGCGGAGAATCGCGCGGCCCGCGCCCTATATTACTTCGTGATCGAACCGACAACCCCTGCGCCGACGGTCCGGCCGCCTTCGCGGATCGCGAAGCGCAGGCCCTGGTCCATGGCGATCGGAGCAATCAGCTTCACACCCAGCGAAACATTGTCGCCCGGCATGACCATCTCGGTGCCTTCCGGCAGCTGAACTTCGCCGGTCACGTCCGTCGTACGGAAGTAGAACTGCGGACGATAGTTGGCGAAGAACGGCGTGTGACGGCCGCCCTCGTCCTTCGACAGGACGTAGACTTCAGCCTGGAAGTCGGTGTGCGGAGTGATCGAGCCCGGCTTGCAGAGAACCTGGCCACGCTCGACGTCTTCGCGGCCGACGCCACGCAGCAGCGCACCGATGTTGTCGCCGGCTTCGCCCTGATCGAGCAGCTTGCGGAACATTTCGACGCCCGTGACAACGGTCTTCTGCGTGTCCTTGATGCCGACGATCTCGACTTCTTCGCCGACCTTGACGATGCCGGTTTCGACACGGCCGGTCACGACAGTGCCGCGACCCGAGATCGAGAACACGTCCTCGATCGGCATCAGGAACGGCTTGTCCAGCGGACGCTCCGGCTGCGGGATCCACTCGTCAACGGCCGCCATCAGCTTGAGGATGGCTTCCTCGCCGATTTCCGGGTTCTTGTCTTCGAGTACGGCGAGAGCCGAACCGGAGACGATCGGAATATTGTCGCCGTCGAAATCGCGCTTGGAAAGCTCCTCACGGATTTCCAGCTCGACCAGCTCGAGCAGCTCGGGATCGTCGACCTGGTCAACCTTGTTCAGGAAGACGACCATGGTCGGAACGCCGACCTGCTTGGCGAGCAGGATGTGCTCCTTGGTCTGCGGCATCGGGCCGTCGGCGGCCGACACGACCAGGATCGCACCGTCCATCTGGGCGGCACCGGTGAGCATGTTCTTCACATAGTCGGCGTGACCCGGGCAATCGACGTGCGCATAGTGGCGGTTCGCAGTTTCATATTCGACGTGGGCGGTCGAAATGGTGATGCCGCGCTCACGCTCTTCCGGAGCCTTGTCGATGTTGGCGAAGTCGACGGCGACACCGCCGCCGGTCTTGGCCAGGACCTTGGTGATGGCCGCGGTCAACGACGTCTTGCCATGGTCGACGTGACCGATGGTGCCGATGTTGCAGTGCGGCTTATTCCGCTCGAATTTTGCCTTCGCCATTTTACGCCTCTTCTTCTCTTAAATTCCGGGCGGCCCGCCCAGTGCGAGCGCGCCCATAGCTACAATTTTTCGGTTACGCCAGCTTCGCCTTCACTTCGTCGGCGACATTCTGCGGCACCTCATCATAGTGCGAGAACTGCATCGAGTATTGTGCCCGGCCCTGGGTGAACGAGCGCAGCTGGTTCACATAGCCAAACATGTTCGCCAACGGGACCATTGCCTCGACCGCCTGCGCGTTGCCGCGCGTGTCGGTGCCCTGGATCTGGCCACGCCGCGAATTGAGGTCGCCGATGACGTCGCCGAGGTAATCCTCGGGGGTCACGACTTCCACCTTCATGATCGGCTCGAGCAGCTTGATGCCGGCCTTCTGCGCCGCCTCGCGCATCGCGCCGCGGGCACAGATTTCGAACGCCAGTGCCGACGAGTCGACGTCGTGATACTTGCCGTCGGTCAGGTGGACCTCGAAGTCGATGATCGGGAAGCCGATCAACGAACCGGTCTCCGCGGTCTCGCGCAGGCCCTTCTCGACCGAAGGAATATACTCCTTCGGAACGTTGCCGCCCTTGATCTCGTCGAAGAACTGGAAGCCCGAGCCACGCTCGCCGGGGACCACGTCGATCTTGATCTCGCCGAACTGACCCGAACCACCCGACTGCTTCTTGTGGGTGTAGGTGAGGTTGACCGGCTTCGCGAGATATTCGCGATAGGCCACCTGCGGCGCACCGACATTGGCCTCGACCTTGAACTCACGCTTCATGCGGTCGACAAGGATCTCGAGGTGAAGCTCGCCCATCCCCTTGATGATCGTCTGGCCGGACTCATGATCGGTCGTGACGCGGAACGATGGGTCCTCGCGAGCGAGACGATTGAGCGCGATGCCCATCTTTTCCTGGTCGGCCTTGGTCTTGGGTTCAACCGCGACCTCGATGACGGGATCGGGGAATTCCATCCGCTCGAGGATGATCGGAGCGTTGGCTGCGCACAGCGTATCGCCGGTGGTGGTGTCCTTAAGACCCGCCAGCGCGACGATGTCACCCGCATAGGCGACCTGGATGTCCTCACGGTCGTTGGCATGCATCAGCAGCATGCGGCCGACCTTTTCCTTCTTGTCCTTGACCGAGTTGGTCACCTGCGACGCGGTCTCGAGCTTGCCCGAGTAGATGCGCGCGAAGGTCAGCGTGCCGACGAACGGGTCATTCATGATTTTGAACGCCAGTGCCGAGAAGGGCGCGTCATCCGAAGGAGCGCGCGTGTCGGTGGTCACACCGTCCATCTTGAGGCCTTCGACCGGCGGGATGTCCAGCGGCGAAGGGAGATAGTCGACGACTGCGTCTAGCAGCGGCTGGACGCCCTTGTTCTTGAACGCCGAGCCACAAAGGACCGGGACGAACGAGAAGTTGAGCGTACCCTTGCGGATCAGCTTCTTCAGCGTCGCGGTGTCGGGCTCGGTGCCCTCGAGGTAATGCTCCATGACCTCGTCGTCTTGCTCGACGGCCATTTCGATCAGCTCCTGGCGAGCTGCCGCTGCGGCGTCGGCCAGGTCGGCCGGAATCTCTTCATAGACGAACTTCGCGCCCAGGCTCTCGTCGAGCCAGATGATCGCGCGGTTTTCGACCAGGTCGACCAGGCCCTTGAAGCCGCCCTCAATGCCGATCGGCAAATAGAGCACGGCTGGACGGGCGCCGAGGCGATCCTTGATCATCTCAACGCAGCGCTCGAAATTGGCGCCGGTGCGGTCGAGCTTGTTGACGAAGCACATCCGCGGGACGTGATACTTCTCGGCCTGGCGCCAAACGGTTTCGGACTGCGGCTCGACGCCGGCAACGCCGTCGAAACATGCGACCGCGCCGTCGAGCACGCGCAGCGAGCGCTCGACTTCAATGGTGAAGTCGACGTGACCCGGCGTATCGATGATGTTGATGCGGTGCTCGGGGCCCTTGCCCTCTTCGGCAGCCCAGAAACAGGTTGTCGCGGCCGACGTGATCGTGATTCCGCGCTCTTGCTCCTGCTCCATCCAGTCCATGGTGGCGGTGCCTTCGTGCACTTCGCCGATCTTGTAGGACTTTCCGGTGTAATAGAGGATACGCTCGGTCGTCGTCGTCTTGCCGGCGTCGATATGCGCCATGATGCCGATGTTACGATAGCGCTCAAGCGGATGGCTGCGGGCCATGGGAAAAGATTCCTTAGTAATTTGGGAGGACCGGTGGGCCGGTCCTCCGCAATATAGGTACGAAAACTACCAGCGGTAGTGCGAGAAGGCGCGGTTCGCTTCCGCCATGCGGTGCGTGTCTTCGCGCTTTTTCACCGCATTGCCGCGGTTCTGCGACGCGTCCATCAACTCGCCCGACAAACGGCCGGCCATGGTCTTCTCCGAACGCGAACGGGCCGCGGAGATCAGCCAGCGGATCGCCAGCGCCTGGGCGCGCTCGGTACGAACTTCGACCGGAACCTGGTAGGTCGCACCGCCGACGCGGCGGCTGCGGACTTCAATGCCGGGCTTCACATTGTTCAGCGCATCGTGGAAGACCTGGATTGGGTCCTTCTTGAGACGCTGCTCGACATTGTCGAGGGCGCCGTAAACGATGCTCTCGGCGACCGACTTCTTTCCGTCGAGCATGACCGAATTCATGAACTTCGACAGGACGATATCCCCGAACTTCGGATCGGGGAGAATGACGCGCTTTTCTGGGCGACGACGACGGGACATTTGAAAATCCTTTCAGAGCGGCGCGCCTGCTTTCTAAGCGGCGCAGCCGACGATCCAGCTTACTTCGGGCGCTTGGCGCCGTACTTCGAGCGCGACTGCCTGCGGTCCTTCACGCCCTGCGTGTCGAGGACGCCGCGAAGCACGTGGTAACGCACACCGGGAAGGTCGCGCACACGGCCGCCGCGGATGAGCACCACCGAGTGCTCCTGCAGGTTGTGGCCCTCACCCGGGATGTAGCTAATGACCTCGCGGCTGTTGGTGAGGCGCACCTTGGCGACCTTACGCAGCGCCGAGTTCGGCTTCTTCGGGGTGGTGGTATAGACACGGGTGCAGACGCCGCGCTTTTGCGGATTCTGCTCCATCGCAGGGACCTTCGACTTGGCCTTCTGCGGTTCGCGACCCTTGCGGATCAGCTGGTTAATCGTCGGCATGAAGCCTTCACCTTTCGTTGCCGGACATCCGGCGGTTACTTTGCGCAACGCAAAAGCGTGAACGCCTGGCAGCCCCAGGGCCACCCGGCCTTCACGTCGTTGAGCAATGTTCAGCTCTGCCCCTGGGGAAGCGAGAATCGCAGGCCCTTGGGACGAGCGGCCCCTTAGCTGCGCATCCCAATCCGGTCAACAGCACTGGAACGCCGCGAAGGCCGACACGTTTCTGAGATATGGCCAAATTAAGGATGCGTCGGGGCACCATAACCGCAGCCTTACTCCTCTTCCTGGCAGGCTGCGGCGCGAAAAACGAGACTGAAATGACGGCATTCATGCTGACGAGCAGCGCCTTTGCCGACGGCGCGGTGCTTCCAAGCGAATTCACCTGCGATGGCGCCGGCAAATCTCCGCCCCTGGAATGGTCTGAGCCCCCCAGCGGCACTGGAAGCCTTGCCCTCATCGTCGACGATCCCGACGCGCCGAGCGGGACGTTTAGCCATTGGGCGGTGTTCGACATTCCTGCATCGGCGCGCGACTTGGCGGCAGGCGCCGGCAACCAGTCGGAAGGAATGATGTCGCAAGGCCAGAACGACTTCGGCAACAGCGGGTACGGCGGAGCATGTCCGCCGGAAGGCCATGGCCCCCACCGCTATCGCTTCAAGCTTTTCGCACTTAGTGTCGACCGGCTGGACGTTCCTTCGAGCGCCAAGGCGAAGGATATTGAAGCTCGCGCCGAGCAGCATCTCGTCGCCCATGCCGAATTGACCGGCACTTATGAGCGATAATAGCCGCTACCGACTGACTTCCTCGCCGCGAACCATGACATAGTCGACTTTCTTGAGGACGGTGACGTCCTGCAGCGGATCTCCCGCCACGGCGATGAGATCGGCGCTCTTGCCGGGCTCGATCGTGCCGACTTCGCTCGACAGGCCCAACAGGTCCGCTGCGTTGACGGTTGCGGCCTTGAGCGCTTCGACGGGCGGCATGCCGAACTTCACGAGCAGCTCGAACTCATCGGCGTTGCGACCGTGCTTAGAGACGCCCGCATCCGTGCCGTAGGCGATTTTCACGCCAGCAGGATAAGCCTTCAGAAGCGACTGCCCGGTAATCCCGATCCGCCATTCGATCTGCTGCTTCACCGCGCCGGTATAAGCATTTGGATCCTTGGCCAGCCGCTCAAGATAACCGTTCACCGTCGAGAGGGTCGGCACATAATAGACGCCCTTCGCCTTCATCAGCTTGACGATCTCGTCATCCATCACTGTGCCATGTTCGATCGAGTCAGCTCCGGCGCGCACCGCCAGCTTGATGCCGTCGCCGCCGTGGGCATGGACAGCGACCTTGCGTCCATAGGCGTGGGCAGTGTCGACCAGCGCCTTGGCCTCGTCCTCATACATGCGGGTTGCGAGGCCAGTGCCGCTGTTGACCCCGCCGGTGGTCGCGAACTTGATGACTTCGGCGCCGCGGTCGATTTGACGCCGGACGACGCGGCGACAGCTTTCGACGCTATCGCAGAGATTTTCGGGATCCGGCATGTGCGCGACCATTTCGTCGTTAAGCGCGCCTCGCCCGTCCATATGGCCGCCGGTTGTCGAGATCGATTGGGCCGCATCGATGATCCGGGGACCCTGAACCCAGCCGCGCTTGATGGCCTCGCGGAGGGCGAGCGTCACACCCTTGTCGTCGCCCAGGTTCCTGACGGTCGTGAAACCGGCACGGAGGGTCTTCATGCCGTTCAGTTGCGCCTCGAAAGCCTGCAGCGGGTGATCGTCGCGAACGTCGGCAAGCAATGCCTGCTCGCCGCCGCGGTCGGACGAGAGGTGAACATGGCTGTCGATCAGGCCCGGAAGGACCGTCTTGTCCTTGAGATCGACTACCGCTGCGCCCGGCTCGGCCGGCGAAGCATAGCCATCCTGGACCGCGACGATCCGGCCCTGGTCGACGACCACCGTCGCAGGACCGCGCGCGGCCTGCCCTGGAACAGCAATCAGTCGTCCTGCATGAATATAAGTTGGCGCCGCGGTCGCGCCTGCAGCCGCCAGCGCAGCGATCGCCGCGCCCGTCCAGAATTTAAGCAATGTCCTGACCTCCCCGATGGAATCGCGCGTTAGCTTAGGGGACAGGCTTCGCCGCGCAATTGCCCGCTCTGCCGTTTGTCGAAAGTTTCCGCCGATGGACTGCCAGCCGACGCCTAGTTGGTTTGTCGAAACGGCCTCGCGTCAGAGGGAAACCCGAGCTAATCTCCGGCGTTTGAAGGGCATTACCAGCCTTGTTTCAAGGAGAAACGACATGGCGCTCAAGCTATCCGCCATTGCACTCGGACTGATTGTTGTCGCCGCTTCGCCGCTATCGGCCACTCAACCGGAATCCGAGATTGTTGCCGGCGCGCCCGAAGCTGGCCCGGACGCCAAATATTGCCTCCGCGTCGAGCCTTTCACCGGGAGCAACATTGAACGGATCAAATGCTGGACCAGGCAACAGTGGGCCGATCAAGGGGTCGATGTCGACAAGGAATGGGCCAAGGACGGCGTGGCCGTCAAAGCCTGAGGCGGTGGCTGGCTAGCCGCTCGTAAAACGGCCGGCACTGGCCGGCGACCTGCCTCGCGGCGGCGTCAAGTTCGACCGGGCCGGTATCGGGCGGGCCGAAACCGGTACTTGCCGCAACCGCATCGTACCAATGCGACGCCCAGACGCCATCGGTTGCTCGAATTCCGGATTCCCACCGCAACATTGCCGGGTCCCACGAAATGCCCAAGGCATGGCACAACAGCTCGAGCATGACGGCCGGGTCGCGTAATATATCGGCACTGTCGATCACGGGCGGCGCATGCCCCAAACGATCCGCCTCACGCTCGAAGAATTCGACCTGGCGCTCCACGCCCAAGTGATCGGGCCGGACCGCAACCCTCTTGGCGGCATAGCTGGCGATGACGCGCTCGGGATCGCGGATCAGGAAGGCGTGGCGCAAACCCGGCAGGTCGTCGTACGAGATCGGCCCCACCATGTGGTGAGCCATATGCTTCTGGTACCAGACGGGCGATCCGGTCGGGCACGGGCCGGTCATGGTCCGCGCCACACCCTGCCAGTCGCAATCCATCGAGGCTATGACCTCATCGGCCATCGGTTGGGGATCGCCGGTAGCCTTCAGATAGGCGCCGTAGAAAGGCTCGTCGGAAACGAAGGTGTCAGACCGGGATCCGAAGCTTCGCATCATCGCGGTCGAGAGGTTCCTTGGCCCCGACCACATTGCGATGCGGATGGTCACGGACGCTTCTGCTCCGCGACGTCGCGCTCGACCCGGTCGTGGTAAAGCTGCTGAAGCCTTGCAACCATCGGTCCTCGGCATTCCAGCGAGCGCCCATCGACGTCGCGAACCGGGACGATCCCGGCGAAAGTGCCGGTAACGAATGCTTCTTCGGCGCCATAAACGTCGGTGAGCGAGAAATCCTTTTCGAACGCCGGAATCCCGGCTTCACGGCAGACTTCAAGCACAACATTGCGAGTGATCCCGCCGAGGCAATATCTGCCGCTGGACGTCCACACCTCGCCTTTGCGAACGATGAAGAAATGGGTCGAGTTGCAGGTCGCGACGAAGCCATGCGGGTCGAGCATCAACCCCTCGTCCGCCCCTGCCTGCGTCGCCTGGATCCGGGCAGTGATGCAGTTGAGCTTGGAATGGCTGTTGATCTTCTGGTCCTGCACCGCGGGATCGCCCCGCCGGACGTGCACGGTGAACAGCTTCAGGCCTCGTTCGTAGATCGCCGGATCGGGCTCCTTATATTCGGGAATGATGACGATGGTCGCGGGCGAAACCACGACACGCGGGTCCTGATAAGGCGTCGAGCGAACGCCGCGCGTAACCATCAGGCGAATATGAACGCCCTCGTCCATCCGGTTGGCGTCGAGAGTCTCGTAGAGCCGCTTCACCAGACCCTCTCGCGACAGGCCGATGTCCAGCGCAAGCGCTTTGGCCCCTTCGAATAGCCGGTCGAGGTGACGGTCGAGAAATGCCATCCGGCCCCGGTGAACGCGAAGGCCTTCCCAGACACCATCGCCGAGCATGAAGCCGGAATCGAAAACGGATACGACTGCCTCGGCGCGCGGTTTCAGCTCGCCGTTTACATTGATCAGGATCGAGGCGTTTCGAGAGTCCGAAACGTCGTGCATCGATTGGGCCATGCGCGGAGCGTGGAGCGGCGTCGCCGCCTTTGCAAGCCGCGTTTAAATCTGGCCCCGGCGGCCGAATCCCTGGCGTGGCATCCTCACGTACGGATCCGGCTCGAAGAGCGGCGCGACGTGAACGTGCGTCACCTCCTCGATGGTCGCGACATGGGGAGCGGCCACGTCCGCTTCATCTTGCGGTTTGGGTTCGGCGGCTTTCGATTTCTTTTGCGAGGAAGCAGTGCGGCGGCTTCCCTTGCGTGAAACCTTGGCTTGCGCAACTCCACCTTCCGGAACGGCTACCATCTCGATAGGCGCTGCCTCCGGTTCCGCGAAATTCGTCAACCGAGGGTCGATAGCCAAGGCCTCGACCATGTCCTTGACGGTCGGTTCCGGCACCGCTTCAACCTTGACCGGCGAAAGTTCGGCCTGGCCATCGGCGGCAAAATCGATCCGCTGCGGCTCCGCGGCCCGTGAAGAGTCGCGCCGGAAAAGGTCGAAGAAATGAACGAGGCCATAAAGCGTCGCGATGGCGGAAGCTGCGAGCAGTGCAGAAGCGCCGGTTTGCAGCCACGCTCCGCCGAATGACGCTGCGACCCCAATGGCGCAGAGGACCTGGAAAACGATCCGTCCACGTGACGGCTGAAAGCTGTGCATAGGCCTTCTCCTATGCGTGAGCCTATGTCTTCCGCCCTACATTTTGGTTGACGAACAAGCTTAACTATTCGGTCGTACCGCCGTCCCATTCCTCGTCGTGGTGGCGGGCGTCGGCCTCTTCCTTCGTCGATTGAACGATGCCGTCCTTATGCTCGGGCGGGCCGTAGAGGGTGTAAAGTTTCAAAGGGCCGTCACCGATATTGCGCACATTATGCCTTGCGCCGGCCGGTACGACCACAGCGCTGCCATCGACCACGTCATATGTATTGTCGTCGATATCGACCTGGCCGCGGCCCTCTTCGAAACGGAAGAACTGGTCGCGATCCTCGTGCACTTCGGCCCCGATGTCGCAACCCGGCGGCAGGCTCATCAACACCAGCTGCAAATTCTTGCCGGTGTAAAGTACGCGGCGAAAGTCATCGTTGCCGGTCGTCTGCTGCTCGATATCGTCGTGATAGCCTTTCATGCGATCCTCCGGGTTCCGCTTGCCCAACTAAATGGCGCTTCAACGATCGGGTTCAATCAGTTATTTTCGATGACCGTGATCGGGGTTAATCCCGGCATGGGTCGTGCCCCCAGTTCATCAGCGAATAGCGCCACCGCGACGTATAGATATTTTCTGGCCGCTGAGCGCAATGGCGGCGAACATATCCGACCACTTTACGCATATGCGCATAGTCATTTTCAGAAAGTTCGCCTGCTTTTTTGCCTAACAGCTCCACGATCCTCCGCCCGCTGGCGTGGCCGACGCTCTCGGCGGCATCGCCATCCTTGCCCTTCCAGCCGACCTTCCGGCTTTCGTCCGTCGTCAGCCAATCGCGAAGCTCCGACGCGGTCATGTTGACCGCTTCTGCGAACTCCTTGCGAACCTTGGACTTGTCGAATCCCGCCATCCGCCATCCAACATGTTTGAAGGCGGAAGGTTCAGTTGGCCTTTGGAATCTGCTTCCCGCCGAAGACGACCGCATCCGGCGCCTCCAGCAGGCGAACATTCGCGGTCGGGTCTCCCGTCACGGCAATCAGATCGCCATAGCGGCCGACCGCAATTGCGCCGACGTCGCCGGTCTTGCCGAGCGCCTCCGCGGCGTTGCGCGTCGCAGCCTGGATCGCCTCTAGCGGCGTCATGCCATAGGTCACCATCGTCGCGAACTGACGGCCAACCTGGCCGTGCGGCATCACTCCGGCGTCCGAGCCGAACACCATTCGAACTCCGGCCCGGTGAGCCGCACGGAAGCCGTCGCGCTGGGCCTGCGCGATCTCCCGGTCCTTGCGCATATTTTCTTCGAGCTCGCCGTTCTTGCGGCCCTCGGCCTGCGTATATTCGGTGTTGTAGATATCCATCGAGAACCAGACCGGTCGCGGGCGCGCGACCGCCAGCTTGATCCCCTCGGCGTCGACGAGGCTCGCATGTTCGATCGTATCGATTCCAGCGCGGATCGCGGCCTTGATCCCGTCGGCGCCATGGGCGTGAGATGCAACGCGGAGGCCCCACTGATGCGCTTCATCAGCAATGGCGCGTAGCTCGGTTTCGCTCAACTGCTGCTGCCCCGGTTCCGTATTGCGCGAAAAAACGCCGCCAGTGGCGCAAACCTTGATCACTTCGGCCCCGAACTTCCGCTGCCGGCGGACCTGGTAGCGCAGCTCCTCGGCCCCGTCGCCTACGCCCTCTTCCTTGCGATCCTTCTCCAGGCTGGGCGGAAGATAGGTCTGGTCGCAGTGGCCGCCAGTCGCGCCGAGTGCGTATCCGGCCGGAACGATGCGCGGACCGATGGCGTATCCGCTCTCGATCGCCTGCTTGAGGCCGATGTCGTTGCGCCAGGACGAACCGACGTTGCGAACGGTGGTGAAACCTGCGTCGAGCATCGCCCGCGCATTGCCGACGGCCGTCGCCTGCCAGAAGCTGTCGGTGAACTCGAGCCCGCGATAGCCGCCGATGTCGGCCGGTCCGTCGAGGTGGACATGCATGTCGATCATGCCAGGAACCAGCGTCTTGCCCGACAGGTCGATGTGCTTGACCTCTGCGCCCCAGCGGACGGTCTGGGCATCGCCGATCGACGTGATGCGGCCCGCATCGTCGACAAAGATCGCCGGATGCTCGACATATTTGCCTGTCAGGACGTCGAGATATCGATCAGCGGTAACCACCGTTGCCGCATGAGCGGAGCCTGTGGCCAGCAGCGCTGCCGCCAGCAGAAATTTGCGCATGAATTCCCCCCACTAGTCCAATCAGATGTGCAGCACGCGCCCAAACGCAGCGAGCACGCTTTCGTGCATGGTCTCGCTAATCGTCGGGTGCGGATAAACCGTGTTGATGAAGTCTGTTTCGACCAGCTCTGCCGTCTTGCCGACGGTATAGCCCTGGATCAGCTCCGTGACTTCCGCACCGATCATGTGCGCGCCGAGCAGTTCGCCGGTCTTGGCGTCGAACACGGTCTTCACGAACCCTTCGACCTCGCCCAGCGCGATCGCCTTGCCGTTTCCGATGAATGGGAATTTGCCGACCTTCACCTCATGGCCGGCTTCCTTGGCCTTGGCTTCGGTGAGGCCGACGCTGGCGACCTGCGGATGGCAATAGGTGCAGCCCGGGATGTTCAGCGGATCCATCGCGTGCGGGTGGACGTCCTTGTTGCCCAGCGCCTGCGCGATCGCCTCGACCGCGATGATCCCTTCATGGCTTGCCTTGTGCGCCAGCCAGGGCGGAGCGGTGACGTCGCCGATCGCCGAAATGCCGGCCACGTTGGTGCGGCACATGGTGTCGGTGTCGATGTGGCCCTTGGTGGTTTTGACGCCGAGTTTCTCGAGCCCGATATTCTCGGTGTTGGGAGCGATCCCGACCGCGACGATGCAGTGCGAAAAGCGCTTCTCTTCGACCTTGCCGTCCTTGGTCTTGATTTTGGCCGCGACGCCCTTGGCGTCGGCCTTGAGGCTTTCGACTCCGGCTGACGTCAGGATGGTCATGCCCTGCTTGGTGAGGCTCTTCGCCAGGAAGTCGCTGACTTCGCCATCCTCGACTGGGACCACCCGGTCGAGCATTTCGACGACCGTCACCTTGCAACCCATGTCATTGTAGAAGCTTGCGAACTCGATCCCGATCGCGCCCGAGCCGATGACCAGCAGTTCGGTCGGCATTTCGGGCGGAGTCATCGCGTGGCGGTAAGTCCAAATCTTCTTTCCATCGCTGGTGGCGAACGGCAGCTCGCGCGCCCGCGCGCCGGTGGCGATGATGATGTGCTTGGTGGCGAGCTCGGTCTGCTTGCCGTCCGCGTTGACAATCATCTTGCCCGGCGCGGTGATGGCTCCTTCGCCCATGTAAACGGTGATCTTGTTCTTCTTCATCAGGTGCGTGACGCCCTGATTGAGCTGCTTGGCGACGCCGCGGCTGCGCGCGACAATCTTGCCCAGGTCGGGCTTCACCTCGCCAGCGACCAGGCCGAAGCTGTCGGCGTGGCGCATGTGATGAAGCATTTCGCCCGAGCGGAGCAGCGCCTTGGTCGGGATGCAGCCCCAGTTCAAACAAATGCCGCCGAGGTTTTCGCGTTCGACGATCGCGGTCTTTAGTCCGAGCTGGGCAGCACGGATCGCGGCGACATAGCCACCGGGTCCAGAGCCGAGGACGATGAGGTCGTAGGTATCAGCCATTGCTTTCCTCTTTCGCCGCAATCACCCGCGGCTTGTCATGTTCATCGAGCGCCACGAAGGTGAATTCTCCCGTCGCCACTTCAAATTCCTGAGCGCCGTCGCGTTCCCTGGCGACCGCATGCGCCTCAAGGGTCATTGATGTGCGGCCTTGCCGCTTCAAGTCGACATAGATGCTGAGCTCGTCTCCGACCGCCATGGCGCCGGTAAAGGTCAGCCTGTCCGCCGCTACCACTACCGCCTTACCGCCCGTATGACGCGAAGCGAAGGAACCGCAGGCGAGACCCATCTGGCCCATCAGCCACCCGCCGAACACGCCGCCATAGGGATTGGTATCGGACGGCATCGCCGTGACGCGAATGAGTGGCGCGCGGTCAGCCATGCTGCTCGCTCAGCGGCTGTGCCAGTTGAAGAACATCCGAAGGGCTATTGCAGAACCCGCGAAGAGCGGGACCGAAAACAGAAGCCCCGGCGAACCCGCGACCGGCCTGATCGTCCCCCACTTTACCCAGCTGTTCATCCAGACGCCGCCCTGACCGCCGAAAAACATCGGCAGGACGAAACCCAGAATCGCGCCGAGAAAAAGTGCGGGGAGCCACTTCATCTCAGGCTACCAGCGCCAGCGGGCCTTCAACCAGCTCCTTGAACATTTTCATGAGCCGCGCTCCGTCGGCGCCGTCGATGGCGCGGTGGTCGAAGCTTCCGGTCGCGCTCATCACGGTCGCAATCTGCAAGCTGTCGTCGATCACATAGGGACGCTTCTCGCCCGCGCCGATTGCCATGATCATCGCCTGCGGCGGATTGATAACCGCCTCGAAATGCTTGATCCCGAACATGCCCATGTTGGAAAGGGATGCCGTGCCGCCCTGATACTCATGCGGCTGCAACTTGCCTTCCTTGGCGCGCGCCGCGAGGTCGGACATTTCCTTGCTGATCGCCGAAATCGACTTGCTGCCGGCATCGACGATGATCGGCGTGATGAGGCCATTGGGAATGCTGACCGCGACCGAAATGTCGGCGCGGCTGTACTTGATCAGCTGGTCGCCGCCGAAGCTGACGTTGCATTCCGGAACCTCGATCAGCGCCAGCGCCAACGCCTTGATCAGCATGTCGTTGACCGACAGCTTCACGCCGCGGCTGGCGAGACCGGCATTAAGCTCCGTGCGAAGCTTGAGCAGAGCATCTAGATTCGCGTCGAGCGTCAGATAGATATGCGGAATCTGCTGCTTCGATTCCGTCAGGCGCCGCGCAATCGTCTTGCGCATATTCGACAGCTTGATCGCTTCGTGCGGGATATCCAGTGCCTCGACATGCGCTGGAGCCGGC
>Ga0314808_100004_pt1 | contig 28792 bp, 36 predicted proteins | sample STEome_6_FD_202335 | JGI IMG/M metagenome (GOLD analysis project Ga0314808, IMG submission 202335) | Metatranscriptome of soil surface biofilm microbial communities from soil inoculated with nitrogen-fixing consortium DG1, State College... ... | reverse complement strand
CTTTCCCCAGCCCGAAAGAAGCGCATTTTTGGGTTAGCAGAGTACTAGAAAGTGGGGAATGGGGAAAAGACTACTTTCATGTTTGGGTGTGAAACTTGCTTTATCTGGACTGCCTTGTGTTTTACTTCTACTACCAATGTTGAGGTCGTTCTACTTAATTTCACTGATACAACAGCCTGAAAATGAAAGCTATATTGCAAAATGCTACACCACAGGTATGAATTTATGAAATTTAGTGTTGTGATTACTACTTATAATCGCTTAGACTTGCTCAAAAGAGCAATTGATTCGGCTTGCAATCAAACCATTGAGTGTGAGGTGGTTGTTGCTGATGATTGTTCTTCTGATGACACTCAAGCCTATATTCAAAGCTTAGGCGATAAAATTGTTTATCATCGCAATGAAGTTAACCAAGGTCATGCAGCAACGGTAAATGCTGGAGTTGCCAAAGCTAGTGGCGATTGGATTAAGTTTCTCGATGATGATGACTATCTTGCTGCTAATTGTATAGAAGAAATAACCAAGGCCATCGCCCTTCGCCCCGATGCTGTAATCTGCTCTTGTGTTGCGGCTCAAGTAGATGCTAATGAAGTGGAACTTTCCCGCACTCCCGAAGTTGGCCCTGGTTTAGCTTTTTATATCCCACAAGCCGATATTCACTACGGGATGCTGTTAGAGCTTGTACCCTTTGGTACACCCGTACAAGTAGCTTGTCGGCGCGATGCTTTTTTGAAAACTGGTGGTTGGGATTCCACACTTGATGCTAATTGTGATGACATCGATTCCTGGATTAAGATTGCTCAATTTGGTGATGCTATTTTCTTAAATCAATGTCTTGCTTATCGTACTATCTGGACTGGTGCATATAATCAAAAATTTTCTTTAGCTCGACGGTTGGCAACAAATATTTTAATGAAAGAGAAAATTTACGCTTTAGTAAATGAAGAACATCGTCTAAAAATTCCCCGTTTTCAGGATATAAAAAATTATCTGAAACTACATTGGAGTATAGTGGCGCTCAAGCAAAAAAATATTCAAAGTTTTCTGTCAATGATTGATTTGTCTGCTCTTTCTCCTCAGTCTTGGAAGTTTTTGCTCAGTGCTACTTTATCACGTCGCACTCAGGGAAAAAATTCTCAAGTTCGTAAACTTGTGTTGATTGAATCGTAGTAGAGGAGAATTCAGGAGTCAGAATTTAGTATTCAGAAGTCAAACTATTTTTGTCAATGCGTAAGTTCTAAAAATTTCATGTACAACAGTTTATTTTAAATACCTGTGTATAGATAAGTTCAGTTTGAAAATTAGATATACAACATCTAAGTAGAGATTACCTATATAATGGTCACCAAATGGTATTTACACTAGATAATTTGATTTTGCTATCTCGACTAATCACTGGTACTCCAAGATGTAAGGCTGTAGCAGCAATAATGCGATCGGGTAGATCTGGTACTTGTGAGCGATTGACTAAGAGTAAGGTTTCGGCTATCTGCCGATTAAAGGGAACTTCAATCAGTACAGCATCAGTTGTATCAACAGATGCAAGCAGCCGTTCAAGTGTCAGTGGAGAAATACGCCCTTTCTCGCTCAAATATACAATTTCGGCTAAGGTAATGGAAGAGAAAGCAACTTGATCTCCAGAAGATGCTATTTGAGTTATGGTATTTTGGGCAGTTCTTGATAGTCGCAAATCGCCAAAAATGTACCAGATGACTGCATGAGTGTCAGCCACAGCACGCAACATTAAATATCCTCCCGTGGAAAGCTAGCCCATTCTTCACTACGGACTGCATCAATTTCCTCTGCCGAAGGTGCTTTTCCTAAATCAGCACATAGTCCCCACAATGATTTGCGGGCAATGATAGACGATTGCTCTGTTAATTCGCGTTCTATATCAGGAGCAATTTGCTGGATTAAACGTACTTTATCCACGGTTGAAAGTTGCTTTGCTAGTTCAATAACTTCTTTTAAGCTCACAAATTTTCACCTGCTTCACATGAAAAAACTTTAACAATAGCTAAAATACCGCCTTTTATAGGGCAATATTTACGCCCGCGTCTCAACCACCGTACCTACCACACACGCCTTATCCAAATTAACGCCGCTCAAATTTGCCCCTTCCAACTCTGCACACAGCAAATTTGCCCCGGAAAAATTCGCCCCTGCCAAATTCGCCCCGCGCAAGTCAGCTTCTTCCAAGTTTGCTTCACTCAATAATGCCCCTTGCAAATCAGCACGACTCAAGTCTGCGCCTTTGAGATTTGCCCCAGTTAGGTTTGCACCCCGCAAGTCAGCACCGCGCAAATCTACACCTTGCAAGTTCACATTCATCAAATTCGCACCACTGACGAAAGCACCCGCCAAGGATACATCGGTGAGTCTAGCCCCCATCAAGTTAGCACCCCGGAGATTACTACCCCGCAAGTCAGCACCTGTTAAATCTGCTTGCATTAGGTTTGCTCCCATGAGATTCGCCCGCAAGTCTGTTCCTTGCAGGTTCGCCCCCATTAAATTTGCCCCTTCTAAATGCCCACCTTCGAGTTTGGAAGCAGCGAAATTAACACCCACAAGGGTAGCACCAGCAAGATTAATTCGGTTTAAATCTAGTCGAGAAAGTTCCTCGTCTTCTAAATTTGCCCCTGGGAGTTGTTTGAGTTTTCCTAATTTGATAGCTTCAATATTCATTTGTAGTAAGTACCAATCTCTTCACTTGTCTTGCTGTGGCTATCCCATTGGGAATCAAGTAGCCAGACGCCGCTGCTAACTTTGGGTGTCATGATGGGTAAATCGAGTCCCTGCTGTAAACCCATAACTAATAAAGCTAGGGTATCTATAAGTTTAGGGTCAAAGCGGGTTGATTGTTGCTGTCTGCACTCATCTAAAGCTTGAGTAAATATTTCTTGGCGACTTTGATTTGAAGATTTTCGCTGATTTACTCGCCATTGAAAGTCTGCCAATAATGCCAAAATTCTCGACTCCAGGGGAATTTCATCTCCAGCTAAACCTGCTGGTTCCCCTGTGCCATTCCACCATTCGGTTTGATGAGTAATAATTTGAGCAACTGCTCGCAGTCGTGGCATGGTTCGTAATACCTGTGCCCCTGGTATTAAAGGACAGCTGGGGGCATCTTCTTGAGAATGTGTTGGTATTTTACCAGAAGTCAAAACGCTTTCTGCTTTTTGTAGTGGATCTATGCGGTGCAACAAAGCTGCTAGCCGCAATCTCTTAATCTGCCATGCAGGAAGATCTAAAAGCTGCGCCACAACTTCGGCAAGTGCCACTACTTCGGCTGCTGCCATTGGATTGTTGACATCTGCTATATCCAGCAGTTGTGCCATCCGCAAAAATGCTTGAATTTCGTTAGAAACTAAGTTCCGGTCTAGGGTTTGTTGACCAAGGGCTGTGGGGATGGATAAATTGTCTTGCCCAGTCTGGAGATAATCGACTACGCGGGAGACAACTGCACCTAAATTTTCTAATCTGGCAGTAGATGGTACAATCGCCTCTTTATGGGCAATGAGTTGATTTGCCAGTTCTGGGTTATATTTTTTGATGTGAGCGATCGCTATTTCTGCTGTCTCTTGCACTAATTCTGGTTCAAATGTCCACAAGCCGTAGAATTTCCGCTCTAAGTCTGATGTCGGTATGCCACTGCTGCCATAATCAGCCTCTGATAATTCTTGACAAATTACCATTGCTGTGTATTTTGGCGACAAAATAATTAGATGCCACTCCTGTGCTACTGGATCTGTTGGATCTAATGCTACTAAGTCTACATTAGGTAGCAGGCTTGTGGGATGTTCGGCAAAGCCAGCGTCAGGGGCAGCCATAATTGCAATCTCGCGGCTACGTTGAGCGATGTCTGCATATCGTTGGGCTTCTTGCAGATACCATTTACCCTGTTGGAAGGCTGTAATCACTAGCGGGCGATCGTCGTCTGCTAGGATATGGTCTTCTAGGGCATGGCACAGGGACACTAGGGTATTTTTGTAGTACACCCCGAATCGAATTGGCCTGGTGCTGTGGCGATGGGCTGTTTCCAGCTGTTGTAGAATTGAACCTTCTAACATGAGTTTGGGATTTTATAAAAACGAACCGCTTCAGGCGCTAAGGACATTGAGGAAGAAAAGGGGAGAAATTCAAAATTCTTAATTCTGAATATCCCCATATTTTTTTATGTTTTCTAGGATACACCTGCTAGCTGTTTTTCTTTCCTCTCTATGGGTGAAGAAAGTGCTGTTTCTAAGTCGGCACAACCGAGTTTTTCTTCTAGAATGTTCATGACTTCGCGTCCGAAGTCGTTGGGATTTTGCCGCCAAGCTTGTAAACAAACTTCCCCAAAAAAGGAACCAAGGGGTTCGGGGTTCCAGAGGAGCTTTTTAGCTGTCCATGGCATCAAACTCATGGGATTATACCCTGGTTTGAGAATGCCTTGTTTGAGGGCATATTCCTCTAAATGAGTATGGGGTTGTAGTCCAATGAAAAAGATTGCCGGTTCGACTTTATCAGCACCAAATATTCGCTCTAGTTCCCGGTGGTAAGCAATGGTTTGGCGGATGGTTTCGGGACGTTCGTCAATGACATTAAAGGAATAATTAACGGAAACCAAGTCATTGAAGCCAGCAGCTTTTAAGTCACGACAGTTTTGTAAAACGGTTCGGAGGTTATAACCCATTCGCATTTTCCGCACGAGTTCTTGGGAACCGCTGGTGATGCCAATTTCAAAGTAATTCATCCCGGTTTTCACCATCAATTCACACAATTGCGGTGTTAAATTGTCAGCTCGAATGTAAGCCGCCCAATGGATGTCTGTCATACCAGAATCGACGATTTTTTGCAAGAGTTCTATAGCATCGTCGATAAATTTGCGGGCGGGGATGAATTGGGCATCGGTAAACCAGAAGTTACGAATGCCGCGATCGTATAATTGGCGCATCTCGGCAACTACTTCATCTGCTGGATTGATGCGTACTTGTTTGCCTTCAACAACTGTATAAACGCAATAGCAACAGTTGTGAGGACAACCACGCTTCGTTTGTACGCCTATGTAAAAGTCTTGCTCTTGCAGATAATAGTTAAACTCCGGCCAGATACTTTCGATATAGTCGTAGTTGCAAGCTGTTTTTTCTATGGGTGTGGGTTGTTCGTGAATTAGGCGTTTTCGTGGTTGAGATTCTCCCACAACATAACAACGCTCATCTCGAAACTCTTGGCCGCTTAAAAGTTTTTCCAGCAGAGTTTCCCCTTCACCCACAGAAATAATTGTTCCTTGGGGTAAGCTTTTACCCAACTGTTCGTAAAATACACTGACTGCACCGCCACCCACAACTGCACGAGCATCAGCATGATATTTTTGGGCACGCTTTAAACCACGTTTGATTAAGCCTAAGTTCCGCCACAACTCTACATAGTAAGCGATAAAGATTCGCAAACCGCCCAATGCCCCACGTAGTTTTAATAGAGGATTCTGGGCGTAGTAAAATTCAAAAGCGTTTTGTAGCGGGTTGCCGCCACGCCCGCCCACTGGTGCATAAATTTGAATATCCCGCCAAGAAAATACTAGTAGTGTGGGTTTAAATTCATCGATACACCGATCCAAAGCCGAGGTGTAGTCTAAAGGTGGTACTGTTCCCAAATCAAAGATGCGCTGTTCGATGTTGGGAAATTGCTTGTGGACGCCATCGCTCAAGTACACAACCCCAATGGGAAAGATGGGGTTACAGGGAAGGCGAACATAAAGAATTCGATTTTCCATTGTGGGTATTTTGACTGCCATCTTGCCAATGCTGGGAGAGAACGAGGAAAAACTTCAGTATTTAAGGGGGATTTTTGTTTTGGTACTTTATATCTATCAGAATTTCACTTGACATTGAAGCCGATTATTGGTAAACATCAAATTTTGGTTTCCAATTTTCAGCATCAATAAAGTTACTTTCCACACAAAATGCATATGACAGACAGAGATTTATGAAGATATTTTTCATATAGCTTTACGATAACATTGAGTTTATTCATTAAGCGACCATCTGAGCGTATTAATCTTGGGATAGATCGAACAGCAAAACTGACTTGTTCGCAAAGAGGAAAGCAAAGGGATCATCGTCAGATTAATGTCCTATTTATCTGGCTTGGCAAAATTAAAGCTTTGATGCTGAGTAAAAATATCTAAAGCTTTTACATATAGTGTATAATTGCGAAAAAGGCATGAATAATTACAAAATTTTCATAACCATAAATATTTCTTTAGGTAGAAATAATCTACAAATATTCAGTTGGTATTCACAGTTACAGCAACTGGGGATCAGTCAGTGCTAGGCTTGAGAAGTCTAATGTAAAATTGTGGCGTAAAGCTCCTCAGCAGTTATGGCTCAAATTTTAGATCCTCTACCACCTGAGCAATCGGGGAAAATTCTCTGCTGCTACATTAATGCCACGAGCAAAATACAGGTAGCTCGCATCTCTAATATTCCCAATTGGTATTTTGAAAGGGTTGTTTTTCCAGGACAACGCCTAGTGTTTGAAGCTCCGCGAAAAGCTCAACTGGAGATTCATACGGGTATGATGGCTAGTGCAATTTTATCCGATAAGATTCCGTGCGATCGCCTGATGCTCGATGAACCTAGCTATTCTGAGTTAGATACAGACTCATCATTTGGAAAAGAACCAATAGATACCAAAGCAATGGTGCAGCAACTTAAAACAAATACCGGAGATAGTATAAAACCCTTACAAGTCGCTGGTTTAGCAGCTGTTGATTAAAAAAAACAATTTGGCTCAATTTCAGGGTTGCTGAATTCAGCAGCCTTTTTTTATTAGTCATTAGTCATTAGTCATTGGTCATCGGTCATGGAGCATTGGGAATTGGGCATGGGGCAGAGGGTAAAAACTCATCTCCTCTGTTCCCCATCTCCTCTGTTCCCCATCTCCCCTGCTCCCCCTGCTTCCTTGTCTCCCCTACCACCGACATAGCGATTGATGGAAGTCCCTTAATTCTCTTCCCAATGCCCCATACCCAATGCCCAATGCCCCATTGTCATCTACAATCAATCTTATGAATCTGCCTTCATTTCTTTGGTTGTGGAAAATCGCCGCCTGGTCGATGGGGTTGTCCCTGCTGGCATACCTGATGTTAGCAGTCACTGGCGTTTGGATGTTTCAAGCGAGGACTTCGCTGCAATTTCCTTTTATTCCGTTATTTATGGGCGGAAATAGAGGAGTGCGATCGCTACACTATCTAATGGGCATCAGTATGGTAAGTTTAGTGCTACTATTGCTGGCCATCGGCATTGTTGGCACTTTGGGTCATTTTGGTTCTCTGGGACACTCCTCACATTTGGCAGCTGGATTGATTGTGGTAGCCTTGGTTTTGGTGTCTGCTTTCAGTGCAATCCAAATTAGTCCCACACGACCTTGGGCTAGACCTTTACACGTGGGCGTAAATATTATTTTATTTGTGGGATTTGCCTGGGTATCCGTTACAGGCTGGAGTGTCGTCCAAAAGTATTTACCTTAAACGAGGTAAGACCAAAAGCTATCCTACAATGAAGAAAAGCATTGTAATTGAGCCGTGACAGCAAATTCAGCCAATACCTCAGCTTCTGTTTTTCAACTTTCTCCTTTGATTCGGATAACGCTGCTGAGTCTATACATAGCACTCACAGTTCCATTACCTTTTTTATCCCAGGTAACAGCCGCACCAGTACCTCCAGCATTATTGTGGATAGGAATTGGCATTGGCTTTGTTGGCTTGTACGCAGTGTTGACCGAACAAGTCCTAGTGGATGAACAAGGAATTCAAGTTACTTACCCCCGTTGGGTACCCCGCTTTTTTCGTAAAGGCTGGTTTTTACCTTGGTCAGAAGTCAAAGAGTTAAAACCTCGGAGTACTGGTCAAGGAGGTCTAGTTTATTATTTCCTCAGCCAAGATGGCAAAGCTTATCTACTACCAATGCGTGTAGCTGGATTTGCTCGTTTAGTGCAGATTGTCCAAGCAAAAACCAACATCGACACTACAGACGTTCGTCCTTTAGCACAACCGTGGATGTATGCGATTTTACTAGGTTTTACACTATTGTTACTGTTGGTTGATGGTTGGGCGATCGCCACAGCTTTAACTATAAAATAGGGCATAGGGCAAAACCCTTCGGGTAGGGAAAAGGGAAAGGGGCAAAGGGGAAAGGGAATAAACCCTACATACATCCCTTTTACCTTTCATGTTTTCCCCTATCTTTACCCCTTTTACTTTGGCGAAGCCATATCCCCACTCCCTACTCCCCATTCCCCTTGAATAGTGTCACAGCAAAAGCCATACTCAGGCTAGAACAAGTTAATCTGTTTACAAAACTGAAAACCCAAGCTTCAGGGAATCAGCAGGGATATCCGATATTGCAGGATATTTCCTTTGAAGTATTCCAAAGCGAACGTATTGCCATTGTAGGCGCAGTAGGCGCTGGTAAAACTTCGTTACTACGCCTGATAAACCGCCTCATTGAACCCACTAGTGGCAAAATTTATTTAGAAAATCAAGAGTATCGCCAAATTCCTGTCATCCAACTACGTCAGATGGCGACACTTGTATTGCAAGAATCAAAGTTGTTGGGGATGACAGTAGGGCAAGCTTTGGCTTATCCTTTGGTTTTGCGTGGTTTGTCCAAACAGGCAATTGAGGAAAGAGTCAATTACTGGACAGAAAAAATGCACATTCCTCATGAATGGCTAGCTAGAACAGAGGTGCAACTTTCTGCGGGACAACGACAACTAGTAGCGATCGCTCGTGCCTTACTCATCCAGCCTAAAATTTTACTATTAGACGAGCCAACATCTGCCCTAGATGCTGGTGCAGCTTCCCATTTAATACAAGTCTTAATCCAGTTGAGCCAAAACCATCAAACAACAATTTTGATGGTAAATCAACAACTCGATATAGCCCAAATGTTTTGCACTCGATTATTACACCTACACCAAGGTCATCTATCGACAAATCAAAGAGTTTCTGAAATCAACTGGGATGAATTAAGAGAAACTGTAATTAAAGCACAATCTCAAGACGATTTTGAATTTTAGATTTTGGGCATGGGGCATTGGGCATTGGAAAAAGACAAGAGTACAAGGGGAAAGAATTGTTGCAATTTGTCTTTCTCATCTCCCTCATCTCCCCCATGCCCCATGCCCCATGCCCCATTCCCCATCACACTTGACTACTACTAAGTGTTGAACGTTGATTACTAAATCTCTCTCTGGTTAACTTTGTTTGTGACTGTGGAAGGTTGCTATTCAAAATTTCCATATTAAAACGGTATCCCACATTGCGGATAGTCTGAATCAAGCTGGGTTGTCTAGGATCGAGTTCAACTTTTTTCCGCAGCGACAAAACGTGAGTATCAATGGTACGAGGATTATCGATGGCATCAGGCCAAGCACGACGCAGCAATTCCGACCTACTCAGAGGCACTCCCCCGGCTTGTGCTAAAACGTACAGTAAGCTAAATTCCTGGGGCGTTAAGTCAATGAACTCTCCTTGAAAGCGGACGCGGCGCTGAACTAAATCGATTTGCAAAGTACCATAATCCAAATATGCTGGTGCAGTCGGTGTACGCTTACGGCGAATCAGTGCCTCTACCCGTGCTAAAAACTCTTGCATCCCAAAAGGTTTGCTCAAGTAATCATCTGCACCCGCCTTCAAACCTGCCACAACATCAGCTTCACTATTGCGGGCAGATAGCATTAAAATTAATGGCTGTTGCTGACGATGCAACCAACGACAAAATTCAATGCCGTCACCGTCAGGAAGATCGGCATCCAAAACCACGAGTGTTGGTTGATGGCTTAAAAATACTTCCCTTGCTTGATAAATACTGGCAGCTTGATGCACCCGGTATTCTAGTTGTTGCAAGTGCCAACCTAGCAACGACCTGAGATGGGGATTCCCTTCAATGATTTCTATACAAACCGAACCCACGGTGGCAAGACCCCTTAGCGTCGATGACTTTCAAAGTAACAAGCCCATGTCTAAGGTTTTGTAGCCTTTGTTACTTCAATTGCTATTAGCTTTACATTTCCTCATAAAAAAAGTGCCAATATCTTTAATTTGTCCTTTACAAAAAGGCATTAGAAATATTCTTAAATTTTTGTTAAACTTATAAAAAGACTTGTCGAACTTATCAAAAGTTCTTCTAGCTTAAATATTCTGTTTTTTGATGGCTATGAGATCCAACAACCATAACCAAAATAGCGAATCCTTAACAAAAAAGCTTTCCAGCCTAATGGAAAACTGATTCTTGAGGAAGAGATTTGCTGCTTACATCCATGAATATAGCACTAATAAAATCTCTCTGCTGGGAGGTCAAATCATAAAAATCCCTTAGCAGATCGCAAAAATAAGTGTTTTCTGGAATACGATTAAATTAGTCTGTAGCTACTAGGAGAGTACTACCCGAAGGACATATGTTTATTTTTAATTGATCCCAAAGTAAAATTACACTTCACATTTGAACTTGAATCATTTACAATTCTCATTCCAAAGACATTAATACAGCAGTTATGCTCCAAGACACACAAACCATCCGCTATTACCAAAGACTCACTGACGCCTTCGTCGAGTTATGGAATCGCGGTTATCGTATGGATGATATGCGGATGTATTTGGATGGATATCTAGCCGCACTGCGACATGGCAACGCTATTGAACCTTATCTGATTCATCGTTTAGAAGAGGAAGCCAGCCGCTACTTGTACGATGCATCAAATTTTGAAGTGCCGCAAGCGCAGCCACAACCCGATTACTACTAATATCGCTTGCTTGGTAATTAATAGTAACCGTAAATCAACGCAGATAATTATAGCATATTATTTGTATTGGTCAACGGGTTGTTGTGGTGTGAAATTTTGGAGATATTGTATTGATAAAACTAATCCCCTCAGCCCTGTATTGGTCTTGCCAATGCGACTGAGGGGATTTTCGGCTATGGGGGCTGGGGAGATGGGGAGAATGGGGAGAATGGGGAGATGGGGGAGACAAGGGAGAAAAATTGCTAGCTTGTCCCCCTTGTCTTCCTTGTCTTCCTTCCCCATACCCAATGCTTAGGAAGCTAATGCGACTTCTACCTTTTGCTGTAATTCCCCTTGTTGGTAGAGTTCAATCATAATGTCAGAACCGCCAATGAATTCACCATCAATATACACCTGGGGAAATGTCTGCCAGTTGGAGTATTCTTTAATTCCTTGACGGATTTCATCGTCTGCTAGAACGTTAACGGCCTCAAAAGGAACTCCTAAGCTATTGAGAATTTGGACAACATTGTTGGAGAAACCACACTGGGGCATTAACTTGGTTCCCTTAATGAAAACCAAAATCTTGTTATCTTCTACCAATTGATCGATTTTCTCTTTGAGTTCTGGTGTCATGGTATTTATGTTTCCTAATATTGCACTGAACAATCAGGAATTAGGAGTAAAAAGTAAAAAATGTATTACTCCTAACTTTTGTACAGATGCGGCTAATGGCGTCTGTACTAATAACTCCTAACTTTATATTTACGAAGCTGATTTTGCTTGCCAAGCTTCAGGAGTATATGTTTTTAGAGACAAAGCGTGAATCGCTTGACTCGATATTGCTTGTTGCAACGCACCATAAATTAATTGGTGCTGTTGCACTAGTCCTTTACCTGCAAAGTGCGATGAAACTACTGTCACCTGATAGTGGTCATTACCACCAGTCAAGTCTTGCACCTGAACTTGGGCGTCTGGCAGTTCCGCCACAATCATTGCCTCAACCTGCTGCGGACTAATCATCCCAATTCCTGAAAAAACCTACTCCTCTATTATTAGCAGATGTAGAGTAAATCCCTATGCAATTTGCGTATGGGGCATGGGGCATGGGGTATAAATCAAATAGGATTCCTATAATCAATAGACTTCTTGCATAAGTAGGGGAAAGGGTAAGGGGAAAGGGGGAAAGATTTTGTGTTTTCCCTTTCCCCTTTAACCTTTCCCCTTTTCCCGACTTACAAAAAGCACTTTTGCAAGAGATATAATGCTTATTTACAGTGTGTAGGTAAAATCTTCCACCAACATACCAGGAACTAAACTACCTCCTAGTTGACGACTTTCATATGTTCCAACTTCAGGGATAAATTCTTGAAAAGTGGTCAAATCTATGAGGTTTTCTCCCCAAAAGCGGTAGAGACTTTCATCAAAACGGAGGTTTTCAATGGGGGCGATAATTTCTCCGTTTTCTACCCAAAAACAAGCATAACGGGTCATGCCTGTGATTCTACCTGTTTGGCGATCGCTCCAATTCAAGTAATGCAAATTCGATACATATAATCCTGTATCTAAACTGGGAAGAATCTGTTCAAATACTAAATTACCAGGACTCACTTCTGGGGCACGTAACGTCTCTGAACCATTAGCACCATTGGCTATTTTTCCATATTCCTTAGCAGTACGAGAATTCACTAGAGTGTTTACTAAATCTCCTTTTTCTATAATGGGTAACTCTAGGGCTGCGATTTCACCTAATTCATTAAATCGTGGTACTAATCCCCGTTGAAAGTTTTCTTTTAAAGTGAATTTTGCAGACAGTTGTTTCTCTTGACGACATAAAGCAGCTAAAGAACTGTTACCTTGTTGAATATCAGCTTCGCTGACAGAACCCCAAGAAAGCATCATTAACAAATCTGCAACAGCAGCAGGAGCAAAATAAGTTTTGTACTGTCCTCTTGGTAATTCTTTGGATGGACGAGAAAGGAGTTCTAATTGTTTTTTTGCTTCATTGATTTTAGCTATGTATGCAGTTTTATCCCAATCGCTACCTGCAAACGTACCTTTAACTGCTTGCCCAGATGTAATAAATAAAGAATAATCTAAGGTAAAAGAATCAGTAGCAAACCAATGTTTTTGACCGCTAGAATCACCATAGGCTTTAATTACAACTCCCCCGGCATATATGCCAGTAAAATCTAGTTCGGAAATGAATTCTAGAACAGTTGTTACCACTGCTTCTTCTGGCAATAAATTTCCAGAATGGATTTCGCGACTAGTATTATTTCCTGAGGGCAAAACTAAATATGGATCGATGGGTAATAGAATTAGTTCATCTCGTAGTTCTTGCAATGCGCTATAAGCTAACTGCCAGTCTCTCTCCCAATTTCCAGTAAAGGGAAATTGTCGAAAACTACTGCGCTGGTCTTTCATCAAAGTTAGTTCGATCCAACCATCAGCAACATAACCAGTTTGTCGCACTTTTGCATGATTGAAACGAGTAAACTGACTGCGTTCGCTACTGAGTCTGACAGTGAATTCTTCATCTGTTGATTTTTTCAGAAGCAGAGTTTCAATCAATTGATTAAAGCTAACTTCTAAAGTAGATAATTCCTCAATTTTCATGGATATTACTATTAATATGGGATAGTTTAAAAATTATGAGTGATGAGTGAGAAGTTATTAATTAAAATTGAAAGTTTTTTAATTTCTAATTCCTAACTCTTAACTCCTAACTCCTCACTCTGAAATTTTTTATCTTTCAACTTCCTCCACCAAAAACTTCGACATTAGCAAATACACAAACAGGAGAACCGTGTCCTACCCAAATAGCTTGATTTGGTTCTCCTTTGCCACAATATGGAGTACCGTACATTTCCCAGTTGTTGGCATTTCCTACTTTAATTAAGCTATGCCAAAACTCTGGTGTTGTGGCGCGATAGTTGGGATTGCGGAGGGTTTTGGTAAATTTACCGTTTTCGATTAATTTGCCATATTCGCAACCAAATTGGAATTTATAACGGCGATCGTCAATTGACCAAGAACGATTAGATTCCATGTAAACGCCATGTTCTATGCCACCAATAATGTCTTCAAAACCAGCGTCTAGAGGCTCTAAATTCAAGTTAGCCATACGGTCGATCGCTGGTCGATTCCACGAGGAAGCACGGGCACAGGCGACACCAGGTACACCCGCTCTAGCTTGACTCTCTAAGCTACCCAAACCGCGTTGCAGTACGCCTTCTTTGATTAAATACTCTCGTGTTGCCACAGCGCCGGTATCATCAAAGCCATAGCTGGCAAATTCACCAGGGACGGTGGGGTCAAAGGTAATATTCATCAAGGGCGAACCATATACTAGTTTGCCAAAATCACTTTTGCTGACAAAACTGCCCCCGGCATAGTTTCGTTCATCTCCCAAAATGCGGTCAATTTCTAGGGGATGCCCGACACTTTCATGAATTTGCAGCATCATTTGGTCTGGCGCTAAAACTAAATTGGTACGGGTGGTTGGGCATTCTTCTGCTGTTAAAAGTTCTATTGCTTGTTCGCCAATTTGTCGTACCCGATGCCATAAATTCTCTTGTTTTAACAGTTCTAGCCCGCCTTGATAACAGTTTGCTTGAGCGCCGTTGTAGGTGCGTTGCTGTACAATTGGCCCATCTTGGGCTGTGGCTCCGTAATGAGTGCCGATGGATAGAAATTTTTGATAGACTTCCGAGCCATTGCTGCTGACAAACCATGACTCCTTCTCGTTTGTGCTGACACCAGCGATGGTTTGGACAATTTGGTCGTTAACTTTTAGAGTTTGGCAAATGCGAACTAATAAATCGTTGATTTCTCCAGGAGTTAAAGCATCTAATGACTCAAGGAATGGAGAGTTATATTCACCAACGACTTTAGGGCGCTCAGTTTCACGGAAGGGATATATCCACCATTCACTAGCTGCTAGTGCCTGTTTATAGGCTATTTGGGCAGCAGCTTGTAAAGATGGCAATTCTAGGGAGTTGGTAGCTGCATAACCCAAACAGCCATTAACTAACACTTCTAGCATGGCTCCCACGGTAAAAGATTTACCGTTGGCTTGGGGTAAGCCATCACGCACTAAACGATTTGTAGAAGTTTCCTTAACAGCTCTGATACCAATCCAATCAGCAGGAATATCGAAACTAGCGATCGCTTTTTTGAGTTCAGATAACATAATTTAAGGAATGGGGAATGGGGAATAGGGCATGGGGCACTTGTACTGAGCGTAGCCGTTGGCGCAGCCTCTCGCAGAGAAGTATGGGGCATGGGGCGGGAGTTAGGAGTTGGGAGTTGGGAGTTGGGAGTTAGGAGTTAAAAATTATTCTCCTTGTCTCGCTTGTCTACCTTGTCTCCCTTGTCTCCCTCTAATTTCTATGCCAACGTGTGCCTTCACGGCTATCAATTAGGGTAATACCTTGGGCTTGCAATTCGTTGCGAATGCGATCGCTTTCGGCAAAATCTCTGGCTTGACGTGCTGCTTGTCTTTGTTGAATTTTTGCGTCAATTTCTGCATCGCTTAAACCTTGTATTGTGGAAGTTTCTGCTTCTGGTTTGGCTTCTAAACCCAATACTCCAGCTAATGTGACTAGTGTTTGCCATTGGTGTTGTAACTCTTGTGGCGGTGTTTCGGTTTTGCCTTGATGCACAAGAATATTTCCTTGACGTTGGAGTTCTTTTGCCAATTCAAACAGCACTGTTAAGCCACCAGGAAAATTAAAGTCATCATTGACGAGTTCTTGGAAACGCTCAACGTGTGAATTTTGGATTTTAAATTTTGGATTTTGGATTGGGGAATTTTCTCGATCTTCTAATTCCCAGCCAAGTTGTTTGCCGTATTGGTAGCCAAAAAGTAAACCTGCTTTTAGCGTGTGCCAAGCGTTTGTTTTATCTACGATCGCTTCGTCGGTAAAATCGATGGGTGTGCGATATTGGGCTGTTAGCACTAATAAGCGCACTGCCATCGGGTCAATTCCTCGATCCAGCAATTCTCGAATGGTGATAAAGTTGCCCAAGGATTTGGACATTTTTTCACCATCAACTTTCACCATGCCGTTATGCAACCAGTAACGTGCTAGGGGTTTTCCTGTGACAGCCTCGGATTGAGCAATTTCGTTTTCGTGGTGGGGAAAAATTAAGTCAGCACCGCCAGCGTGAATATCTATGGTATCACCCAAGCGATCGCGCACCATGGCCGAGCATTCAATGTGCCACCCCGGACGCCCCGCACCCCAAGGTGACTTCCAAGCTGGTTCTCCTGGTTTTGCTGCTTTCCACAAAGCAAAATCAAAGGGGTCTTTCTTTTTCTGGTATTCTGGATCTTCGACGTTGACGCGATCGCTAGCTCCGGCTTGCATATCTTCTAACCTGCGTCCGGAAAGCTTGCCATACTCAGAAAACTGCCGCACTGCATAATACACATCGCCGTCAGCAGGGTAAGCAAAACCTTTATTTTCTAAATCGTGAATTAAGCGCAAAATTCCATTCATTGTATGAGTAGCACGGGGATATTCATCCGCTTCTTTGATTCCCAAGCGTGCCATATCCTCAAAATATGCTTTGATAAAGCGATCGGCTACGGCTTCCATTGATGAATGCTCAGCACAGGCTCGATTGAGAATTTTGTCATCAATATCAGTAAAATTTTGAATATAACGTACTTCATAGCCGATAAACTGGAGGTATCGACGTACTACATCCCAAACAATGCAAGCTCTGGCATGACCCAAATGGCAATAATCATATACCGTCACGCCGCAGTAATACATCTTAACCTTGCCTGGTTCCACTGTTTCAAACGGTTCTTGACGACGGGTGAGGGTATTGTATAGGGTTAGGGTCATAATCAACTAATGCTGAAATAGAGAGATACGCAATAATAAAGTAAGCAACTGGGATGACAGTCCAGCATCCCTATGCTAGTACAGCACGGCAGAAATAAACAGACCATTAAAAATGGTGCAAAAGCCGAAGATACAATTATGCGTGACTTTTGTACAGACGCAATTAACGCGTCTCTACTTTTGACTTTTGTACAGACGCGATGAATCGAGTCTTTACTTTTGTTTTCTGGACTATCTGCGCTACATTACTATTTTTGATTTTTTTTGATAACAGCGCTATGCAATCAGCAGCTACTTCTGAATCTCAGGCAATGGATACACCGAAACAAGGAATGCCAGTAACAATTATCACGGGTTTCCTTGGTAGTGGTAAAACGACTTTACTTAATCATATCCTTAATAACCAACAGGGTTTAAAGACCGCTGTTTTAGTGAATGAGTTTGGCGAAATCGGCATCGACAACGAGCTAATCGTTTCCACTGGTGAGAACATGGTGGAACTAAATAATGGTTGTATCTGCTGCACTATTAATAATGATTTAGTAGATGCAGTTTACAAAGTTTTAGAACGCCAAGAAAATTTAGATTACTTAGTAGTTGAAACAACTGGACTGGCAGATCCGCTACCAGTAGCCCTGACATTTTTGGGTACAGAATTGCGGGATCTAACTCGCTTAGATTCAATTATCACCGTTGTAGATGCGGCAAATTACAGTTTAGATTTGTTTAATTCCCAAGCAGCATACAGCCAGATTGCCTACGGTGATGTAATTATTCTGAATAAAACAGATTTGGTGGATGAAGCTACTTTGAATGAATTAGAGAGGAAAATTAACGAAGTTAAAGAAGAAGCAAGAATTCTCCGTACCACGCGATCGCAAGTGCCACTGCCATTAATTCTCAGTGTCGGTCTGTTTGAATCTGATAAATATTTTGACACAGCAGTAGATAAACACGACCATCACGACCATCACGACCACCACGACCACGACCACTCAACGTGCGGTCATGACCATCATGACCACCACGACCACCACGACCACTCAACATGCGGTCATGACCATCACGACCATGACCACGACCACCATCACTCAGACCATTTAGAAAATGATGGCTTCACTTCCATTTCTTTCCAGAGTGACAAACCTTTGTCTATTAGGAAGTTTCAGTATTTCTTAGATAACCAACTCCCGTCAAGCATCTTCCGAGCCAAGGGGATTATGTGGTTTGATGAAAGTCCGAAGCGTCATATTTTCCACCTCTGTGGTAAACGCTTCACCTTGGATGATGATGATTGGCAAGGTCAACCCAAAAACCAACTAGTGTTGATTGGTCAAAATCTGGATCGTGAAACTTTAATTGCTCAAATCGAAAACTGCGTTTGCTTACCTTCTAATAGTCGCGGTAAAGGGTTTGGCAAATAAAGGGACTTCTAAATATTGTTGACTGTTGACAGTTAACAGTCAACGTTTATTTTTTGAGTTCCCTCAGATGCGTGATAATTTAGCGATCGCATTATCTCATCTGAAACTCATAATTTTTTATGCGTGTTGTCATCCAGCGAGTTAAATCATCTCAGGTTATCGTTAACGGCGAAATCATCGGCAAAATTGGACGGGGACTCAACTTACTTGTAGGTATTGCTAAGACTGATACCGATGCTGAACTCGACTGGATGGTGCGTAAGTGCCTAGAATTGCGTCTCTTTCCTGATGAAGAAGGAAACGAACGCTTTTCAAAATCTGTACAAGAAATTGATGGTGAGTTATTAGTAGTCAGTCAGTTTACCCTTTACGGTGATTGTCGCAAAGGTCGCCGCCCTTCTTTTGACCGCTCAGCCGCCCCCCAATCAGCAGAAGATTTATATAATCGTTTTGTTACCAAATTAATAGCCAGTGGTTTACAAGTCAAAACTGGCCAATTTGGTGCAATGATGGAAGTCTCAATTGAAAACGATGGCCCGGTAACTTTGTTACTTGAAAAAGAAGCAACTTAACGTTGACTGTTAACTGTTGACTGATGACAGTTAACCGATAAATCCAACCTCCTTTCTTAAGGATGAGGTCTCGATCAAAGTGTCACTAGTCAACCGTCAACCGTCAACCGTCAACCTTCAACCGTCAACACTTGAAAAACATCAATCGTAGTCGCCTCTAGACCGTGAAGTTCTAATTGATGAGAGAATATTAAACTAACGATCGCAAAAGTTTAAATTCATTTATCATGGCCAAAATACAGTTTGCTAGGGGTATTAACGAAGAAGTAGTTCCAGACGTGCGTTTGACGAGAGGGCGCAGTGGTGAAACTGGCACGGCAACATTTTTTTTTGAAAATCCGAAGATTTTAGACCAAGGCAGTACCGACGACATCACCGGGATGTACCTAATTGACGAAGAAGGCGAAATCATCACCCGTGAAGTTAAGGCTAAATTTATTAACGGAAGACCAGAAGGATTAGAAGCAGTTTATATTATGAAATCTCCTGAAGAATGGGATCGCTTTATGCGCTTTATGAAGCGGTATGGCGATGAAAACGGTCTTGGACTTAGTAAAAATGAATAGGGCATAGGGCATGGGGCATGGGGCATGGGGCATGGTGAAAGGGAAAGGGGTAAGGGGGAAAGGTTTAATTTATCCCTTTACCCTTTACCCTTTACCCTTTCCTCTTTCCCCCATCTCCCCACCTCCCCACTCCCCATGACACAACAACCCCACCCAAACTCCTCTGAAATTACATTAATTTGTGCTGTGGTCACTGTCAGCGATACACGCACGGCCGAAACAGACAAAAGTGGTCAGCTAATTCAGCAGTTACTCATTGCTGCTAACCATGCTGTCGGAGCATACAGGATTATTAAAGATGAACCAACACAGATTCAACAGCAGATAGAAAATCTCGGCAAAAGTGCAAATTTGGATGCTGTAATTTTTAATGGGGGTACGGGTATTGCACCGAGGGATACTACCTATGATGCAATTGAGCAGTTATTAGAGAAAACCTTGCCGGGATTTGGTGAGTTATTTCGTTTTTTAAGTTATCAAGAAATTGGTTCCCGCGCGATCGCTTCTCGCGCCGTGGCAGGTATTTATCAAAATAAATTAATCTTCTCGCTTCCTGGTTCCAGTAATGCCGTGCGGTTAGGTATGGAAAAACTGATTTTACCCGAACTAGCTCATTTAGTCAGTCAAATGCGGAAATAGAGTTTAGACTCGTGAATATTTAAGTATAATCGCGTAATTATAGCTAAACCTATGGAGCCTGTATCACTGACAGCAGCTGCTATTGCAACTCTCATTTTCTCAGAAGCTTTGAAGGAAGGCGGAAAAACTTTAGGACAAGGGATTTCACAACAACTTGCTCAACTACTGAATGCGATTCGCCAGAAATTGAGCAAATCACCGATGTCACCCCCGCCATACCTCATCTGGCTGAAATAGCAAATAATCTCATTCAATACGTCAGTGATGAGGATGTACCCTCAACTAGCCTCAACAACCTGGCGGGACTCTACTTTTTCCAAGGACGTTACGACGAAGCCGAACCTTTGTACCTCCAAGCTTTGGATATTCTTGAGCGACGGCTAGGGGTGAATCATCCAAATACTGTAACTATTCGTGAAAATTTAGCAAATCTGCGCGATCGCCCCACCTAAAAACAGTAAAATTCAAGTTCTCAGCCTCATCAATCAAGCTTTTATCTCCAAGGTTCGTGTTCTAAACTCCAAGTTTCCTGTTCCCAACGAGAACATTCTTGTTTCAAGTGAGAACATTCCTGTTTCAAGTGAGAACATTCCTGTTTCAAGTGAGAATATTTCTGTTTCAAGTGAGAATGTTCTCGTTTGAAATGAGAATGTTCTTGTTCCAAATGAGAGCGTTCTTGTTCTGAGGTGGAATGATGGTGTTGTAAAGGCGATCGCTCCACCTTTTGACTCGAAGTTTCATGTTCTGAAGTGGAATGATAGTGTTGTGAGGGCGATCGCTCCTCTAAATTTCATTAAACTAGATCAACAGCGATGCCTGCGGCGGGCTACGCCTACGCTTCTTGGCACATCTTAAAGGCTATTCCATTCTTCCAGCGTGATTTCCCGTTCTAAAATCACCTCAACTTCGCCAATCATCATCCGCAATTGCGGTACAGAATACTCATCATTAGAGGGAATAGTTAGGCGATGTTGCCCATAAACCATAAACTGATGTCTTGTTCCAGAATAAGGCCCCTCAAACCCAATCCATCGTAATTTCTTTACAAAATCCCGACGCTTACACGGTATCCATCGGCTCAAGGCTCGGCTCCTTGTTGAGGTCAATATTATCAATTACTGGTAGAGAATGTCCCAGCTTTAACCCAAGCAAAATCCAGTCTTCCAGCGTTGAGCGTAATTCATCCTGACACTCGCGCAAAGTAGATGCAAAAGCTATCACTCCTTTGCAAACAGGAATTCTACCCGTAAATGTACCATCTTCTAACTTGTCATAAATTGCCTGGGCGATCGCTACCTCAACATAGTCGCTCAGAATAAATCTTATCGCCATGAAATCTCGCATTGTGCTACCAGTTTCATCTTACGTTAAAAAATTGATGACTCTGATGGGTTACGTCAGTTGAATGATGGTGTTGTCAAGGCGTAGGCGTAGCCCGCCCTTAGACATCGCTTTGGTAAAATTTCTTATGTAAGGCTGGGCTATCGCTTCTGGCGCTGTTGCTGGTATTTATCAAAATAAATACTACGTACTGTTGTGGTAATGTAAGTACGTGTGGTGAACAAAAGGGAAAAGCATTGTTAAGCGAATATCATAGAAAAAAGTTACTGCATCACTTTCACTGTCTGGATGCTGATAATTCAGGCTTCATTGGGAAAGAAGATGCTGAGATTTTTGCTCAGAGGTTCGCCAACATCCGTGGCGCAGACCTTGGTTCCGAGATTCACAAAGATTTGTTGTTTAAGTGGCTTGATGTTTGGGAAAATTTTTGGTCTAAAGCGGATTTGGATGGAGATGGTAAGGTAAGTCCTGAAGAATTTTGTCAGGGCATAGAGAAAGCCGTTTCAAATCCAGATTATAACGACCCTTTAATAGAGACTGTGTTTGACATTGTTGATTTAGACGGTGATGGTCAGATATCGCAACAAGAGCATCGTCTCTTTTTCAGTGTGTTTGACTTAGACGCTGAAAAATCAGCTTTTGTTTTCTCCAAGCTTGATATCGATAACGACGGCATCCTCTCTAAACAAGAGTTTGTTTCTGCTAAGAGAGAATTTCTCACTCAAAAGGAACCCGGTGCTGTAGGCAACTGGTTTTGGGGTTCTGTGGAGTAATGCAGATTCCAAATAAAAAAAACCTCGAAGATTCGCGGTTTTTTTTCTTAAATTAGTTTTTCAACAATTTTTAGAATGGAGCGATCGCTAAACAAATAACAGCTAAAATTGCACCGATGATATAAAACACTCCAACTACTTGCAATTCTGACCAGCCTGTTAGTTCTAAATGATGGTGTAGCGGTGCCATTTTGAAAAGACGCTTGCCTTTGCCATCGGGGCCTTTGGTGGCTTTGTAGTAACTTACTTGTGCCATTACAGATAAAGTTTCTACGAAGAAGATACCGCTGAGAATGAACAGGGCTACTAAGCTATTTGTTAACAGCGCCACAGCGGCTAAAGCTCCTCCTAGCGCTAGGGAACCAGTATCTCCCATGAAAACGCGGGCTGGGTTCCGATTATGGGCTAAGAAACCCAAACAACCGCCACTTAATGCAGCACAGAAAATCATCAAACCTGGTGCTGTGGGTGCGATGAGAGCGCCTAAGGCTAAAAACGCGATGGCTACTGTTCCCCCTGCTAAGCCATCAATACCATCAGTTAGATTAGTAGCATTACTTTCTGCAACTAGCACAAAACCTGCCAGAGGCCAGAATAAGAAACCCAAGGGTAGTGTCAAGCTAACCCAAGGCAGAGCTATATTTGTAATATTAGAAGGTTGATTAAACATCAGCCATAGGCAAAACACCACCGCAAAACTGATTTGTAAACCCAGCTTCATCCTGGGAGATATACCTTTATTTGATTTACGGCGGAGAATTTGCCAATCGTCCAGCCAGCCAATCAACCCGTAGCTGATTGTTAATGCCGAAACTGCAAGCACTTCTGTAGCAAAGTTAGACAATACACAGGCAAGTATCACAGCAACAGGGACAAAAAATATGCCGCCCATTGTGGGAGTGCCTGCTTTTTTAAGATGAGCTTGGGGCCCATCTTCGCGGATGATTTGTCCGGTTTTAAGTGCTTGTAGTATTGGTATTATTAAATAACCAGCGATACCTGAAGCCAGCGCAGACAATAATAATGGCAACGTTAAGGACATAGCGTGCCAGGGTAACCTATTGGCCAGCCAATCCAAGAAAAATGCGGTTGTGCCTAACCCTAAGGCTAATAAAGAGGCTAGAGCGATTCCAGAAATGTTTAATCCTTGCTCAGGAGATAATTTAGCGTCCACAGAAGTTTCCCTTCACTCCACACTTACAAAAGTAAATACCAGAAACCAGGTATATTACCAAGTTCCCCAAGACAAAATTATTTAGTCTTCAGCGATTCCAATATCGTCGTCATCATCAAGGTCGTAATCGCCGATTCCATCTTCTACCCCCATAAGGGAGTCTATTTCTTCTTCATCATCTTGAAAATCCGGTTCGTGAACGTCACGCGCTATGAGACGACCGTTACTTTGTAACCAATCTAGAAGGGAGGATTCTTGCTTTAGGGGGATGACACCAGCTCGTTGATTACGAGGTTCTTCACGTAATGGAGAGTTCAACATATCGAGGAAGACAACAAAAGGTTTACGTAACTTGACATTTAGAGTCTATCACTTGACACGGATTAATTTAGTTATCCTTTCAACCCTTGAGTTGATAAATCCGCATTGAGATAGAAATTTTTATTTAATAAGCTTATGGTTTACGGAAAGTGGTTATTAGTAATTTTTTTGGCTTTACACATAGGTGATGAATAACTTGTTTATGCTGATGAAAAGAAAGTGATTTTTGAGGTCACAGACTATGCTGGGAAAAACGGCTCTTATTGATGCCATCGCTGGTACAAATCGCGGTTTATTGGCGACTGAAGCACAGAAACAGGCTATCTTAGCAGCGATCGCTAACTTAGAAGACAATAATCCTACACCTCGTCCATTAGAAGCAAAGGAATTGCTTGATGGCAATTGGCGATTACTATACACCACTAGCCAGGGCATTTTGAACTTAGATCGTTTGCCTTTTTGCAAACTCGGTCAAATTTATCAGTGTATTCGGGTAGAAACTACCAGAGTTTACAACATAGCAGAAATTTACGGCTTACCTTATTTAGAAGGTTTAGTCAGTGTTGCTGCAAAATTTGAGCCAGTTTCACATCGACGCGTCCAAGTAAAATTTGAGCGCTCTATTATCGGCTTACAACGTTTAATAGAATACAATTCTCCGGCAACTTTTATCCAACAAATTGAAGCAGGTAAAAAATTTCCGGCAATTGATTATGCTATCAACAACAATCGACAGGAAGGCTGGTTAGATATTACTTATATAGATAACGATTTGCGAATCGGTAGAGGTAACGAGGGAAATGTGTTCGTATTGAGTAAAACATAAGCTTATGCAAAAATACTGTTTGCGAACGAAGGTACGTTATAACGACAACTTTGTCAAGAAGGTTTAAACACTGTTTTGGATTGGGGAGGTGGGGAGGTGGGGAGATGGGGGAAATGAGGGAGATGGGGGAGACAAGGTAGCAATTTTTCTCCCTTGTCTCCCTTGTCTCCCTTGTCCCCCTTGTCTCCTACCTCCCCATGCCCCATGCCCCATCCCCCATACCCTACAACCTAATTCAGACAAATAACTTAACAAAGGCTCTTGCTGCGACCTTCAGGTTGTAGAGTGAAATCAATTAGCCCTCTAAAATTGGCAATCGATCATAAAAAGGGAAAGTAATCATGGTTCAACGTGGCTCTAAGGTACGTATTCTCCGCCCTGAATCCTACTGGTTTCAAGATGTAGGAACCGTGGCTTCTATCGATCAAAGCGGCATCAAATACCCAGTAATTGTCCGTTTTGAAAAGGTCAACTACTCTGGTATCAATACCAACAACTTCGCAGAAGACGAACTATTAGAAGTCGAAGCACCAAAGCCTAAAGCGAAAAAATAAGCAACAAATCCACAAGGGGATTGCTTAATGGGATGATGAAGGGAAGTCTCAAGTATGAAATCTGAAATATGAAACTTTCAGTTCTTTCATCCTTGCTCTTAGCCTATCCTAATCTATAAGAAGCCGCCCTGCGGGTATTTACGGTTTCTGGTTAGAGTAGTATGGTAAAGCCACCTACGGATGTTTACATACTGTGTCATCTTGGTTTGCTTAACTCCCCAAATACACTAATATTTGCTTGCTTAATCAGCTTGAATGCCTGAATTGCCTGAAGTTGAAACAGTCCGAAGGGGTCTAAATCAATTGACCCTCAACCAAAAAATTACGGGTGGAGATGTGCTGCTCGATCGCACCATCGCCTACCCGTTTTCTGTCGGTGAGTTTATTGATGGAATCAAAAATAATGCCATCGCTATTTGGCATCGTCGCGGCAAGTATCTCGTAGCTGAACTCACACCCGTAGAAAAGGACACGGGGACACGGGGACACGGGGACACGGAGAATTCTTTCCCCGCGTCATTGCGTCTCCCACTCTCCGCGTCTCCCCCCATCCCTTGGCTAGGGGTTCATTTGCGAATGACTGGTCAACTACTGTGGGTGGATCGAGATGAACCATTACACAAGCACACGCGAGTCAGATTATTCATTGGCGATCGCCAAGAATTACGATTTGTGGATCAGCGCACCTTTGGACAAATGTGGTGGGTTCCCCCTGGTGTTCCTGTGGAAAGCGTCATCACAGGTTTGGCAAAATTGGCAGCCGACCCATTTACCGATGAGTTCACCGTTGAGTATCTAGCAGGGAAACTCCAAAAGCGTCGCCGTCCCATTAAGACTGCGCTATTGGATCAGTCAGTGGTGGCGGGATTAGGTAATATTTACGCCGATGAAGCACTATTTAAAAGTCGAATTTCACCTGAAACATTGTGTACTGATTTGCAGCTAAAGCAAATCGAGAATTTACGAACAGCGATAATTCAAGTTTTAGAAACCAGTATTGAAGCTGGTGGTACGACTTTTAGTAATTTTCTCAATGTTAAGGGCGTTAATGGCAACTACGGAGGCGTAGCTTGGGTTTATAACCGCGCCGGAGAACTCTGTCGAATTTGCGATACACCCATTATGCGGATTAAACTAGCTGGGCGATCGAGTCACTTTTGTCCCCAGTGTCAAAGGGGGTAGGGAGTGGCGAGATGGGGAGATGGGGAGGTAGGGGAAAGGGTAAAGGGGAAAGGGTAAAGGGTAAAGGGATAAATTAAACCTTTCCCCCTTACCCCATGCCCAATGCCCAATGCCCCATGCCTAATGACTTATGAGTTCTAAGTCTCGTAAAATGCAGATAAAACAAGTTACATTCTTTGAGAGGGGAATTCATGGCAGTCAAAAAAGGCGATATAGTTCGTGCTGTGCGCGAGAAATTGGAGAACAGTCTGGAAGCAAAAGCTAGTGATACTCGTTTTCCTCCCTATTTATTTGATTCTAAGGGCGAAGTTGTAGACCTTAAGGGTGATTATGCACTTGTGAAGTTTGGGAAAGTGCCAACACCAAATATTTGGTTACGTGTAGATCAACTTGAAGAGTTTAAATAAGAAAAAAGAATTCAGAATTCAGAATCCAGGAGTCAAAATTGACCATTGATTATGTCTCCTGGATTCTGAATTTTTTCTGGCTGGTGGATGAATAAAGAAGTTGAAGTTACCTACAAAATTTAAAATTTGGTGGTCTACAATTATTGGTGGATGCTACTCCCAACCAGTTGATTCTGAATTCTGAATTCTGTATTCTGTATTCTTATTTAATTTATGTATTTTTCTTCTAACTCGCCAATTTTGTGTAATTTACCCCGTGTCACTATTGTTGGTGCGGGTAGGGTTGGCAGTACTTTAGCCCAACGGATTGCGGAGAAAAACCTAGCGGATGTGGTTTTGCTGGATATCATTGCAGGAATGCCCCAAGGTCTAGCATTGGATTTGGTTGAAGCTAGGGGAATTGAATTACATAATCGTCAGATTATTGGCACAAATAATTATGCTGATACATCTGGTTCGCAAATTGTGGTGATTACCGCAGGAATTCCCCGAAAACCTGGTATGAGTCGGGATGATTTGCTAAAAACTAATGCCAAGATTGTAGTGGAAGCGTCAAAAAATGCGATCGCTCACTCTCCCAATGCTATTTTTATTGTCGTTACCAATCCTTTGGATGTGATGACTTATTTGGCTTGGGAAGCAACTGGTTTACCACGCAGTCGAATTATGGGTATGGCTGGTGTGTTGGATTCTGCGCGGTTTGAAACTTTCATTGCTCTGGAATTAGGAGTTTTACCGGCTGATGTCAAAGCAATGGTATTGGGTAGCCACGGCGATTTAATGGTGCCTTTGTCTCGTTATGCGACTGTTAACGGCATTCCCATCACGGAATTGTTGGATGCAACTATAATTGCAGGTTTGGTGGAAAGAACTCGCAATGGTGGTGCTGAAATTGTGGAATTAATGCAGACTGGTGGTGCTTTTTTTGCTCCGGCGTCGGCTACTAGTGTGATGGTGGAATCAATTTTATTAAATCAATCGAGATTGTTGCCGGTGGCGGCTTATCTGCAAGGGGAATACGGTTTAGAAGATGTTGTAATTGGTGTTCCCTGTCGCTTGGGATGCGGTGGAATTGAGGGGGTGTTGGAATTAAATCTCACTGTTGAAGAAAGAGAAGCTTTGCATACATCCGCTCAATCTGTACGGAAAAATATTGAGCGATCGCAGGAAATTTTGATTAACAATTAGGGAAATCCAAGAAATAAAAATAACTGCTTGAATTTAACTAAATGATGACTGTTGATTGTTCACCGTTGACTGTGAACAGTGAAAGATTTTTGATTTGGAAGTCTGGTTAAGTGATGAAAATGCCCACAGTCTTTATTTGTGGGCAGTTTCATAAAATATTAGCTTGATGTTAACGGCGGTAATCCTGATCTGCGGGGTCGCCATAGGGGTCTTCGCTGGCTGGACGGACATCGCCGTAAGATCCTATATCTGCGGGGTCACCGTAGGGGTCTTCGCTAGCTGGACGGACATCTCCGTAAGATGCGATGTCTGCGGGGTCGCCATAGGGGTCTTCGCTGGCTGGACGAACATCGCCATAAGATGCGATGTCTGCGGGGTCGCCGTAGGGGTCTTCGCTAGCTGGGCGGACGTTGCGATCGCGATATTCATCTATTTCAGCTTCGTCCCGGTTTGACCCCAAGAGGAAATCTTTCGCCTTTCGCAAAAAGTCATCTACCATGATTTGTCTCCTGATTTAAATTCGTGTTTCCGACATGAGCGATCGGCGTTATCCTCTCGGAACAGGCTTTGCCGATCTAAAGTCCTGGTGCTGCTAATGAAACTAAGTTACTGAGGTCGCGGCCTGTGGAACGTCCGTTATAACCTTGGAAGTCTTGGTACTGTCGCGCTTCAGATTCCGGTACTCGAATTCCTTCTGGTGGTGGAGTTACCCAATGGGCACGATGTTCAGCATCGCGGTAGTATACACGCCCATTTTTGGAAAGATAGTATTTACCTTGCGCTCCTTCTTGTGGAGCATTTTTATGCTGGTTATAGAGGTAGTAAAGTGCTGCTGCACCTGCCAAAATCGCCACTTTTTGTCCGCCAGACAAGCCCTTTTTAACTTCGGGTTGCGCGCTGCGATCGCTCACTGTTCTACCAACAGTATCATCCACAGGTGGTGGTACATTGGCACTCCGGGAACCGCCTCCGCAGCTACTCAGCAATGGCACTGTTAGCAATGCCGAGAGCAATACAGCCAGCAAACGTGAAACTACTTTACGTTCTTTAAATATTGTAATCATCGGATCTCATCATCACCTACGTTTACTAAAAGCCTTGCTGTTGTAGCCACAGAGTTAGAGTTCCTGTTAGTTTGCCTGGAATTACAAAAACATTTACTGCTGATTTACAACAGCACAACTAAAGCATTTCCCG
>Ga0314808_100001_pt1 | contig 34408 bp, 31 predicted proteins | sample STEome_6_FD_202335 | JGI IMG/M metagenome (GOLD analysis project Ga0314808, IMG submission 202335) | Metatranscriptome of soil surface biofilm microbial communities from soil inoculated with nitrogen-fixing consortium DG1, State College... ... | reverse complement strand
GTCTCGGCCAAGGGGAAATTCATGCGCGTTCTGGCAATGGCATCGCAGAAGGGCGGATCGGGTAAGACGACCCTGTCCGGCCATCTTGCGGTGCAAGCGCAGCTGGCGGGCGCTGGTCCCGTCTGTCTCATCGACATCGATCCGCAGGGCTCGCTGGCCGACTGGTGGAACGAACGGCAGGAAGACATGCCGGCCTTCGCTCAGACCACGGTTGCCCGACTCGCTTCGGACCTCGAAGTTCTTCGCCAGCAGGGTTTCCGCCTTGCTGTCATCGATACGCCGCCGGCGATCACCATGGCCATTCAGTCGGTCATCGCGGTTGCCGAGCTAATCGTCATCCCGACCCGTCCGAGCCCTCACGACCTTCGCGCCGTGGGCGCCACGGTCGATTTGTGCGACCGTGCGGGCAAGCCGCTGATCTTCGTCGTCAACGCGGCGACACCGAAAGCCAAGATCACTTATGAGGCCGCCGTTGCGCTGTCGCAGCACGGCACTGTCGCCCCCGTTACGCTTCACCATCGCACCGACTTTGCCGCTTCGATGATCGACGGCCGGACGGTCATGGAAGTCGACCCGCAGGGCCGTTCCGCCCGCGAAGTTACCGAGCTGTGGGATTATATCTCCGACCGCCTCGAAAAGAATTTCCGCCGCACCGTTTTTGCCGCGCCGAACCAGGCGCCCGGCATTGGTACGGCCAGCCCGCGTCCAGTCGGCGGCTTCGGCCGCCGGGTGATGGGCCAGTAAGGAGCGATCGCGATGGGAGAACCCAAGGCATTCGCGTCGCTCTCCTCGGGCTTGCTGGCTCGCAAGGGTGCCGCGCGTCCGGCCATGAGGCCGCAGGGATTTGGTGGCCAGGGCGGCCAGACCGGCACCGGTCTGGAAGACCTCGGCTGGAACGACATGGGCTTCGAGCCGCCGAAACCGGCGCTCGCACCGGTCCGTGACGAGGATCATGACGCGTTCGGTGAAGAGCTCGGCGAGCAGCCGCTTCGCAACCCGCTTTCCGCGCTGACTCCGATCGCTTCGCCGGTCCATGACCAGCAAGCGGAAATCGAGAGCCGCTTCAACTCGCACGACGAGGACGGCGAGGACGAGGACGGCGAATATGTCGACGAGACGGCCGAGCTGTACGATCCGCAAGCGGACGACGCCGAACCGATCGTTGCCGGGCCCGAGCCCGAGTTCGAGCCGGAGCCGGTCGCAGTCGTTCCGCAATATGTCGTTGAACGCGTTGCCGCGCCGGCGCCGGCACCCGCTCCGGTCCGTGCCCGCCGCCCGCGCGCCCAACCAGGCTCGAAGGAAAAGGCCGCGTTCACGCTGCGCCTGGATCCGTCGCGCCACCTGAAATTGCGTCTGGCCTGCGCCGTCAACGGCCGCTCGGCCCAGCAACTCGTAACCGATGCGCTGGACCAGCTGCTGAGCGCAATGCCGGAGCTTGAATCGATGGCTGAACGGGCGCCGAGAAAGAGCGCCTGACCCATCAGTCACTAGGGAAGGAAGTGCAATGACCAAGCCGAACCGTCTGGGAACCGCACTCACCGCAGTTTCGCTGATCGCAATCACCGCCGGTTGCACCACGCCCGGCTCCAAGCTTGGCAGTGCGTCCGGCTTCGGCGGACCCGTTAATTCGGGCGAGCTCGGACTGGCGACGAGGGCCCAGCTGGCGCTGGCCGCAAACGACATCGCGTCAGCGATTTCGCTTTCAGAGCGCGCCGTCGAGCGGAGCCCCCAGGATGCAGGTTTCCGCGCGCTTCTCGGCAACTCCTATCTTGCCGGCGGCCGCTTCGCCTCTGCCGAGGCCGCATACCGCGACTCACTCAGCATTTACGCTGCCCAGCCGCAGGTCGTGCTGAAGCTGGCGCTTGTCCAGATCGCGCTCGGCAAGAATGAGGAAGCGAAGCTCCTGCTCGCCGAATCGCGGGGACTGGTGGATCCGTCGGATGCTGGCCTGGCGCTTGCGCTCGCCGGTGATCCGCAGGCCGCGATCGCGGTACTTGAACCGGTTGCCCGCATGGTTGGCGCCGATGCCCGCACTCGCCAGAATCTGGCGCTTGCCTATGCGTTCGCCGGCGACTGGGAACAGTCGAAGACGATCGCTGCGCAGGACGTTCCGGGCGACCAGCTCGACGCGCGCATTCAGCAGTGGATGGCAATGGCGACACCGGCCCGCACTTCGGACCAGGTCGCTGCGCTTATCGGCATTCAGCCGGCCGCCGCCGACCCTGGCCAGCCAGTCCGACTGGCGCTCAATAAGGCAGAATCGGTCCGCGAAGCCGCGGCACAGCCGGTCGAGCAGCCCTATGTCGAAGCGGCAGCGCCCGCCGAACTGACCTCCTCGGCGACCGTCGAGCTTCCGCCGGCAGCGCCGGTGGCTGCACCTCCGGTCGTCCTTGCGAGCGCTCCGGCTCCGGAAGCGGTGAAGCCGGCGGACATCCAGACCGCCTCGCTACACGACGCACGTCCGGCATTGTCGCCGGATGCTGCTCGCCTGTCAGACCCGCTGCCGATCCGAAAGGCTTCGGCACCGCGTGCCGCTGCTGGCAAGAGCAAGTCGGTTGTCCAGCTCGGCGCCTATTCTTCGCGTGAGCGCGTTGCCGCCGCCTGGGCCAAGGTTTCGGGCAAGCATGGCTCGCTGAAGAATTACGTGCCGGTCACGGCGCGCTTCACCGGCGCGCATGGAACCGTGTATCGCCTGGCGGTGAAGGGATTTGACAACAGCAAGGAAGCCGCTGGCTTCTGCGCCTCGTTGAAGCGTAACGGACGCGACTGCTTCGTTCGCGCTGCGTCGGGCGACGCCCCGGTCCAGCTCGCCTTGCGCTAGTTTCGGGGCAAACGTTCGGCGGTCAGGAGGTCGAGGCAGGCCATCCTGACGGCCACGCCCATTTCCACCTGGCGGACAATCAGCGATCGCGTCGGATCATCCGCCAGCGCTCCGTCGATCTCGACGCCGCGGTTGATTGGGCCCGGATGCATGATCACGGCCTCCGGCGCAGCGGCGGCAAACCGTTCTTCGGTGAGGCCATAGCGCTCCAGATATTCGCCGGGCGCATCGCCTAGCTCTTCCTCCAGGCGCTCCCGTTGAACACGAAGCATCATCACGACATCCGCTCCAACGACAGCCTCGTCCAGCGCGCCGCCTGGGAGGTCATCGGGCATCAACGAGGGCGGGGCCGCAAAGCGCAGGTTCGCGCCGAGGCGACTGAGCAGCTTGGCGTTGGAACGGGCGACTCGGCTGTGCTTGAGGTCCCCGCAGATCGCGATCGTCAGTCCTTCGATCCGGCCGAAATGCTGGCGGATCGTTGCCGCGTCGAGCAGGGCCTGGGTCGGGTGTTCGCCGGTTCCGTCGCCGGCATTGATCACCGGGCAATCCATGATTGCCGCGACGCTGGCCGGTGCGCCACTGGTCCGGTGGCGCATGACCAGCGCGTCGGGCCGCATCGCATTCAGGGTCCGCGCTGTGTCGTCCAGCGTCTCGCCCTTCTTGATCGAGCTATGTTCGACCTGCATCGTCACGACTTGCGCGCCGAGGCGGTTGGCGGCGATCTCGAAGCTCAGCAGCGTTCGCGTCGAATTTTCGAAGAAAGCGTTGACGATCGTCAGGCCGTCGAGCCGATGATCGTTGCGCCGCGGCTGGCGATTATACGCAAACCATCGTTCGGCCTCGTCGAGGATGGTGGCGAGCTGCTCGTCCGAGAGGTCGTCGATGGAGAGAAGGTGCATTAAAGCCGTCCGTTAGCTCGGACTCGGCAAATTGACCAGCGCATCGATCGCGCCCTGCAAAATATGGGCGGCAGCGTGCGCGTCGACCTTCTCGGCGCGCTTGGCCCGGCTGAGGTCGGCTTCGATCATCGCCCGTTCGACCGCCACCGTCGACCAGCGCTCATCCCACAGCAGGAGCGGAAGCCCGAGTGGGGCGAGGTTTCGGGCAAAGGCCCGGACCGATTGGGTCCGAGGGCTGTCGCTTCCGTCGAGGTTCAGCGGCAGGCCAACCACTAATCCAACGATGCCATGCTTCGCGATAAAGGCCTTCAGCCCTTCCAGGTCGGCGGTGAATTTGGTCCGCCGGAACGTCTCAGCGGGGGTCGCGTAGCTCCAGCCGGCATCGCAGGTCGCAAGACCAATGGTCTTGGTGCCAACGTCAAGGCCCGCCAGCCGGCCGCCATGGCCAGGGAGCGCGGCCGCGAATTCCGCCGCCGTGATCGAGATCAGCGCCATGCGAATGACCTCCGCATCGCGTCCCGCGCAACGCCGCCCCAGAACAGGGCGTAATCATAGACATGATAATTGTTGCCAGGCAGCACATAGGTGCCAAGGTTCGGCACCGCCCCGTCGATCATCAGCAATCCGTTCCGGCAAGATCCACCAACCTGACCCATGAGGAGAGTCGCGGAAGCGAAGTCCGCGCTAGGCACCAAAGTGCCGGGATTGTCGATCAATTCCTCCCCATCTTGGGTTCCCGTGAGCGGATTGACGCACAGAACATCCTCGCGAGTACGGCGATTGCCGTTCAGCCCGGGGTTCTTTTCCCACTCGTCGAACATCAACGAAGGGTTTGCCGGTTCCCCAAAGCTCATCCACGACAGGATGCAGCCGGTTTGGTCGGGCGCGTGGCATGGCGGGAAGCCCAGTGCAGGCAAATCCGCCGACGTGCTGATCGGCCAGCCCACGACATAAGCAGCCACGAGCCGACCCTTCAGTGATGCTTTGCGCTCGTTGAGCAATTGCATCAGATGCAATGAGCCCTGGCTGTGGGCGGCGAGGATGATCGGGCCTTTGGGATTGCGGCGCAGGAATTCGTCGAAGGCTTTCGCAACGTCGCCATAGGCAAGATCCAAGGCCTTGTTGGCGTCCTGGCTCTTCAGGAGAAATGCTCCGTAGGCAGCCTGGCGATATTTCGGCGCCCAGACGTCCGACACGTCACTGAATGCGCTCGCCTGCGTTCGCACGAAAATGACCGCCCGATCCTGGCTCGCCTTGTCATCAAGCGAACCATTCCAGCGGTCGCGCTCTAGATATGTCGTCGGATGGATGTAGAAGGCCGCCGGCCGAGTCGTTGGGGGCATGTTTCCGAGATAGCGGTCCGGCTGCCCCGGAGGGTCGTCGGAATATTTTTCCGGCGCCCACTTCGATGGATTGCCGGGAATTGCGGGCTGAGCGATCCAGCTTTCAAGATTCGTATAATCCGGACCTGCACCGGCTTCCGCTGCCAGGAAATGTCCTTGGGGTGTCGCACTCTTTAGCAGCACGTTTCCGCCCCATTGATAAAGTGCGAACGCCCCGCCGACGAAAATCAGCGTCAGGATGAAGATCAGCATCAGGAAGCGGCGGGCGCACATGGGGCGGGCCGTTAGGGGAGGCCGCCGTCGCGGGCAAGCGACGTGGGGCGATTCGCAAGCTCGGAGAAGAAATAGTCGCGCATTTGGGCATCGAGCCAAGCGTCCCAATTAAGGGGAACGCTGTAACCTTTGCGAGCAGAAATCCGGGGGGTGTAAACATCGCCAGCTTTGTCACCCACGATCGGCCTGCGGCGAGCAACCGGTTGCCGGGGCGGAAGGGGCGCCCGAATGGCCGTCGCCCAAGCCGCGGCAAAGCCCGAGTCACGCCGTCTCAACGCATAGGCCGCCTTGCGACTCATGCCTGCCCGCGCGGCGGCGAGGGTAACGGATCGGCTCTCGGCCAGGGTAACGATGAAGGTAACAGCCTTTGCGTCCGACCATTCGGCGGCACGGCGCGCGCGGCGGGAACGGGCAAAATGAAACACGGCGTCCTCCCCCTGGGTGAGCGACGACGTAAGCACAGGAAACGGGCTGTAGGACAGGGAATTCATCGGTCGGCCTAACGGCAGCTTTCGACCCATTGCGGTCATTAGCGGTTCTGCTAGCCTCCGCTGCGAGCGCAGGCCTTATGCATCATCATTTCGGCAGGACTAACTACCAGCGGGATGCCCGCTTAGCGCATGTTTAGAACCGTCCGTCACTGGTGGCAGGGAGGTGACGGCAAGACCACCGCCCGCCTGTTTGTGTTCGAGCTGTTTGTCGTTGTTGCCGGCGTGTTGATCGCGCTTGGCGCTGAGCAACTGGTTTCGAATTGGCATTGGCAGGGTGAGGTCCGCGACAGCGACCGGCGGATTAGCGATGAACTTCGCTACAATTTGGTCAATGCTTACGAGCGCCTGGCAATCAATGATTGCCTCGAGCCGCGATTGGCTGAACTGCGCGACGAATTAAGTAAAGGCGAGCCGATGTGGAGCGGCAGCCGGGCGCGTTTCGCGAATGACATTTACCATCAGGCGTTCCCGCCCGTTTACAGGACTCCAAACCGGCCCTGGCCCAAGGACGCTTGGGAAACCGCGCTGAACGGCGAGGTCCTAGGTCACTTCCGGCCGGAACGCGTCGCTCAATTCGCGGCGCTGTTCGACGAGGTCTCCGGGCTTCAGCGAAGCCAATCGGAAGAGCTCGACGTTGCCGCGTCGCTCGGCGACCTCGCATTCCCAGGTCCGATCAGCGCTGCCGAACGCCGCGCAAATCTTAAACTGGTCGCAAAATTAGGTGCGCTAAATGCCCGGATCGTATTTCAAAGCCGTCTGGTGCTGAAAAACGCTGCGGACGCCGGGCTCTCACCTGACCGGGAGCAATTGAAGGAAAGTCTCGATCAACAGCGCCGCTATCGCGGGAATTGCGTCCGCTGGCCCGACAAGCCGGAGGGTTAGAGAGGCCTTCTAATGACCGCTTTCCACCCATTCCGGCCATTATCGACCGGTGGTAATCGGCGACACCGTTCGCTCCAATCGCGTAAGTCACCGAAAGCTCAGACTTTGCTCATGAGTTTCGGCAGGGCTTGCTTCTAAGTCGTTGCAGGCAGGCGGCGCGTTGCTAACCTGCCGCGGTAAGAGGGGAGTGAGTGATGGCCGAACGTTTCGACGTCGAGGACCGCGACTGGCCGCTTCGGCCTTGGATCATGGCCGGGATTGGGGCCCTTGGCGGATTGGTCATCCACCTGCTGACCGATAGGGGTGGCGATTACAGCGCACCGTTCCCGATCTGGAAGCAGGCCGCGACTTGCTTCACGGCCATTGCAATCGTCAGCTTTCTGTTGACGGTTGAGCTTCGCCGCTGGGCCTGGGCTGTCGCATTCGCAATTGGCTGGGGCGCGGTAATCGCGCTGATCGGCTGGTTCACCGCCCGGTACAATTTCATCGGCGATATATTCGAATTTCCATTCTGGGCTGGAATATTGGCGGTACTGATCGCCGCGCCCCTGTTTCAGACTGCTCGTGACGAGGGCGCCTGGCGCTTTCCCTACGCCCGTCTCCATCGCCATGCGTGGACGGACGCTGTGATCGGCGCGGCTAGCCTGTTCTTCACCGGCATCACCTTCCTCCTCGCGTGGCTGATTGCCACCCTGTTCGACGTGATCGGCATCGATGCGATCAAGGACCTGCTGCAGGAGGAATGGTTCGGATGGATGCTGGCGGGCCTGGCCTTTGGCGGTGCCGTCGGGATCCTCCGAGAACGCGATGCGCTGGTCGCAACTTTGCAGAAGCTGGTGATGGTCGTGCTGGCGGTCCTCGCCCCGGTGCTGGCGGTTGCGCTTGTAGCCTTCCTGCTGTCGCTGCCTTTCACTGGCCTCGGCGGACTTTGGGAATCCGACATCCCTGCGACCCCGATGCTCCTCCTTTCCGGCGCGGGCGCCATCCTGCTCGTAAACGCCGTGATCGGCGATGGGCGCGACGAGCGTAGTGCCAATAGTTGGCTCCAGCGTTCGGCGCTGCTGCTGCTCATCTGCATCCTGCCCTTGGCTGTGCTCGCCGCAATGTCGATGGGCGAGAGGATAAACCAATATGGCTGGACGCCGGAGCGGATCTGGGGCGTCGTCGCCGTCGGGATCGCAATTGCATACGGTGCGGCCGCCTGGTGGGCGGTAATCAAGCGCCGCACAGACTTCGACGAACCCCTTCGGCCGCTGCAGACCAAGCTGGCGATCGGACTTTGTGGATTGGCGCTGTTCCTCGCCCTGCCTATCCTGGATTTCGGGTCGATCAGCGCCCGTTCGCAGCTTGCCCGCCTGAATGCGGGGCAGGTGACGGCCGAGCAATTCGACTGGCGAGCAATGGCATTCGATTTCGGGCCCGAAGGCCGGGAACGGTTGAAGGCCATCGCCGGCAAAGGCAAGCTGAGCGAGCGCAAGTTGGCGGATCAGGCGCTAAGAGCCGAAAACCGGTACGACGTTGAGGTGGTCGAGCAGGTCAAGACCGAGCAGGAACTGGACCGCTATCTTCGTAAGGTTCCGGCTGATCTGCAGCTGCCAACAAACCTTCGCATCATGATCGCCAATGCCAACTTCTGCCGGGAACGGGCCTGCGTGCTTGTACAGGTTAGCCCGAACAGCATGGTGCTGGCCGGTAGCTATCACGAGAATGGACCAGTTGAGACGATCCATTACTCTTTGGCCGACGGGCAGTGGGGAACGGCGCGCCCAGTTGCCGATGCGGTAACGGAGGCAAATCTCGCTACCGCCCGTGTCGAAATCCGGACGATCGAGCGCAAGCAACTCTACGTCAACGGCAAGCCGGTCGGCGAGAATATGGAATAGGCGTTGAAGGGGCGGGGGCGTCCTGCTAGCCGCCCCCACATGTCCGTAAACGCAGATCAGGTGCGCCACGTCGCGCGTCTCGCCCGGCTGGCGCTCGGCGATGACGAAATCGACCGCATGGTGCCGGAATTGAACAATATCCTCGGGTGGGTCGAGCAGCTTGGCGAGGTCGACACCGACGGCGTCGAGCCGCTGACGGCGGTGATCGAGAATCATCTCCGGCTTCGGGAAGATGTGGTCGACGACGGCGATTGCCGTGACGACATCCTCGAGAATGCGCCCGATGCGCAGCATGGCTTTTTCGCCGTTCCGAAGGTGATCGAATAATGTCGGAGCTGACCCTCAAGACGATCACCGAGCTTCGCGAAGGCTTTCGCGGCGGCGAATTCTCGGCGCGCGAGATTGCCGAGGCGTTCAATGCCGCCGTCGTCGCCGGCCGTTCGCTCAACGCCTATACGGTGGAGACGCCGGAATTGGCGCTGGAAGCAGCCGACGCGGCCGATCGCGACCGCACGACCAATTCGTTGAAGCCGCTGTCGGGCATCCCGCTGGGCATCAAGGATCTGTTTGCGACGGTTGGCGTCGACAGCACCTCGGGCTCGAACATCCTGAAAGGCTTCAAGCCGACCTATGAGAGCACCGTATCGGGCAACCTCAAGGCGGCGGGCGCGGGAATGCTCGGCAAGCTCAACATGGACGAATTCGCCATGGGCTCGTCGAACGAGACCAGCGCCTACGGCCCGGTCAATTCGCCGTGGAAGCGCAATGACGGCGGCAATGCCGCGCTGACCCCCGGCGGATCGTCAGGCGGTTCGGCGGCGGCGGTTTCGGCTGGCCTCGCTCCGGGCGTCACCGGCACCGACACCGGCGGCTCGATCCGCCAGCCCGCCGCCTTCACGGGCATCTCCGGAATCAAGCCGACCTATGGCCGCTGCTCGCGCTGGGGCATCGTCGCCTTCGCCTCGTCGCTCGACCAGGCGGGGCCTATGGCTCGCACGGTGCGAGACTGCGCGATCATGCTGGAAGCAATGGCCGGCTTTGATCCAAAGGACGCAACGTCGCTCAACATGCCGGTGCCGCAATGGGAGGCGGGCCTCACCACCGACCTTCGCGGCAAGAAGGTCGGTATTCCCAAGGAATATCGGATCGACGGCGTCCCGCCCGAGATCAACGCGATCTGGGACCAGGGCATCGAGTGGCTCAAGGACGCGGGCGCGGAGGTCGTGCAGATCAGCCTGCCGCATACCAAATATGCGCTTCCGACCTATTATATCATCGCGCCGGCCGAGGCTTCGTCGAACCTCGCCCGCTACGATGGCGTCCGCTACGGGCTTCGCGACATGCCGCAGGGCGGGAACCTCGACGCCATGTATGCCGCGACCCGCGCCGCCGGTTTCGGTGCGGAGGTCAAGCGCCGCATCATGATCGGCACCTATGTGCTCTCCGCGGGCTTCTATGACGCCTATTTCACCAAGGCGCAGAAGGTCCGGACGCTGATCAAGCGCGACTTTGCCGAGGCGTTCAAGCAGTGCGACCTGATCCTGACGCCGACCGCGCCGTCGGCCGCATTCGGCCTCAACGAGAAGATGTCCGATCCGCTGGCCATGTATTTGAACGACGTGTTCGCGGTCCCGGCCAGCCTCGCCGGCCTGCCGGCCATGTCGGTCCCGGGTGGGCTGGATAGTCAGGGCCTGCCGCTCGGCATCCATCTGATCGGCCGCGAATTGGACGAGCAGGGCGTGCTCAACGCCGGCCTCGCCATCGAGGAACGCGCCGGCTTCACGCATCGTCCCAAGAGGTGGTGGTGAACCTTTCTCCTCCGTTCGCCCTGAGCCTGTCGAAGGGCCGTCTTTTCTTCAGAAGTGAAGGGCAGGGCTTCGACAAGCTCAGCCCGAACGGTATTTGGATGTCGAACAATGGCTGATGCAACTGCACCCTACCGCATCAAGGGCGAAACCGGCGACTGGGAGGTCGTGGTAGGCCTCGAAGTTCATGCCCAGGTCGTCTCCAACGCCAAGCTTTTCTCGGGCGCCGCGACGGCGTTCGGGGCCGAGCCGAACACGCAGGTTTCGCTGGTCGACGCGGCTATGCCGGGCATGCTTCCGGTCCCCAACCGCGAATGCATCCGCCAGGCCGTACGCACCGGAATGGCGCTGGACGCGGTGATAAATCGCTGGAGCCGGTTCGACCGCAAGAACTACTTCTACGCCGACTTGCCGCAGGGCTACCAGATTTCGCAGCTCTACCACCCGCTGGTCGGGCCGGGCGAAGTCGAAATCCTGCTCGACGAGAAGGACGAGAATAGCGTCAAGCAGATCGGCATCGAGCGCATCCACGTCGAACAGGATGCGGGCAAGCTGATGCACGACCAGCATCCGACGATGTCCTATGTCGACCTCAATCGCTCGGGCGTGGCGCTGATGGAGATCGTCTCGCGTCCGGACATGCGCTCTCCTGCGGAAGCAGGAGCTTACTTAAGGAAGCTCAGGGCAATTCTCCGCTACGTCGGCTCATGCGACGGCAATATGGAGGAAGGCTCCATGCGCGCCGACGTCAACGTCAGCGTGCGCAAGGTTGGCGGCGAACTGGGCACCCGCACCGAGACCAAGAACGTCAACTCTGTCCGCTTCGTCATGGCCGTCATCGAGCATGAGGCACGCCGCCAGGTCGAATTGATCGAGGAAGGCGGCGCCGTGGCGCAGGAAACGCGCCTTTACGACCCGGACAAGAACGTCACCCGCACTCTCCGGTCGAAGGAAGATGCGCACGACTATCGCTATTTCCCGGACCCGGATCTGCTTCCGCTGGAACTGGACGAGGCCTTCCTCGAGGAATGCCGCTCGTCACTTCCGGAACTGCCCGACGCCAAGCGCAAGCGGTTCGAAGGGCTGGGGATCAGCGCCTACAACGCTTCAGTGCTCACCGCCGAGGTCGAAACCGCGCGTTGGTTCGACGGGCTGCTGGACGCGGGCGCCGAGCCAAAGCAGGCCAGCAATTGGACGGTTGCCGAGCTGTTCGGAGCCTTGAACCGTACCGGCAAATCGATCGAGGAATGCCCGATTTCGCCCGAGGAGGCTGCCGAGCTGCTGAAGCTTGTCGCCGACGGCACAATCAGCGGCACCATCGCCAAGCAGGTGTTCGAAATCATGCTCGAAACCGGCGATGCGCCGTCGAAGATCGTCGAGGAGCGCGGGCTGAAACAGACTAGCGATACCGGTGCGATCGATGCGGAGATCGACAAGATCCTGGCAGGCAATGCTGACAAGGTCGAGCAGTATAAGGCTGGCAAGGAAGCACTGTTCGGCTTCTTCGTCGGCCAGACGATGAAGGCGATGGCCGGCAAGGCCAATCCGCAGGTGGTCAACGAGCGGCTTCGGGCGAAACTGGACTGATCGATCACCTTCGCTTTGCAACATTGCGAAGGCAGACGGCACCAAACGTCGGGACGAGGGGAGTGCGATAAGTGATGCGTAAGGTCCTGTTGGCCGCGGTCGCGGCAATCGCCGTTACTCCCGCATGTGCGCAACCAGCTGTCCAGGCAAATGCCGTACCGGGTGCTCCAAAGCTGATCGTCGCACTATCGATCGACCAGTTTTCGGCCGATCTTTATGACGAATATCGCCCGATGCTGCTCGGCGGAATCGGGCGCATTTCACAGGGCACCGTATTCCGTAACGGGTACCAGTCGCACAATGCGACCGAGACCTGCCCCGGCCATTCGACCATCATGACCGGGTCCCGCCCGTCGCGAACCGGCATTATCGCCAACTATTGGGTCGACCAGTCCCAGACCCGTAGTGACAAGGGCGTGTATTGCTCCGAGGACGAGCGGGTGCCGGGTAGCTCGTCATTGGCCTACAAGGTTTCGCCCTATCACCTGCGCGTTCCGACCTTCGGCGACCTGTTGAAGAATGTCCAAGCCGGAAGCCGCAACGTCGCGGTGGCGGGCAAGGATCGCTCGGCGGTCATGATGTCCGGGCGCCACGCCGACCAGCGCTGGTATTGGGACGGAAAGACCTTCGTTACCGACCTGTCCGGCGCATCGATGCCGCGGTCGGTCGCCGCCGCAAAGCAGGCAATGGCCAACGCCGTTGCCCAGGATCGTCCGGCGCTTGAGCTTCCGATGGCTTGCCAGCCCAAGGCAACCGCCATCCAGCTCGAAGGGGGCGGCGCTCCCGTCGGGGCCAACACTTTCGCCCGCAAAGCCGGCGACCTCAAGAATTTCCGCGCGAGCCCCGAATTCGACGGCGCGACTCTCGCGCTTGCGGCTTCGCTGATCGAGGAAATGCAGCTCGGCCGCGGCTCATCGACCGACGTCATTTCGATCGGCCTCTCCGGAACCGACGTTATCGGCCATACCTACGGTACCGAGGGCGCGGAAATGTGCCTTCAGCTTTTCTCCATCGATCGCGACCTCGGCGATTTCTTCCGGCTGCTCGACAGCAAGGGCATCGACTATATGGTCGTGCTTACCGCCGACCACGGCGGGCAGGACATTCCCGAGCGCAAGCGTCTTCACGGCGTGCCGGGCGCCGCCCGCGTCGATGCCAAGCTTACCGCCAAGGACATAGGCGCCGCGGTAGGGACCAAACTCGGCCTCAAGGGCCCCGTACTCTACGGCGAAGGGTCATTTGGCGACATGTATGTCGACCGCGCCCTGTCGCAGGCTGACCAGGCGCGAGCCAAGGCGGCGGCCATCGCGATGTTCAAGGCCCACCCGCAGGTCGAAACCGTATTTACCAAGGAGCAGCTGGCCGCAGCGCCTTCGCCGACTTCGCCGCCGAACGAGTGGAGCCTGATCGACAAGGCGCGGGCGAGCTTCGATCCCGCGAGGTCGGGCGACTTCATTGTGCTGTTGAAGCGCGACGTGAATCCGGTGCCGGTCACCACCTCCTACGTCGCGACCCACGGAAGCCCGTGGGACTATGACCGGCGCGTGCCGATCCTGTTCTGGCGCCGCGGGATGAGCCAGAACCTGCGCAACGATTCGATCGAAACGGTCGACATCATGCCGACGCTCGCTGCTGCAATCGGCCTCCCTGTCGATCAGAAGTCAATCGATGGCGAATGTTTGACTGGTGTTCAGGGCGTTAACTGTCCGGCGCGCTAAGCCATTTAAAAAGCTTGCTTTTTTAAATCGACTCAGCAAGTCTTGAATCCGGAGCTCAGTCTTCGGGGAGAGGGATGTATGCGCCGTGTAATGTTGGCGCTGATGGCGTCGGTTGCACTCGCCGGGTGCGTTCAGCAGCGCCAATACGCCGATGTCGAGTTCACCCCGCCGCAGGGTGATTACAAGCTTTTGGTCATGCGCCCCGATGTCAGCGTCGGATCGGTGACGACCGGCGGAATGGTCGAGCCGAGGGCCGACTGGACCGAGCAAGCGCGGGCCAATTTCCTGTCGGCGCTCAGGGCTCAACAGGCGTCGCGCGGCGGCAACGCATTCATCATGGAACGGCGCGACTCGCTGGCGGGCATCGATCCCGACACGATCGCGGAACTCGACCGCCTTCATTACGCGGTCGCCAGTTCGATCGCGCTCCACCGCTATTCCGGCGACTATCTGCCGACCAAACGCAACAAGGGCCTCGACTGGACGCTGGGGGAGGACGCGGTCGCGCTGGGGCAGAAGACAGGCTACGACTATGCGCTATTTCTCTACGCCGAGGACAGCTTCGCCTCGACGGGCCGGGTAGCGCTCCAGGTCTTGGGAGTGGCGGGTTGCTTCGTCGGCTTCTGCGCTCCGAACGTCGGTGGTGGCGGCCAGTTCGGCTATGCCAGCCTCGTCGATCTTCACACGGGCGAGGTTGTCTGGTTCAACGTCTCCCAGGCCAGTAGCCAGATTGCCGGAATCAAGTTCGGCGACATCCGAACGCCAGAGGGCGCCGCGCAAATGGTCGACCGGTTGCTGGCCCGGATGAAGCCGGGCCGCAACGTCCGCCGCCGGGAGAGCGCACGATGAACGCCCAGCTCAGCCGGCGGACCCTGCTCGGCGGAGCTGGCGCAATGGCCGCGGCATTATCCGCCGGCGCAGCCAATGCCCGCATTCTCCCCAAGGACATGGATCCACTTATCGGCCCTGGCTACCGCGCCGTGGACCAGGACGAAAAGGGCCTGTGGCAGCTGATGGATCGGGTCGAGGAAGAAGTCTCCGGTTCGAACCTGATGATCAAGGATGAGGGCCTGAAGAACTATCTTCGCGACCTCATCGGCAACGTTGGCGGTCCGGCAGCCAAGGACATGCGCATCTACCTGGCGCGCATCCCCGAGTTCAACGCGATGATGTTCCCGACCGGCTTCACGGTCGTCTTCTCGGGCTTGCTGCTCAGGATGCGCAACGAGGCTCAACTTGCGGGCGTCATCGCCCACGAAAGCGCACACTTCCTGAGAAAGCACCAGATACGGCAGTGGCGAGACATGCGCCGGAAGACGGACATCTTCTCCTTTCTGGCCATGGGAGCAGGAGTGGCAGGCGGGGCTGCGGGCATTTACGCGGGCGACCTCATTCAGCTTGCCCAGTTCGGCACGATCCTGTCGCTGCTGAAATATAACCGCACCTTGGAAGCCGAGGCGGATGCCATGGGACTCCGGCTTCTCGCCGAGGCCGGCTATGATCCGATGGCGATGAGCGAGACCTGGGAACAGCTGATCGGTGAGCTGGACATGAGCGCCAAATATCGGCGCAAGCACCGCGACCGCGACTTCTCGCTCTTTTCCACCCACCCAACACCGGATTCGCGCATGGCCGATCTCAAAATCTCGGCTGCCGAGGTAAGGCAGCCTGGCAAGACCTATGACGCTTATCGGGACCGTTACCTCGCGGCTTTGGCCGACCTCAGACCCACGCTGCTCGACGACCAGGTCAAGCTGAATGATCCTGGCGCCAGCCAATATATCATCGACACGCTGGCCAGGGACGGTTGGAACGGACTGCTCCGCTTCCATGAAGGGGAGATCTGGCGGCTTCGCAACAGCCAGGCCAAGGATGACGAGACTCGGGCGGCGCAGGGTTATGCAGCGGCGGTAATGTATGCCGACGCGCCTCCCGATGCGTGGCGGTGGCACGGCGTGATGCTGCTGAAACAAGGCAGGGCGGCGGAAGCCCGCGCTGCTTTCACGCGATATCTGCAGATGTCGCCCAATGCGCCCGACGCGGCGCTTGTCCGCCAGATGGTAGCAAGTTGAGGAGACCGGTCATGCGCTCAGTCGGAAAGCTGGCATTGCTCCTTTGCGCGGCATCCCTGTCAGCCTGCTCATCGGTCGGAGGCGACGGCTTCGGCTCAGGCCGATATTCGCTCGTCCGCGTCAAGGAGACGAGGGTAGGCAATGACAGCATGGCGGTCACTCCGCCGCGGGAATGGAACAAGATTTCGTCGAGCCTCTTCGTCGACATCCATGCGGTTGAGGATTGGACCCAGAACGGGCCTTACTTGGATGGAATCAGTTTCGTGACGGGGCTGAAGGACGGCAAGGCGCTGGTGTACCAGCGGAGCCGGGACGATCGCCAAGTGCCCAAGTTCCGTTCGAACATGACGCCGCTCGAGATCACGTCGATGATCGAAAGCCTGTTTCGTGTTCGCGCCGGGGCAGTGGACTTCAAGACCGTGGCGCTCATTCCGCGCAACTTCATGGGGTACGGCGGCTTCCAGTATGACTACGAGCATCTGGACGGTGACGAAGTTCGCCGAAAAGGCCGTGCCGTCGGGGCCGTGATCGATGGTCGGCTATACCTCATCCTGTTCGATGCGGCACGCTCCCACTACTATGGCGCGCTGCTTCCCGACTTCGAAGCCGTCGTGAATTCCGCCAGGCTGATTTAACCGTTCACGGGATCGGGCGGCGGCGGTGGCTCGGGTTCTCCGGGGAGCGGCGGCACCTTGCCCGGTTCTTCAATGGGCGGAGGAGTGTCGGGCCGGGGCGGGCGGCTGGCCATCAGTCAGACCCGCTTGGGCCCGTTCCCGGCGCCGGAATGTCGATGTCGGGCGCAATGGGCGGGGCCTCTGCCGGCGGGACGGTCGGCTGCGCCGGCTGGCTCGGTTGAACCGGCTCCGCAGGCTGGGGAGGGGTTTCCGGCGGGGTCGTATTCGGGTTCTGTTGCATTGGGGAAAGCTCCTTCAATGTAGATAACCCCGCCGCGCCCAAGCAGTTGCCTGTCCCGTTGCTCTTGCCCCCGTGCCGAACCTTGGTATAGGCCGCCCACCTTTGAGGCGTCCGCGCGGGCGTGGCGGAATTGGTAGACGCGCTGGATTTAGGTTCCAGTATCGCAAGATGTGGGGGTTCGAGTCCCTTCGCCCGCACCACCGCCCGTGTGGAACGCAGAAGAATTTTTAAGACTAGGATTTCGCCGTGACCATGAAGACCGTTGAGACGGAAAATGAAGGCCTGAAGCGGGCCTATAAGCTCACCATTCCGGCCAAGGACATCGACGCTCGCGTCGACGGCGAGGTCAAGCGGATTGCGCCGACTGTGCGCATGCCCGGCTTCCGTCCCGGAAAGGTCCCGCCGAACCTCATCCGCAAGATGCATGGCGAAGCGCTGATGCGCGATGCGCTCAACACGGCCGTCCAGGATTGCGTCCAGAAGCTGTTGAACGAGAAGAAGCTCCGCCCGGCGATGCAGCCGGAAGTCGAGCTCGACGAGAAGTATGAGACCGGCAGCGACGCCGAGGTTCATGTCCGTCTCGAAACACTGCCGGAAGTTCCGGCGCCGAAGATCGACGGCTTGAGGCTCGAGCGGCTGCTCGTGGACGCCGATGAAAAGGCAGTCGAGGACCAGCTGAAGCAGCTTGCCTCCTCGCAGACCCGCTTCGAAGATTCGAAGAAGGGCCACAAGGCAGCCAGCGGCGACCAGGTGACGATCGATTTCGTCGGCAAGGTCGATGGCGTTGCGTTCGACGGCGGCACCGGCACCGACATGCCGGTCGTGCTCGGCTCCGGCCAGCTTATCCCGGGCTTCGAGGACCAGCTCGTCGGCATTAAGGCCGGCGAAGAGAAGCACATCAACGTTACCTTCCCTGAGGATTATCCCTCCGAGAACCTCAAGGGCAAGGCGGCGACCTTCGACATCAGCGCCAAGGCCGTGAAAGTGGCCAGCGAGACCAAGCTGGACGATGATTTCGCCAAGCAGCTTGGCCTCAACGACCTTGAGCAGCTGAAGGGCCTCCTTCGCGACCAGCAGAAGCAGGAATTGAACGGCCTCACGCGGACGCACATGAAGCGCCGCCTGCTCGACCAGCTTGCGGCCGATCATGACTTCGACGTTCCGCCGTCGATGGTCGAAGCGGAATATCAGAACATCATGGCCCAGCTTCGCCACGAAGCGAGCCATGAGGCCGACCCGGAGGCCGCGCTCAAGGAAATTGAGGGCGACGCCGAAGAGTATCGGGGTATCGCGGTGCGCCGCGTCCGCCTCGGCTTGCTGCTGAGCGAAATCGGCGGAGCCAACAACATCGAGGTAACGCAGCAGGAAATGAACCGGCTGATCGGCCAGGCTGCTGCGCAGTACCAGCCGAAAGACCGCGAAGCTTTCGTCCGCTACATCCAGCAGAACGCAATGGCCGCCGCCCAGCTGCGCGCCCCGCTCTATGAGGACAAGGTCGTCGATTTCCTGTTCTCCAAGGCAGAAATCAGCGAGCGCTCGGTCAGCCGGGCAGAGCTGGAAGCGGACCTTGAGAGCGAAGAGATGCATGTCCACGGCCCCGGCTGTGGGCACGACCATCATGACGAGGTGAAGCCGAAGAAGGCGGCCGCGAAGAAGCCCGCCGCCAAGAAGGAAGCCGCCAAGAAGGAAGCCGCCCCGGCCACGACCGAGAAGGCTCCCGCGAAGAAGGAAGCCGCCCCGGCCAAGACCGAGGCCAAGAAGCCCGCGGGGAAGAAGGAAGCTGCTCCGGCCAAGGCCGAAAAGGCTCCGGCCAAGGCCGAAAAGGCTCCGGCGAAGGCCGAAAAGGCTCCGGCGAAGAAGGCTCCGGCCAAGAAAAAATAATCGGCCAGTACTTAGCTTGTCGAAGGCCTGCCCTTTTCTCTACTGTACGTGGAGAAGGGGCAGGCCTTTCGCCTTTATAAGGCCTGTAAGGGTGGGGATGAATTGATGGACAGCCTGCGGATTGCCGTCATCCTGCCCTGTTACAATGAGGAAGCGGCGATCGCGGAGACGATCGCGGGATTTCGGGCCGCTTTGCCGAGCGCCGACATCTACGTCTTCGACAACAACAGCAGGGATCGAACCGTCGAGATCGCACGAGCGGCTGGGGCCATCGTTCGGACTGAGCGGCAGCAGGGCAAGGGCCATGTCGTCCGCCGAATGTTCGCGGATGTGGACGCCGACATTTATGTCATGGCGGATGGTGACCTGACTTATGATCCGGCCTCGGCGCCGGAAATGGTCCGGATGCTTTGCGACGATCAACTCGACATGGTCGTGGGCACCAGGCAGCACGAGGTGGCCGAGGCCTATCGCGGTGGCCATGTCATTGGAAATCGATTGTTCACCGGCCTTCTGGCAGGGCTCTTCGGCCGCAGCTTCACGGACATTTTTTCCGGTTACCGCGTCTTCTCGCGGCGCTTCGTCAAAAGCTTTCCGGCATTGTCTCAGGGTTTCGAGATTGAAACGGAGATCAGCGTCCACGCGCTGGAGTTGCGGATGCCGGTCGGAGAGCTTGCTACTGCGTATGGCGCCCGCCCCGAAGGCTCGGCTTCGAAACTTTCGACCTATCGCGATGGCTGGCGGATTTTGACGACGATCGGAACGCTTTACCGGATCGAGCGGCCAGTCCTTTTCTACGGCATCATTGCAGCGCTGCTGATGCTTGTTGCCGTGGTCCTGACGGTGCCGCTGCTCCTCACCTATCTCGAAACCGGTCTCGTGCCGCGTTTTCCCACCGCCATCCTGGCAACCGGGTTGGTGATTGTTGCAGTGCTCAGCTTCTTTGCGGGGTTAATCCTCGACACGGTCACCCGTGGACGGAGGGAAATGAGGCGACTGGCCTACCTTGCCCAGCCGGCCGTTTGTGGCAGAAAAGCTACAGTTCTGCTGGATTAGACGAACGGTATATTCGCCCCGACAATTACATTTGTTACTCTCCCGTTCTAGCGGATGTCGTTAAATCAACTTCGCTTAACAGGGAGATAATCAATGAGCCGTGTGTCGATGGGGCTACGTTCGGGAGCAGGACTGCTCGCCATGATCGTCGCAGGCAATGCCGCGGCACAAGATACGCAGCCGCCGCCAGATATCTCCGAGGCCCCGGCGACCGCCGCGGCTGAACCGTCCCAAGGCGGGGAAATCGTGGTCACCGGTTCGCGCATTCGCCGCGACCCGCTGTCGCAGGATGCTCCAATCGTCTTCGTCGACCAGGACGACATCGCCAAAACCGGTCTCAACTCGGTCAACGACGTGCTGCAGCGGCTGCCAAGCTCGGGCGGCGGCCTTAATGGCAAGTTCAACAATTCGGGTAACCTCGGCAATCCGCCTGACGGCGGCGGCGTGGGCGCCGGCGCAGCTGAAATCGACCTGCGGTATTTGGGCTCTCGCCGGGTGCTCGTGCTGGTCGACGGCATTCGTTACGTGAACGGAGCGTCGGCCTCGGGCGTCCCCGGGTCGACCGACCTCAACTCGATCCCCGACAGTGCGATCGAGCGGATCGAAGTTCTGCAGGACGGCGCATCGGCGATCTATGGCTCCGACGCCATCGCCGGCGTGGTCAACATCATTACCAAGAAGCGCCAGAAGGGCTTCGATGCCACGGCGCAGCTCGGTGGCTATCAGGAAGGGGACGGCTTTACCCAGAACTATTCGGCCAGCTGGGGCACTGGCGATGAGGGCCCGTTCCGGGCAGTCATCGGCGGCAATTTTGTGAAGCAGGGCTCGGTCAGCTCCGGAGACCGGGCGATTTCGGCCTTCCCGGCGCCCTATTCGACGACCTGCGCGGATGGCGGCTGCTCCGGCTTCCCGGTGATGGGCCGCTTCATCGTTCTCCGGGATCCGTCGCTTCCTGCCGATCTCGGCTGCGAGGATGTTAAAACCTGCACCCCGGTCGTTCCGGGGACCAACAAGTTCGTCGACCTGACGCTGGACAATCCGGTGTTCGTCGGCGCTCCCGTTTACGATCCGTCGGACCCGTTCGGCGACGATTTCCACACATTCGGGACTGCGGATCGCTTCAATTTCGCCCCGTTCAACTACCTCCAGACCCCGCTCAAGCGTTACGGCGTCTTCGCCAACGCCAGCTACGAAGTGGCCGACAATGTCAATTTCTCGGTCAAGGGCTGGTGGAACCAGCGCAAGTCGAAGAACCAGGCGGCTCCGCTGCCGTTCGGCGTTGGACCGGGCGCAGGCATTACGCCGGTTCTCGACGGAACGGTGATCGACGCCTCCAACCCGTTCAATCCATTCGGCGTCGACCTTGATGGCAGCAACACCACCTTGGTCTACCGCCGGTTCATCGAGGGCGGGCCGCGTCAGTTCGAGCAGAAGGTCGACACCATCTACGGCGTCGCGACCCTGGATGGCCGGTTCAACATGTTCAACAACGACTGGTACTGGGACGTGAACGGTGCCTACGGCAAGAACAAGGCCAAGCAAAAGATGTTCGGAAATATCAATTCCGCACATCTTCGGCAGGCACTCGGCCCGGTCGACGATTGCGTTGGCGAGCCTGGCCAGTTCGGCGGAACCTGCGTTCCGTTCAACATTTTCGGCGGTGCGGGGACCATCACGCCGGCAATGATCGATTTCGTGACCTTCGTTCAGCACGACAAGAGCAAGCAGAGCTTCTGGGATTTGAGCGGCAATCTGTCGGGCAATCTGCTGCAACTGCCAGGCGGTCCACTCGGCCTCGCCCTCGGGATGGAATATCGCGACCTGGAAGGCAGCTTCGATCCGGATCCGATCGTCGCCGCCGGCTTCAGCTCCGACATTCCGGCGCAGCCGACGGGGGGTGGCTACCATGTCTGGGAAGCCTATGCGGAAATGAATGCTCCGCTTTTGGCAGATAAGCCTTTCGCAGACCTGCTGGAGCTTTCGGGCGCGGTCCGCTTCTCCGATTATTCGACTTCCGGTTCGACAACGACCTTCAAGGCCGGGCTCAACTGGAAGCCGTATGAGGATCTGCGGCTCCGCGTATCGTGGGCTGAAGGTTTCCGCGCACCATCGATCGGCGAGTTGTTCGGAACGGCTTCGCGCTTTGACCAGACGCTGAGCGATCCTTGCTCAAACGACAGCACTGCTGGCCAGAACTTCCTCAATGATCCGACGGTTCGGGCGAATTGTATTGCGGCGGGCGTTCCTGCCAATGGCAGCTATCAGCAACCGAACCCGCAAATTTCGGTGATCGTCGGCGGCAACGAGGAACTCGATCCCGAAACGTCGAAGAGCTGGGTGCTTGGCGGCGTTTGGAGCCCGTCATTCTTGCAGGGCTTCTCGGTCGAGGCCAACTGGTTCAAGATTAAGGTCGACGGCGCGATCCAGACAGTCGACGCGGAAATTACCGTGGACAACTGCATGGTCGACAGTGACCCCTTGGCCTGCGCTCTCGTAACGCGAGTCAACGGCGTCCTGACCCAGGTTTCGGGTGTTCTGGTCAATATTGCCGGCATCGAAACCAAGGGCATCGATCTCAACGTCGCATACCGCGGGATCGACACCGGGATCGGCAAGTTCGGCCTCACCTGGAACAACACCTTCCTCAACGAATATGATGTGATCGTCCCGATCACCGGCGGCACGCAAACGATCAGCCGGGAAGGTACGGAGCAGGGCAGCCCGTCGCAGGGCTTCCCCAAGTGGAAGTCGATCGGCATTCTCGATTGGGACGGCACCAACTTCGGCGCCACGCTCACGGGCCGCTACATCTCCAAGCTTGATGAGGTGGATGCCGACGGCGAGGTGATCAACGAGATGGATGCGAAGTTCTACACCGACCTCCAGCTCCGCTGGCAGGCCCCAGCCTTCGCCGACCGCTTCGGGTTCGCAATCGGCGTCAACAACCTCTTCAAGACCAAGGCGCCGGGCTGCGTGACCTGCGACATCAATAACTTCGATCCAACGATGTACGATGTCCCGGGCCGCTACTTCTACGCCCGGGCCAATGTGAAGATGTAAAGGTTCAACGGCAGCCTCCTAGGGGCTGCCAAAGGGGGAAGGGCGGTCGACCTTCGGGCCGGCCGCCCTTTTGCTTTGTTGCGCGAAGGCGGCTTGAACATTGGCGCGAACCTGCCGATGTAGGGCAGGACACAAGCCAAGGACCCGCTCTTCCCATGGATCATCAAGACATTGTTTCCGGCCTCGTTCCCATCGTCATCGAGCAATCGAACCGGGGCGAGCGCAGCTTCGACATTTATTCCCGCCTGCTGAGGGAGCGGATTGTCTTTATCACCGGCCCGATCGAGGACCATATGGCCTCGCTCATCACCGCCCAGTTGCTCTTCCTCGAGTCCGAGAACCCGAAGAAGGATATCTTCATGTACATCAACTCGCCGGGCGGCGTGGTGACCGCGGGCCTCGCGATCCACGACACCATGCAATATATCCGTCCGAAGATCGGAACGGTCTGCATCGGCCAGGCCGCCTCAATGGGCAGCTTCCTGCTGGCGGCGGGCGAACCGGGCATGCGCGTTGCCCTAACCAACAGCCGAATCATGGTCCACCAGCCGTCGGGCGGTGCGCAGGGCATGGCTTCGGACATCGAGATCCAGGCGCGCGAGATCCTTCGCATGCGCACCCGGCTCAATATGCTTTATGCCAAGTACACCGGCCAAGATATCGAGGCGATCGAGGCAGCAATGGACCGCGACAAATTCCTGGAGGCCGACGAGGCCAAGGAATTCGGCCTGATCGACGAAGTGTTCGATCGCCGCCCCGATATCGGGGAAGGCGACTCAACCGGAGCTGCTGACGTCACACCGGCTTAAAGGTCGGACCCGCATCGCTCGATCCTCGTTGTGACACTGAAAGCCGTCACAATTGGGGATCGGGCAAGATGCGTCAGACTGCGGCCCTTCCATATCGCCAGACCGACGGCGCTAATGGCGGCTTAGAAATATTGCTGGTCACGACCGGATCGGGGCGGTGGATCATTCCCAAGGGTGATGTCGATCGCGGCATGGCCCCGCATCTGGCAGCGGAGAAGGAGGCCTTCGAGGAAGGCGGCGTCAAGGGCCGCATCACTGACCGGCCGATCGGCAGCTTCAGCACCCGAAAAAATCTGGTTGGCCTATCCATCCCCGCCAAGGTTGACGTTTATCCCCTCGAAGTGAGCGAAGAATTGGAGCGCTGGCCGGAAGACGACCGCCGCGTCCGCCGTTGGCTTTCGTTGCAAGACGCCGCCGCAATGGTCGACGAACCTGAATTACGGTCGATCATCCGCAGTTTTCGACCCTGACTGCCTGATTGGTCAGGCACCAAGCGCTTCCAGGACCTTGCTTTCCGTCAAGTTCGGGTCGGCCAGCGGGTGAGCCTGCACCTGCACTTGCCAGTCCTTCTCGATCTTGGGCGCTGGGCGGGAGAAGCGGATCCAGTCGACGTCCATCACCATGTCCACGGGCAGGCTGCGCTCGACGCTGCGATTGGATAGGGCTGCATTTTCCGGTGCGGGCTTGGCGTCCGGACTGGTCGTATAGGCGATGAGGCCGACCTGCATGTAGGGCGACGGTTCCATCCGGTAGAATCGGTCGCGGACTTCCCACGGCCCGTTGGGGTTGGTCCTGGCGAGGGCGAACAGGGTCATGCCCACGCGTACGAGCCTAAGCTCGACCCAGCCGGGCTCTACCGGCCGCAGCTTCAGCGAGCTGTAGCTGTTGTAGGTCCCCTTCGTTTCGATGCGCTGCTCGCCCGGCTCCAGCCCGACGCCCGTGGTGATGAAGTGCCAATTCTCGCGCCGTGGTTCCCAATCCTTTGCGCTAAGGCCATTGGGCACGCGAGCCATCAGCCCGCCAAGGGACCATGTGCCTGCGGCAATTGGGCCTTTGCTTGATCGGACCCTGACCCGGGCGCGGACGTCGAAGTCGCCGTGGATGCGCTGAAACAGGAAAGGGGCCTGGACGTCTCGCACCCAGGCGCTGTCAAAAGGCTGCAGGTTGAGCGCGCCTGCGGTGGTCTGGCCGACGTCGATCGCCTTCAGCTTGTCGGGCCAGCCAAATTCCTTGTCGAAGCGAATCCACTTGGAATTGAGGGTTGAACCATCGAATTCGTCACTCAGCTCGGTCAGCATTGAGTTCGGGTCGGGCGGGGTCGACTGCCCCGACGCGGGCGAATTGGCGACGAGAAATGCCGTAAAGCTGAGCAACATGACTGGCTTCATGAGGAAATCCCTTTAAGAGGCGCAGCCGAAGCTCTGCTGGTCAGGGCTGTCACAATCTTCAGCAATTCGACGAGCCGACAGGCGGTTCGACGGATTGTGAAGTGCCGTTCAAGGCCTCGCCAGAGGCCTTGCCGCTTCCGTCTCGACGTTCCATATTTGGGACAGGCACTTACCGGCGACGGGCACGTTAACCCATCTGCCAGTTTGATTGTGCGATAAACCGGGTTAGCATGCCCGGGCGGCAGCTCGGGCAGCCGTGTGAAGACAAGGGATCGTATGACTAAGCTTTCCGGCGGCGGCGATAGCAAGAGCACGCTTTACTGCAGCTTCTGCGGCAAGTCGCAGCATGAGGTACGCAAACTGATTGCGGGCCCGACGGTCTTCATCTGCGACGAATGCGTCGAACTTTGTAACGACATCATCCGCGAAGAGACCAAGTCGGCACTGGTGAAGACGCGCGATGGAGTTCCGACGCCGTCCGAGATCTACAAGGTCCTCGACGACTATGTGATCGGGCAGCAGCGCGCCAAGCGCGTCCTGTCGGTCGCCGTCCACAACCATTACAAGCGTCTCTCCCACGGATCGAAGTCGGGCACGGACGTTGAGCTGGCGAAGTCCAACATCCTGCTGATCGGCCCAACGGGCTGCGGCAAGACCTTGCTGGCCCAGACCCTCGCGCGCATTCTCGATGTGCCCTTCACCATGGCCGACGCAACGACGCTGACCGAGGCGGGCTATGTCGGCGAAGATGTCGAGAACATCATCCTGAAGCTGCTCCAGGCCTCCGACTACAACGTCGAGAAGGCGCAGCGCGGCATCGTTTACATCGACGAAATCGACAAGATTTCGCGCAAGTCCGACAATCCCTCGATCACCCGCGACGTGTCGGGCGAGGGCGTCCAGCAGGCGCTTCTGAAGTTGATGGAAGGCACCACCGCCTCCGTCCCGCCGCAGGGCGGGCGCAAGCATCCGCAGCAGGAATTCCTGCAGGTCGACACGACCAACATCCTGTTCATCTGCGGCGGCGCCTTCGCCGGCCTCGACAAGATCATCGGCGACCGCCTGCAGGGCAAGTCGATAGGTTTCGGCGCCCATGTTGCTGCGCCCGAGGATCGCCGTCAGGGCGAGCTGTTGAAGGCGACCGAGCCGGAAGACTTGCTGAAGTTCGGCCTGATCCCGGAATTCATCGGCCGACTGCCGGTCATCGCTACGCTCGAGGACCTCGACGAAGAGGCATTGGTCAAGATCCTGGTCGAACCGAAGAACGCGCTGGTGAAGCAGTATCAGAAGCTGTTCGACATGGAGGATGTCGAATTGGGCTTCTCGGACGAGGCGCTGCACGCGGTCGCCAAGAAGGCGATCGACCGCAAGACGGGCGCCCGCGGCCTCAGGTCGATCCTCGAGGGCATATTGCTCGACACCATGTTCGACTTGCCGTCGATGGAAGGCGTCGACGAGGTTCATGTCGACAAGGATGTGATCGAGGGCCGGAAAGATCCGGTCCGCGTCTACGCAAAGAAGGACAAGACCGCCTCCTCGGGCGACGCGGCCTAAGGCGTGGCGACGTCCCAGCCGGTGCCGGCTTCTGGCCGGCTGCTCGACGATAGCTTCCTTAGATTCTTTCCGGCGACAATGCGCGAGCCGCGCCGTGCCTGGCTCGCGATCCTCACCGGCTGGGCGCTCAGCATCGTCGGCAGCATCGCGCTGGCGGCGATTTCCGGCGCGCTTGCGCCGGGCCTGCCGTCACCGGAATTTCCCATGAAGGGGCCGATGGCCTTCTTCATGCTGGTCATCTTCGCTCCCTTGGTCGAAACGCTGATCATGGCAGGGCTGTTGTCCCTGCTGCTCCGTTTCCTCTCGCCGCCGACTTCAATCCTGGTGAGCGCCCTGGCCTGGGGCGCGGCCCATTCGTCCATGGCGCTTGGCTGGGGCCTGGTGATCTGGTGGCCCTTCCTCATTTTCTCGACTCTATATGTCGTGTGGCGCCAGCGCGGCTTTTGGGTCGCGGTCGGAATAGCCGCCACCACGCATGCGCTGCAGAATATGGCGCCCGGCCTGGTCATCGCATTCGGCTAGTCCTTCATTGCGCTGGCGGGCAGGGCCGCCCATATAGCGTCAATGACTAAACAGACGCTTCCCGTACTGCCTCTTCGTGACATCGTAGTCTTCCCCCACCGCATCGTGCCGCTGTTCGTCGGGCGCGAAAAGTCGGTCGCGGCGCTTGAAGCCGCGATGGGGACCGACAAGCAATTATTCCTCGTCGCTCAGCTGGATCCGTCCGAGGACGATCCGGATCGGGATGCGCTATACGACCTCGGGGTGATTGCCACGGCGATGCAGCTTCTCAAGCTTCCCGATGGAACGGTCCGGGTGCTGGTCGAAGGTGCGCAGCGGGCTCGCCTGGTGAACCTGAAGGACGGCGACGGTTACCAGCAGGCAGAGGTCGAGCTGGTCGATGAGGAGGAGGCCGAAGGACCCGAGGCCGCCGCATTGATGCGCTCGGTAATCGACCAGTTCGAGAATTACGCCAAGCTCAACAAGCGGCTTCCGGCGGAAACATCCATGCAGCTGGGCGAGATCGATAATCCTTCGGTTCTCGCCGACGCGGTCGCGTCGAACCTTTCGATCAAGGTCGCCGACAAGCAGGCCTTGCTCGGCGAGCTCAATCCGGCGCGCCGCCTGGAAATGGTGTTCGCATTCATGGAAGGCGAGCTTGGCGTACTCCAGGTCGAGAAGAAGATCCGCAGCCGCGTGAAGCGGCAGATGGAGAAGACGCAGCGCGAATATTATTTGAACGAGCAGTTGAAGGCGATCCAGCGCGAGCTCGGCAATGAGGCCGAGGATGGCGGTGACGAGCTCAACGAGCTCGCCGCCAAGATCCGCAAGACTCGCCTCAGCAAGGAAGCGCGCAACCGCGCCAATGCGGAGCTCAAGAAGTTGCGTGCAATGGCGCCGATGAGCGCCGAAGCGACGGTCGCCCGCAATTATCTCGACGTGCTGCTCGGCCTGCCATGGGGCAAGAAGTCACGCCTGAAGCGCGACATCGCCGAGGCGCAGGACGTACTCGACGAGGACCATTACGGCCTCGAAAAGGTCAAGGAGCGGATCGTCGAGTATCTGGCGGTTCAGGCCCGCACCAACCGGCTGAAGGGTCCGATCCTGTGCCTGGTCGGCCCCCCGGGCGTCGGCAAGACCTCGCTCGGCCGCTCAATCGCCCGCGCTACCGGCCGCGAATTCGCGCGCCAGTCGCTCGGCGGCGTTCGGGACGAAGCCGAGATCCGCGGTCACCGCCGGACCTACATCGGCTCACTGCCCGGCAAGATCATCGCCAACCTGAAGAAGGCCGGGACCAGCAACCCGCTGTTCCTGCTCGATGAAATTGACAAGTTGGGGCAGGACTTCCGCGGCGATCCGGCGTCGGCGCTGTTGGAAGTGCTCGATCCCGAGCAGAATAGCCGGTTCCAGGATCATTATCTGGAGCTCGACTACGACCTTTCGGACGTGATGTTCGTCACGACCGCCAACTCGCTCGACATGCCCCAACCACTGCTCGACCGGATGGAGATCATCCGCCTCGAAGGCTACACCGAGGACGAAAAGGTCGAGATCGCCAAGCGTCACCTCATCCCGAAGCAGATCGAGGCGCATGGGCTGAAGGACGGCGAGCTTGTCTTCACCGATGAGGGGCTTCGCTCGATGATCCGCCATTACACGCGGGAGGCCGGTGTCCGTACGCTAGAGCGGGAGCTGGCCAAGATTGCCCGCAAGGCACTTCGCCAGATCCTCGAAGGGAAGACGGAAAAGGCCGTGCTCGAGGCCGGCAATGTCGGCGATTATCTCGGCGTCCGGAAATATCGCTACGGCGTTGGCGAAGAAGAGGATCAGGTCGGCGCGGTCACCGGCCTTGCCTGGACCGAGGTCGGCGGCGAGCTTTTGACGATCGAGGCCGTCACCGTCCCCGGCAAGGGCCAGATCAAGACGACCGGCAAGCTTGGCGAAGTCATGCAGGAGTCGATCCAGGCGGCGATGAGCTTCGTCAAGGCTCGCGCCCCTGTCTATGGCGTCAAGCCGTCAATCTTCGGCACCAAGGATATTCACGTCCACTTGCCGGAAGGCGCCGTTCCCAAGGATGGTCCTTCCGCTGGCATCGGCATGGTGACGGCCATGATTTCGACCTTGACCGGAATTCCGGTCCGCCGGGACATCGCAATGACCGGCGAGGTCACGCTTCGTGGCCGTGTGTTGCCGATCGGCGGGCTGAAGGAGAAGCTGCTTGCGGCGCTGCGGGGCGGAATCCGCATCGTTCTCATCCCGGCGGAGAATGAAAAGGATCTGGCGGAAATCCCGGCGACCGTGAAGGAAGCCTTGGAAATCATTCCGGTCAGCCACGTCGATGAAGTGCTTGCGAAAGCGCTGACTCAGGCGATGACACCGATCGAGTGGACGGATCCCGAAGAGCAGGCAACCCAGCCCATGGTCCCGCCTGCCGTCGGTGGGGATGGAGCAACCGTTCGTCATTAGACCTTTGACTTGGCACCGGGAAATTGCCTTAAGTCAATTTTTCTCGGTTTTGCCGAGTCTCGTGCAGTTAATGCGGGAGCGTAACAAATGAACAAGCAGGAATTGATCGGCCAGGTTGCCGAACGCGCAGGATTATCGCGCAATGACGCCAGCCGGGCCGTCGAAACCATGCTTGAGCTGATCACGTTCACGCTGAAGCGCGGCGACGAAGTCCGCCTCGTCGGATTTGGCAATTTCTCCGTCACACGCCGCAAGGCCTCGACGGGCCGCAATCCGCGAACCGGCGAGCCGATGCAGATCAAGGCGACGTCCCAGCCCAAGTTCCGCCCGGGCAAGGTATTGAAGGACGCAGTTCAGTAATTCTGAAGGCGGCTGGACAGCCGTTCGCCCCTCGCTTAAGGGCCGCTCACATTCCAGGCATGGGCGCGTAGCTCAGCGGTAGAGCACACCCTTCACACGGGTGGGGTCACAGGTTCAATCCCTGTCGCGCCCACCATGCCTGGATCTGGACTGTTCGGGGAACAGTCCGAGATTTGGGCACAGCGAAGCGGTCTCCCGCACTACCTCAAATATCCGGGCTGGAATCCGCCGACGCGGCGCAGCTCATCCCAGTCGGTGAACTCCAATTCGCGCCCGCGACGGTTGATCAGGCCCTGCCGCTCCAGGTCGGCAAAGACCCGGTTCACATTGACCGACGTCTGACCGGTGATGTCGGCAATCTGCTGCTGCGTGAACGGATTCATCATGCGATGCGTCTTGGGGTCGAGCCGCATTCGCGTGACCGTCTCGCAAAGCAGATGCGCGACGCGCGCGGTGGAATCGCGCCTGCCCGTATTGACCAGCCATTCGTAGCCGATGGCATTCTGGCGCTGGACCAGCTTCCAGAAGAAGCGCGCGACTTCGGGGTTGTCATTGACGATCGCGTCGAAGTCCTCGGCCTTTCCGACCAGCACTTCGCTCCGAACGATTGCCTGTACCCCATAGTCGGCCGTTCCTTCGTGAGGAAGGATGCCTTCGCCTGGAAAGCGCAAGGACACGATCTGGCGGCGTCCGCTGCCGTCGCTTTTGAATTTGGCGAGCAAGCCCGAACGGACCAGCATTACTTCGTCACGCAGGACGCCGGGCTCCCGGAACGACCGTCGCGGTTCGGCAACCATGACCTTGTGCGGCATGTTAAGGAACAGGTCTGCAAGCCTTGTGTCCAGTCCGGCCTGGACAAGTCTGTCCCGCACGGTCGCGCCGGATTCCTCCGGAGCGCGCGCTCTTCGAATCGTCATCACATTCTCCCCTGTCGGGAGGCATGCTCCGCTAGTTGGGGTTCCGCAAGGATATTCTATTACGCCGACAGACAAAACAGGTTAAGTTTATGCTAGCCAAACTTGGGAAAATCGATTCCGAAGTGCCTCTAATTGCGCGGGATGCAGGGTCACCGCAGATTTGAGGTCGGGCTGGCCGGGCCATCCGGCATCGGTGAAGTCGGTTCCACTGAAAGACTTGCTGCCCTCATAGCGCGGCAGGACGTGAAAGTGGACATGAAGATCAACCATCATCAGCATGAGATAGTTGATTTTTTCATAGCCAATTTCGGCAAGTAGGGTGGCTTCAATATCCTTGGTTACCGCGGCCAGTTCCGCATGCGCGCCAGGCGGCAGCTGGCCGAACGCCGTCGCGTCGGACTTGGCGGCAAGGATTAGCGATCCAAGTGTTACCTGGGCGGGCCGCAACAGGACGACCCAATGCTCATAGTCGCGGATCAGGCTGGCCGGATATCCGAACTTCATCATGGTATCATTGGCCATTACCGGTCCTCTCCGCTATCGCTTGCCAAGCAGCATAGGCTTCCTTAAGGGGGCCGCGCGTCCCTTCAAGGCGCATTATGGCGATCGTAGCTCAGTTGGTTAGAGCACCGGTTTGTGGTACCGGGGGTCGCGGGTTCAAGTCCCGTCGATCGCCCCATTAAATCAGGCACTTAGCCTAAAAACAGACAATTGCTCCGCGGTTCGGTCCGAACAGTCTGGAGCGCGATCAGGCGGATGCAAATTCCCATGAACACACCCTGGGGCTACCCCGATTTCGATGCCCATGAAGCCCTGCACTTCGTCACCGATGAAGGTACCGGACTGCGCGCCATCATCGCCATGCATTCGACCCATCTGGGCCCGGCCGCGGGCGGCACGCGCTTCTGGCACTACGCCGACGATTCCGAGGCGCTGACGGATGCGCTGCGCCTGTCGCGCGGCATGAGCTACAAGAACGCCATGGCCGGTCTGCCGCTGGGCGGCGGCAAGGCGGTCGTCCTTGCCAACAAGTCGCGCACCAAGACGCCCGAGATGCTCGCGACCTTCGGAGCGGCGGTGAATGGCTTGTGCGGGAAATATGTGACCGCCGAGGACGTCGGCATGTCGGTCGCCGACATGATCGAAATCTCGAAGCAAACGAAGTTCGTCGCCGGATTGCCGGTGGAAGGCGGCGCGGTGGGTGGCGATCCCGGTCCGCACACCTCGCTTGGCGTGTTCCTCGGCATCAAGGCGGCCGTTAAGCGCGCGCTCGGCAAGGACAGCCTGAGCGGGCTTCACATCGCGTTGCAGGGTGCGGGAAGCGTAGCGGGCGGTGTTGCTCGCCGGGCCGCAGCCGAAGGCGCGAAGCTATCGATCGCCGACGTGGATCGGACCCGCGCGGAGAGTCTCGCTGCGGAGACCAGCGGTACGGTGGTGACTCCGGACGACATCCTGTTCTTGCAAGCCGACGTCGTCAGCCCCTGCGCGCTGGGCGCCATTCTGACGGAACAATCGATCGCAAGGCTCAACACTCCGATCGTCGCTGGCGGTGCCAACAACCAGTTGGCGACTGCCGACGACGGGCGCAGGCTCCAGGCTCGCGGCATTCTCTACGCTCCGGATTATGTCATCAACGCTGGCGGGATCATCAACGTTTCGACCGAATATCTCGGAGACGGCGGGCCGGACCTCGTTCGCTCGCGCATCGAGGCGATTCCGGGCCGGCTCGAGCAAATCTGGGCGGAAAGCGCGGCGTCGCAGCAGGACCCGGCATCGGTTGCCGATGCGATGGCGCAGAAGCTGATCGGCCGCCGCTGATTGAATTTCTATGGTCGCGCCATCGAAGGCGGGGCCCATATCAAATGGCCTTCCTGGGAGCTGGAGATGGAGCCAGCCTCCGCTGGCATGACGGGAGAACAGTGGCTAAACGGCCCTACGCCATGCACGGTTACGCCAACCCCGCCCGCTTCCTGAAGATCGCACGGCCCGCAACCGCGTGGCTGCTCGGCATCGGATCGCTGCTCCTGCTTGTCGGCGCGTGGGGCGGGCTCACCATGACTCCGCCTGACTATCTGCAGGGCGAGACGGTGCGCATCCTCTACATTCACGTTCCCGCGGCCTGGCTGGGAATGGCGGGATGGGCGTCGATCGCCGCCGCCTCGATCAGCCAGCTGGTCTGGCGGCATCCGCTGGCCGCAGTTGCCGGTCGAGCCATTGCCCCAGCCGGCGCGACGTTCGCGGCGCTGTGCCTTGCGACCGGATCCATTTGGGGCCGCCCGACCTGGGGCACCTGGTGGGAATGGGACGGGCGGCTCACCTCGATGCTGATCCTGTTCTTCCTCTACCTCGGCTACATCGCGCTTGCGTCCGCCGAGCGGGAGAGGGGAGGCGACGGACGGATGGCCGCGCTGTTCGGCGTTGTGGGCGCCGTGAACCTGCCGATCATCCATTATTCGGTCCTATGGTGGCGGACGCTTCACCAGGGTCAGTCGATTAGTGTGGCGGAGGGCTCGTCGATTGCGCCCGAACTTCTTTGGCCTCTACCGCTCACCATGTTTGGCTTCACCGCCATTTTCGCGGCGGCCGTACTGATGCGAATGCGCGCCGAGCTTGCACGGCAGAAGGTCGAAGCGCGACTTCGCCGGAGCATGGCCGAATGAACCAATGGGCATTCGTCTTCGCCGCTTATGGGGCGACTATGGCCGCGACTGTCGGGCTGGTGGCGTGGGCCTATTGGTCGATGCGTGGCGCGGAGGCGGAGGCCGCCGCGTTGAAGCGCCGCCCATGAACGTTAAGCCAAAGCATCAGCGGCTGGTCCTCGTCGTCCTGGCCGCCGCGGCGATGATCGGTGCGGTGTTGCTCGCCATGTGGGGCTTGCAGGATCGCGCAGCCTATTTCGTGACGCCTTCGGACATCGCGGCGAACAAGGTTCCCGCGGATAAGGCGATGCGGCTTGGCGGGATGGTGGTGAAGGGCTCGCTGAAGCGCGATGCGGACGGCGTAACCGTCCGTTTTACCGTCAGCGACCAGAACGCCGCAACACCCGTCATCTTCCGCGGCATTACGCCAGACCTGTTCCGCGAAGGCAGCGGCGTCGTTGCCGAAGGACGGCTCGACCCCAACGGATTGTTCGTCGCGGACAATATCCTCGCCAAGCATGATGAGCGCTACATGCCGCCGCAGATGGCGAACGAGGTGGCGGCGCAGCCATGATCGCCGAGGCGGGTCTCGCCGCGTTGTGGCTTTCGGCTGCGCTGGCCGCGCTGCAACTCGCCCTGGCGTTCGGCTTGGGCGGGGAGGAGGGACGTTCGCTCCCGACCATCCGCGGTGTCGCGCTCGCGCAGGGCCTCCTGACATTGTTCGCATTCGGCGCGCTCATCGCCGTGTTTCTGAACAGCGACATGAGCGTCCTGCTGGTTGCCGAGAACAGCCACAGCGAGAAGCCATGGCTCTACAAATTCGCGGGAGCATGGGGAAATCACGAAGGCTCGATGCTGCTGTGGGTAACCGTGCTGGCGTTGTCGGGTGCGGTCGTCGCCTTGTTCGAACACCGGCTCGACGAGCGCACTCTGGGGGCGACTTTGGGTGCGCAGGCGGCGCTGGCGCTCGGCTTTTTCGCTTTCCTCCTGTTCGCTTCGAACCCGTTCGAACGGCTTGACCCTGCGCCGATCGATGGCCGCGGCCTCAATCCGCTGCTTCAGGACCCGGGCCTCGCCTTCCATCCGCC